>RCNB010001087.1_pt1 | contig 27913 bp, 28 predicted proteins | sample 2041321 | NCBI WGS metagenome assembly RCNB01 (sample SAMN09708232, study PRJNA481090) | Marine sediment metagenome, whole genome shotgun sequencing project. | reverse complement strand
ACCATAGTAAATATCCCCTGTTCGATCAATCTAACTGAGCAGGAGATTAAAAAGGTTGTAAAAGTAATGAAAGATACTCGTTAAGATAAGAGCACAACTTAACAGCCTTCTTCTGTTTATCCTACCATCTCCTCATATCAAGCCGAAATATTACTTACTCTTAGTTCACATCAACCAATTGGAAAGACGAAGAAAAAAAAGAAGAGCAAATCTGAAGATCTAAAGCGGGTGGGTGTTTGTCACTTTCTGGCAGTTAGACGTCTTGGTAGCGATGGTTCCATTTTGTTCTTTCGAAAATATAACGTGACGGACGGAATAATCACTTTCTCTGATGATTACCTGCTTAGCCAATTTTTCTTCAGGATTGATCACAATGGGACCCTGAAGATTAATGGTAATTTCACTATGATCCCTTTTGATATTCACAATAACAACAATGACGGCCTTGCTCGTATCAGAAAGTTTAATATTTCTAATTTCCTCTTTAGACACTTTCGCTTTATATTCAGGTACGAAAATAAGGGGATCCGTTATCACAAATGCCAGTGAGGGGTCATCAATGGATTGGAACCACTTTAAGGGACTCTCCTTATCAAAATGGTCTAAGATGATATATCGCTTAAAGTCTTCAAATCCTAAAATCCCATCTGGCAAAGCAATGATAAGATTTTCATTAATTTCAACTTGACCAAAACGGGTAGTTTCTATTTCCATTAATAGTTCCCTATATCATTAAGTGTAATAGATATAAATAAACCATCATGCATCATTAATGTAGCATCATGGATCATGTTTTTGTTTTTTTCCAAAAATCACCAATCTTCTTAAGGTGAACAGGACTGATCAAAGCAGCCATTCTATTTTCTTCCTGAATCTTCTGGTAAATTTCCTCCCGATGTACGACAGTCTGCTGTGGGGCTTCTATACCTATCCTTACCTGCTTCCCTTTAACCTCAATGATGGTAACCTTTATGTCATCACCAATGGCAATGCTTTCACCCAACTTCCTTGTCAATACTAACATTGATACCTTCCTTGGCAGAAAATGCTTAAAAGATTCTCACGAAACTTCATTGTCCCTAAGCACCTATTACTATAGAATAGCAATTAATGCAAATAATTTGAGTCTTATCCACCCCCTTACCTTAGGAAATTGAGCAAGGATGTTTGTAAGGATTTGGCTGCTGCTGACATCATTGCTTCCAGGATAGTTTGTTGCAAAGTAAACTTGGTCAGGTATTCAACCATATCGGCATCTTCAATGTCAGATTTTATCTCACTGATTTCCGTTTCACTGGCTACTATTCGGTTGTTCATTGCATCCAATTGATTCGTTCTCGCCCCTACCCCCGATCCTTTCTCAACCAACGTGCTTAAGATAAGATCGAACTGATCTAATATGTTGAGTAGTGCGGCGCTGTCATCTTTTTCTAAGGCCTCTTGTAAAACAGCCAGGACCTTTAAAAAGTCTGTACCTCCTTGAATCCCCAGGTCAGAAGCAGTTGTTTCTCCATCGACCTCGTTTACAATTGCTGTTGTATTTGAAAGGGTAGAAGTTATATCAATTGCAGTCTTAGAGGCATTAACAGCCCCAGCAACATCAATACCCAAGTCATCAATGGCAGTTAAAACATCCGTGATGGATCTAGCCCTGTTCAAATCAATCTTTTCACTACTTAGACCGTTAACAATACTGATAGCATTCAGGGTTAAACCAGCCCCTCCTTTTAATACATTGATACGGGTGGTACTGCTCACTGCCGGATTGAGGTCCGTACCATAAATAGCTCCTGGTTTGTTGCCTACTATGCCCAAATCCCTGGCAGTGGCATTATCATCCACTACCAAGTTTTGTATCGGGAAGCCATTGTTATCGATTAAATCGATCCCATTTCCTTCTGGGTTAAGCTGAGCCGTTACATCAATAGCTGCTGATGCATTGATATTATTAATCACATCCAAAATAGTGTCCCCAGCATTAACTGCTATCGTATCACTATTCCCAATGCGATCAGTAATGGTGATATTCCCTGCTGTTACCCCAGCACCACCGTTGAGATCAGCAAGAAGTGTGGGAGTGGTACCGGAGATCTCAAAATCTCTGTCTAGTCCTACTGTCTCCAAGAAATCATTAGTGCTATCACTGGTTAAGCTAATTTTCGAATTGGCTCCCATTGTATTTGAGGTAATGGTAAACTGTCCACTTATGGTTGTCCCAAAATCCACTGTAACCGTTATACCCGCGCCAGCTAAAATGGCATCAGCATTAATCTGATTTTGCATCTCAGTCGCTAAGGTGGCAGCAGTATAAGCCCCCGCCGTAATGTTGATATTGCCACTACCCGTTCCATCAACGGTAATGCTAAACCTGTCGTTCACTCCAGTAAGAACATTGAATTCCACCTGATTGTCACTTGCGTCTAATCCTCCTGCTGCCAAAACACCTGAATCAACGCTGTTAAAACCCAGGGTTTGTTCAGCAGTTGTTCCTGCAGCACCCCACCTCAGATTGAGCGTCCCTCCATTACTAGCATCATTGACGATTGCAAACTCATTTGTAGACTCATCATAAGAGACCGTATAGGTATATGAATTACCATTGGGGTCAGTTAAGCTTTGTGCCTCCATTGCCTGCTCAATAAAAGAAGCAACCTGATCACCTGTATAGGTTTCTCCAGCAACCGCTCCACTGTCAGCTATGATGTTGGCAGTAATATCTGCACCACCATTTTCTGAAAAAACTATATCCGAATTTGTGTTATCAAAAACAAAACCGGATGTTATCTCCGATCTCCCACCAGCAAAAGTAGTAGCTAATGTACCTTCAATCGCAGTGGTATTAGCTGCATCAATGGAATACTGATTGCCATTATCACCCACTTCTTTGGCTTCAAAGGTGATATTTCCTGTCGTTGCATCATAGCTGGCCCGGATATACTGGTTGAGGACATCATGGTTACTAATAGCATCAGCAATCCCCATACCCAGCTCATCCTGAGTGGGATTATCATCAGTGCTATAGGTTATCTCTTGTGTAAGTCCATTTTCTAAAACAAAGGTTATCCCATAGGCACTCAAGCTGCTTGGATTGGCTAAGATGGTATTTGTATTTCTAGCTACCAGTCCGGTACTGGATGTATTACCAGCAGTAGCTGCCGCAGTGGAAAAAACAGGATTTAAATCTGTTACCAGAAATTCAGGACCTGCAATATTGATCTTTGTCCTAATCCCTTCCATAATCTCTACTGTAAGATCATCTTTGTTACCATTATACGTTCCATCCATGTTGAATGGGGCAATATTTGTTATGGAACCGCCAAAGATGTAATTCTCCCCTAATTTAGTATTGGCATAACTAACCAGCTGTTCATAGAAATTCTGAACTGCAACCGCTGCTTGAGCCCTCGTCTCGCTATTGGCTGTGCTGGTGGATTGAGCAATAGCAATATTTTTTGCTTCAGTTAATAAATTTTGCATATCCAGCAGTATCGAGTCACTCATGCTCAACCAGGAATTACCATAACTGATATTTTCTTTATACTGTCCCAACTTATTCAGATGTGTTTGATAGTTCAACAGTTTGGTAACTGCAACAGGGTCATCCGAGAGCCGATTGATTTTTTTGCCAGTTGAAATTACTTCTTGAATTTCTTGAGTGCGTTCTGTACTCTTTGCAAGATTGCGAACGATGTTATTAAACATCATCATAGTAGAAACACGCATTGCCCTCTCCCATCTTAAATTAAATTAAGCAACTCATCCATCATCTCGTCTACAAGGGTTATCATTCTCGCTGATGCTGTGAAAGCTTGCTGGTATCGGATCAAATTTGCCATCTCCTCATCCAAATTGACACCTGAAATTGACTCTCTTCGGCTGGTCAGTTGTTCGACCATGCTCTGTTTATAAAGAAAACTTCTAGAGGCATTCTGAGCGTCTACACCAATTTCACCTATCAGACCACTATAATAGCCATCAAAACTGGTGGTATTATTACTCATATAGTTTCCATTCCTCAATCCTGCTATGGCTAAAGCATTTAAATTATCGTTGCCTGATCCATCTTCAGAAGTAGCGATCTTATTGACATCGTTTACAATATCAGGATTTAACATCATATTTTTTGCCGCATCTCCAGTGGAATCAACAGTAAAGATATCCCCTGAAGTTAGTCCAATAGCCCCATCAGTAATCACTACCCTGATTCCTTCAAACTCAATATCATCTCCACTGGTGTAAGCGAAAGAACCATCGTTGTCTACCACACCATTAATACGAGCATCCATTACCTGAGTTCCATCTGTAACATTATAAATCTCAAAGGTAGCAGCTCCTGTAAATCTTATTTCATAGTCATCCAGAGTCAAGACGCTATTGTCATAAACGGTGCCCACATCGATTGATGCACCACCGGTATTATCCCCCGAAATATTTGTGCTGACACTCAAGGGGTTGAAAAAATTATTTTCTGTAGAACCGTCAATCCCATAGCCGTAGTAGTGGAGCTTGTTCGTCTCATTAATAATTCCTGCCGCCAGTTTATCTACTTTCCCAATATAGGAAGGCACAATAGTATCCCGTATCTCTAACAATCCACCCAGCTCACCCCGAGTAATATTGCCAGTGATGTCTGTCAAGATGCCTGTTCCATCATCCCAGCCCACATCATGGAAATTGTTATTGGTGGCATTAACTTCTACTGCCAAATGCCAACCTCTTCCGGGTTGGACCAGGGGATGACCATTTTCCAGAAAAATACTTACTTGTCCCGCATCGTCCTCAACGCAGGAAAAACCAATCTTTTGAGCCAACTCATCAAGAAGGGATTCTCTCTGATCTCTAAAATCATTGGCTGTATCTTGACCCACCTCTATCTGTAAAATCTTTCCATTGAGTTCAACAACCTGATCAACTATTGCATTTATATTATCGACAGCACCCTTAATACTGCTATTTGTATCAACCTGAATAGTGTGGAGGTCTTCGTACATCTTATTAAAATCACGAGCCATAGTCTCGGCTATGCTAATCAGGCCTACTCGCTCCGCCTGGCCGGAAGGATTATCAGCTAACGACTGCCAGACATTCCAAAACTCGTTCATTGCACTGCTCAGGCCATATCCTGAAAATTCACTAAAGATCCCTTCTATCCGTTGAAAACTATAATCCTGAGCCTGCCAGTTTCCCAAGATTTGTTTTTCAAAGTTGATCTGGGCATTAACAAATTTATCATGTTCCCTTTGAACCGCAACAGCCCTCACACCCGTTCCCATCTGTCCGATAACGGTAGTAATGGAAGGTGCTGCATTTAATACTACATTTTGACGACTATAACCGGGTGTGTTAACGTTTGCAATGTTGTGGCCTATCACCTCAATGTTTGCCTGCTGGGCCAGCGTGGACCACTTACACATATCCAAAATGCCGTATAAACCAGACATACTATACCTCCCTTGCAAGAAGGCTCCCAAACCGTGTGGGATCCTTTATCTTTCCACTATTCACATAGGTTGGGCTTGCAGCAGATGCGTTATTTAAGAAATCTAAAGATCGCTGGAAATAGTAGAGAGAATCTTTGATGATAAAATGATTGACCTGACTAATTTCTTTTATGCTTCTTATAAGAGCGGTGAGACTAGATTGAGAGGTAGCGAGGGTAGAACGATAGGGTTCTTTAGCTAATGATACTATTTTAGATAAGGTCATCTCCTGGGGAGGGATAGCACAATGCTGAGAGAGTCTGTCAACAAGCGATGATCTTGACTCTTCCAGCATTTTAATTTTGAGAGTGCAAGTTTCTTTCTTCTTAATATTTTCAAAAATCTCCTCCGTAGAGAGATCGACTAAAAAATGTCTGTCATTTTGGAGAAGCAAGAGAAGTTGCTTATGTAATTCTATCTCCTTATTCAGTATGGTTATTAACTCTGATAATACTGTGTCCATGCTATCCACCCACCTTCCTGATGAAGGGGGACAACTCTATTGCTCAACAATGTTGCGCTTAAAGGAGATAGCATGTTTATATTTATATAAAAGCGTCAATAAGAGATTCTCTAATCATCTTTTCAGCTACTTTATCTCCTTGCACGCTGTATGTTCCTGCTTCTATCTCCCTTTTGAATTGCCCCACTTTTTCTTCTCTAATCTCAGGTGTCGCTTCCATTACTTCCCTGATCTTCTGGAGATCTCTTGCTTTGGGGGATAACTTAACACGTTCTGTTTGAATACTTTTCCCCGGCTCTTGTCCGCGAGTTGACTTCAACTCATCGCTATTTTGAGCATTCTTAACATAAGATTCCAGACTTATAAGGGATCGCTCACTACTAATCTTCATATCTGAACCTCCTGTAAAATCACTTTCTTTATATATCGACAAGAGTCCAGATAAACTTTAGCTTTTTATTAAAATGGATTATTATGGCGATCCTGAGATTATCATATTTAATTGATATTAGTCTTTTCTGCCAAATGTTCTTTAATCATTTTTATCATTCTTGCTTTTCAAAGAATCTTTACTTAACAGAGTCTGAAACTGATGACTGATTAATGTCTATTGAACGTTTACCTTCTGTCAGTTTTACCTGGGTGCTACCCCAATAAACACTGAACATCCTTAGTAGAGAAGAACTGCTTAAATTTGTTTTCCTGTATTTCTGATTAACGTTTTGTAATAGGTTTTTGTTCTTAATTAAATCATTCTGTCTAACTTTCACTCAACATCTCCTTCTTTATAAGATTAAAAAAACTAGAACCTGTCAGCATACCACCTCCTTGTACCAATATGGGTTAACTTTGTTGGATTAATTGGCTCCCCGTTTTCCCTCACTTCATAGTGGAGATGGGGACCTGTTGATTTTCCAGAATTTCCTACCAAAGCAATGGGTTGATATCTGTCAACTTTTTCTCCTTCCTTCACCAAATTTTTGGAATTATGAGCATAGATGGTGCTTAATCCATCCTTATGTTCTATCTCAACCATCCTACCATAACCTTCCTTCCATCCATTAAAAACAACACGTCCTGCTCCGGTAGCAAAAACTTCCGAACCAGAAGGGCTGGCTATATCAATACCATGATGAAAATCACGTTTGCCAGTAAAGGGATCCTTCCTCCAGCCATAATTAGAAGAAATTTCTCCAAGTACTGGAAGAATAAAGGGGGGGCCACTTTTGTGGGCAGCTTCATTCTTTCTATAGTTCTGAGTAGCAATACTTTCAGGTAATATCTTTTCTCTTCTGCCTGTCAGTTGTTCTATTAACACATCTTTAAGTCCTAATCCCTGTCTAGAGGACATTTGTTTAGACAGCTCTTCATCCATCATACTGGTAAAAATCTCTTCGCCCTTACCCCCACCAGTAAGTCCCGATTTAACTATGGTTTTTCTCATCTGTTTCACAATTTGATAAATAAAAAGAGATTCAAATTCAGCACAAGCCTTTTTTAGTCTTTTTTCATCCTGTTTGGACCCATCTTTTTGATGTCCCTTCACAAGACTTTCTTCTTGTAATTTATCCCTTAGAACAAGATGGGAATGGGATATGGATGATAGCGAAACCTGTTTAGTCATATTAGATAATCACCAGTTCTGCCTGTAAAGCTCCAGAGGCTCTAATAGCCTGAAAGATTGAAATCAAATCACGAGGGGAAACACCTATGGCGTTTAGCCCCCCAACTACCTCTCTTAAGTTAACCCCTTCAGGCACTACCATCAGTCGACCATCCTCTTCCTTTATTGTAATCTCAGTATCGGGAGTAACAACGGTCTCACCCTCAGAAAAAGGAAGTGGCTGCGATACCCGCTCTCTTTCCTTAACAATAATGCTCAGATTGCCATGAGAAATAGCAACGGTAGAAATCCTCACATTCTCACCCATAATTACCGTACCAGTACGTTCGTTGAGTACAACCTTTGCAATAGCATCGGGGACAATATCCAGATTCTCAACTAGCGAGATAAACTCCACTAGCCTCTCTCGGAATTCCCCGGGTATTTTTATCTCTACCGTACCGGCATCAACGGATTGTGCGAACTCTTCTCCTAAACCCATATTAATCACTCTGGTCAAACGCAAACAGGTGGTAAAATCCGGGTTGTTAAGATTCAACGACATTACATTTTTTTCAAGCAGGTTCAAGGACAGATCTTTCTCAACTATTGCCCCTCCGGGTATGTAACCAACCGTGGGATGGTTTTTTTGGACACCACCTCCTGCTGCCCCGCCAGCAGCAAACCCACCAGTAGAGAGGGGACCTTGAGCTACCGCATAAACATTTCCATCGGGTGCGCTAAGTGGAGTCATCAGAAGAGTACCACCTTGCAAGTTCTTGGCATTACCCATGGAAGAAACCACTACATCGATTCGAGTTCCCGCTTTAGTAAAGGAAGGTAAGGTCGCAGTCACCATAACCCCTGCGACATTATCAAGGTCTACCTTTTTCTTATCCACCACAATTCCCATCCGCTTCATCATGCTGGTCAAGCTCTGAAAGGTAAATTCAGTCTTGTCATCATCACCGGTACTGTTCAATCCTACTACTAATCCGTAGCCAATCAACTGGTTAGGGCGTGCTCCCTTAATACCAGCAATATCTTTCACCCGAGCTGCCCACACATCAACTTCTGTACCCATCCATATACCTAAAGCCATAATCAAACAGATGGCAACAATTCTCTTCCTCACTCTATTCTTAGCTAACTCGTCACCATGGTACATAAATCTTTCCCCCCGTTATAAATCCTTGCCAATTAGAGCGGATAAACCCAATCGAAGATGCGATGGAAAATACCGGGGCTTTGTTTGTCACTAATTACACCTGTTCCAGTGTATTCAATCCTCGCATCAGCTACCTTGCTTGAAGAAACAGTATTATTAAACTCAATATCTTCAGGACGAACCATGCCGCTTAATATGATGAAGCGTTTCTCTTTTTCGATGGTAACTTCTTTTCTCCCTTCAACGATAAGATTTCCGTTAGGCATAACCTCTGTCACTTTAGCCGTAATGCTGGCAATCAACTTCCCACTGCCCGTAATCTTACCCGAACCACTATGAGAACTCTTCGCTGAACTTTGAATCTCGGGCTTAAATGGATTTCCCTTCCCCCAAAAATTATCAAGACCAAAATCGAGAGGAGAACCAAGGAACTCGGTAATTTTTGCGATGATGCTGCTATCCCTCGAAGTCTTGGTTGAAACCTGCTGAGAGGCATTAGATAACTCATCAATCTCTATGGTCAGGATATCATTGATTCTCCTGGCTGTGTCATCCATATAAAGAGATGAACTTCTTTCTTCCCAGAGAGAACCTTCATAACGATAAAAGGATAAATCCTTTTTTAGTTCTTTTGCCTGGTCTTCAAGATGCCCTGAAACAGAGGCAGGTATCTCTACAAAACCTATGCCTCCGGATAAGGCAATTGCTGGTAGTAATATAATTCCGATACCAATCCACAGATAAAACAACTTCATCATCTTATACCCCCGACTCTTTTCTGTTTTTATCTCTTAAAAATCTACTGCTACTGTTCGCGAATCAACCACTCTGGCATAGACATCTTTTCGAGAATTGGTATTGATCACTCTCACCATCTCTCCCTTACAACCATTCTCACTCACAATGCCCTGAGTAGTAATTTTTAAAGTGTCTGATTCAGCAACTATGGTTACCAGGTCACCACGTCTAACCAGGGGTGGTACTTCCAGGAAATTAAGCTTAAGAGGAAGGTTAGGATCTATTGCTCTTTTAGTCCTTTTCCCTATCACCTCAAGAGGATCAGTGACCACATTGGCGGAAAGCTCTGCGAGATTCATTTTCTCCAAACGTATATCCCCTTCTGTAATAGTGTAATGCCTTCTTAATAGATGGTTGCTAACCACTACTTCTTTACTCACATCTATATGAGCATTAACCCAAAGTTTCCTTTCTACTCTCCCATTCACCATAAAAATTACTGAAAGATTGCTAACTCCCAGATAATCTTCCCTTTTTTGAGGAACAACTTCATAGGTAATTTCCCCTGCAGCCAGGACAATCCCCTTTGTTGGTGAAGTCTTGATAGTCACCTGTTTAGAATCCCAAGGCATCTTTTGATGAATGAACTGCTTTACGATTTTCTCTATCTCTTTGGGAGATATCTCAATAGATTCTCTTAGCACTTCGATTTTTTCAGGGAGATCCAGCGTCAGTGTCGAGGGATCGATACCCTTTTGTTTAACCTTCATCTCAACATAGCGGTCACTAATCTCTCTCATCTCACCAGGCAGGGGTGCCTTGCCCAGTACGATTGATTTTAATGCCTCCACCAGTTGACTATCGTCCCCTTTAATGTCGGCAATTTCACCCAAACTGATCAGTTTTGAATTCACTTTAGCACGCTCTGGAACCTTAACTACGGTCCTCGCCAAAACAAAGGGGCAATTCCAAGAGAGGAGTAAAAAAACCATTCCTGTAATCAAAACCCATTTTATTCTAAGTACTATACGCATAATGGTATCACCTTGTCTTAGTTGTTTGCCATCTGTAACATCTCATCTGATGTCTGAATAGCTTTACCATTGATCTCGTATGCCCTTTGAGCCGCAATCATGGAAACCATTTCTTCCACTACGTTGACATTAGACATCTCCAGATAACCCTGCGAGAGGGTACCAAGACCATCCTCGCCTGGTGTGCCAGTTGTAGGGGTTCCTGAAGTCTCCGATTCCATAAACAGATTCTTCCCTACACCATTTAAACCAGCAGGATTAGCAAATCTTACCGTTTCAATTTTTCCTATTTCTGAAGGTGTTATTTCTCCAGCATTCATCACCGTCACTGTTCCATCTGGACCGACTGTCAGTTGAACGGTATTGCTGGGCACAGTAATTTGAGGTTCAAGCAAATAACCATCTGAGGTAACTATGTTCCCATCACCATCCAGCTTGAAGGATCCTGCTCGACTATATGCTATTTCTCCTTCCGGGGTAGTAATCTGGAAAAATCCATTTCCGTCAATGGCTAAATCAAGATTATTTCCTGTCTGTTTGTAATCTCCCTGTGCAAAAATCTTCGCAACGGATGCCACTTTAGTTCCGAGACCTATCTGGTTGGATGTTGGAAGCTCGGTACCTGATGAAGATGCAGCGCCCGCAATCCGCATGTTCTGATACATTAAATCCTGAAAATCAATCCTGCTCCTTTTATAACCTGTTGTATTTACATTAGCAAGATTGTTAGAAATAACATCAATATTGATCGCTTGTGCCTGCATTCCTGAAGCTGCTGTCGATAAAGACCTTAATGGCATCTTACCCTCCTTTTACCTTTTGTTGTTATGCAACTGCACCTACATCTCTGGTTGCCCTGGAATCAATTTCGTCCAGGGATTGAATAACCTTCTGATAAGACTCATATGTCCTTAATACATCAATCATCTTTAGCATCTCTTTTACTACGTTAACACTGGATAATTCCAGGAAGTGCTGGTCTATTTCATATTCTTCTGCTTTTATCTTGTTTTTTTCACCTCCTACATTCTTAAATAAATTACTACCTTCTTTCCTTAAACTTGAATAATCTTTAAAATCAACCACCCTTAAGGTATCAACGACTGTTAAGGTATTACTCTGTTCACCACCCACACTTATCGTACCATCCTTATTAAAAGAAATTTCTGTTCCTGTGATCTCTATATGTTCCTCTTTTTCTTGCTCCCCTTTCCCCTTCTTCTCTTTCCCTTTTAAAAGATAACCCTCTTGCGTAACCAATTTATTTTTATCGTTTATGGAAAAGTTTCCCATTCGAGTATAGAGTTCCCCTTGTGGTGTATCCACAACAAAAAATCCTTGGCCCCTTATTGCAACATCCAGCTGATTTCCGGTATATTTCATTTGTCCAGTGGAAAAATCTGTTTTGATACCAGAAAATGCCGGATAGTTTATATTCAGTTTTTGGGAAAGCATGAACTTCCTGTGAGCGGCTGGATCGTTAATCACAACGGAATTCTCTATCCTTGGATTAGACACTCTGAAAATCGGTCTATCTTCTTTAAAACCTGCCGTACTTACATTAGCAAGGTTATTGGAAAGGATTTCCAGTCTATTCTCCTGGCATCTACTCCCACAAACAGCCGTATAAAGTCCAAAACTCATGGGTTTTCTCCTCAGTCATATTTTCTAAAGAATAAAGCAAGAGCTATGCCATTCCTATCAAGCGGGAAGAATTCTTGTAACATATTGAAATATAATAAAAATTATTCTCGCCCCACTACCTGCTTTCATCATCAATATTTAAATACCTGCCTTACTAGGAATTTTCTTCCTACCTGCTAAAACTGTATTAAAAAAAGGGGTGCTGATAGGGAAGGTTATCTGGTGTGTTTCTCTTCCTGATACTTGTTGTTAAGATGGTAGATGAAGGAAAATATCTCAGCTACTACTTGATAGACAGCGGAAGGGATCTGGTCTCCCAGTTCAAGCTGGGAAAGTATCTGCACCAAATCGGGGTCATCCTTGATGGGGATATGCTTTTTTTTAGCTACTTCAATAATTTTTTCAGCAACAAGCCCCTGTCCCTTGGCAGTTACGATTGGGGCTTCATGCCTGTGTGGTTCATATTTTAAAGCCACCGCTTTTTTAAATAATTTTCTTTCTTTTCCCTTCATTTAAATTCCACTATAAAACATGTTTTTCACAACCCCTTTGATACCACCGCATGCACGTAATTGATGGGATCCATCCAATCAAGCAATAATATCAATAAGCTTCATTTCAAATAAAGAAAAACCTTGAAGTGGAAGCTCTTGTCTAATATTCTCTTTTCTTACTATACAAGAAATTTTCTCTGTCTTATAGTTCAAAGATTCTAGCCGATTATGAAGCTCAGAAATATTCCTACTCACAAAGCTGGCAATTTCTCTACTGTCTGCCTGAATTATACAGCTAATCTTCTTTTTAACTAAATGCGTATCAATCCTCAGATTTCCCAAACCTCTCATTTTAAGAAGAAAAACAATTTGACAGTCATCCTTGTTAACCTTCTTTTTTCTGCCTTTTTGGTAACCATATCGGATATAGAGTTCTGCATTTTTAATACCTTCTGGCAATACCAAGGGTATTTGAAAAACCAGCTGCTGATCATTCTTTGTGGTCAAACAATTAACTAGTTGATGAAGCTCAATCCTTTTTATCGATGAATTTACTGTTCTTAACAGGTTTTCTACCGTATCCTTCAAGACAATATTTCCATACGCATCAACCTTTTCTGTTGCTTTCTCCAGTTCTTGAGAAAGCTTAAGCAGTAATCCTTTAAAGTCTTTCTCAACGATTTCTATAAGTTGCTTAGGCAATATTTTCCCAAAGGATAAGAACTCCTTTAGCTTCGATTCATAGAGAAGCCCCGAGTTCTCCATAAACTGCTTAATCTTTTCACCATCACCTGCTTTATCTTTATCAAATGATAAAGAAGAAAGAGAAGATGTCACTTTTTCCAGCAATCTTTTATCAACCACTATTTCCAGCAGGTGAAGTTTTTCATCATTTAAAACATTTCCAAGACTTTCTATCACCTCTCCCCAATCAACTTGTAACGGCAGATAAGATCTTAGCAAAGAGAGCGCTTTTGGGTCCGGAATCCCTTCCGTCATCAGTGTCATCACCACTTGAGGATGAGTCTGAACCACTCTTGTTTGTATCTGTTGTCCAGGTTTAAGCGCAATCATACTCTCAGCAATTACCTCAAATCCCTTAAAATTGATTAGGAGCCTATGATCACTTACAAACCTCACAACCTCTCCCTCCAGCAGTTGACCCACAGCAAGATTGTCAATAAATGTGCTCTTCTGTGAGGAGGATAGTAAGAGAGTAAAATTTTGACGGACTATCGATTCAGCATGTATCTCTTCTAACATCTTTAATTTTTTCCATAATTATATAAATTGTCTTATTTTCTAATACACTTCTCGTAGTTAGCGTCTTGGCAGCTATTCTCATAAAAAGAAAGCAAGAAGAACGAATGTTGACTTTCACTTCCTGCTTTCTAATAAATGTGTGTTTCTGGATGGTCAATTACTGCCTTTTAAGATTCATGATCAACTCAACTTCTCCCTTTGGTAACCCAACTGTCTGAGCAATTTTTTCTGCAGACAATCCTTTCTCAATCAAGCGGGAGGTTTTTTCATAACAGGCAACACTTGATTCTACACTGTCTGATCCTTCCCCAGCTTTTTCCCCTTCAGGGGAAGACTTAAGCTTTCTTTCATAGTAATCAATATACGCTTCTATTGCCTCTCCTCTCTTTTCTATCTTCTCCCAGAGCTTTAGTACCTTTTGATGTTTTTTGTCCAAATCGTCAGATTTTGCAATAAAACTTTGCAGTGAACCCATAAGTATCTTTATCTTCTCTTGTTCCTGTCTCACTTCTACCTTTTTACTCTTCTCATGGTAGACATAGTAACCAATGATACCACAGAGTAAAACCTCTATAATCATTTGGAGAATCAACCAGAATTCAACAGTATAGCTTGCCATTTCCCACCCTCCTCATTGAGAGATATTTAAACAATAAGATCTAGGATTTTACCCTGGTCTATCTCTTCCAATTCTCTCTTTTTATGTTTATCACTGCCTTGCTTGTTTCTGTCAGAACCAAACTTATACTCTTCCTTCTGTTGTCTTCTCTTGTCTTCTTCTCTTATTTTGGCCTCTTCAGCTTCCTTCGTATCTTGCACTTCACTTTTTTTCTGATTCATCTCTTCTTGTAGTTGTAGTGCAAAGTATTTTTTCTCCACATCCATGTGCTGCTGTTGAACCTGTTGAATTTTTTCTACAGACGTTGTATGCAGCAAAATCTGTTGTATATCTACAGATCTTAGCACTAAAAAACCTCCAAAACATTAAACAACTGGTTCAATTTCTTAAAAATTCCTTTTTTATTAATTTATCGACAAGAAACTTCCAAAACTTTAACTTGAGGAATTCCTAAAAAAGGCTAATGCTATTCACGGTTTTTTACAGGGAATACGAATAGCGTGAAGGTTATCATGAGGTTCGCTTCTAATCTTCAGCTCAGCATCATAAGGTTTCAATAACTCTCGAGTTTGTGCCAATCGCTTTTCCGCAGCAGTATACGGCTGATTCTCCTGTGTTATCATATTTGCTTCCAATCCCGTATCATGGATTTCAATATATATATTATCTTTATCATGTTTACAACTGATGCTTAACTCCTTAACTTCCGATTTGTCAATTGATTCCATAACATTCCTAATGATATTTACAAAGCTTTGAGAAAAATGAAAATAGACCCCATCTATAAAGGGGACAGATTCATCGAGGGAATAACTCTTTTTTAATTCATGTTTAAACTTCATATCCGATTCCAAAAATTGGAGTTCCTCTTTCAGCAGGTGGCTCAGATTAAGCATCTGGGGAGTTTCCTCACTTTCCCGCAATCCTTTTTGCATCATATTCCTTATGATTACCGAAAGTTTCGTGGCGTTGGCCACAATAACACCAGCATCCCTTATACTCTTATCCAGTTTTGATTCAAAAGAATTCTCTCTTTCTTCTTCCCCTTTCTTCAGTCCCTCTAACCTCTCTAGTAACATCTCCGCTCTCGCCATCACCGCAGAGAGGGGCGTATTTAAGTTATGAGCTATGCCGGGGAAAAGCTCTCCCATAGCAGCGAATCTGTACATTCTTCCCAGCTCAGATTCTATTTTGCTTGCTTCACACAAATCCCTCAGAATACTTACGGCCTGCACAACCTTTCCCTCCTCATTTTTAAAAGGATAACAATCAACAGCAAAAGGAACCTCTTCCTTTTTTGAATTAATTAAACTTTGAAAAGACCTAAATGGCTTACCAGATTCTACAACCTGCCGCAGAGGGCAGGGGGAAGTCATTCCTTCACAAGGATTTTCCCTTTGTTGCAATATCTGGTAGCAAAACTTGCCCTGCAATTCTCCATCTCGCAGCTCCGTCAACTGAGAGATAAGAGAACTGGCATAGGATATACTATAATCAGGGTTAATAACCACCAACCCTTCCAATGATTCACCCATAATAAATTTTGAAATAGATGCTAATCCTTCCATTCTTTTATAATTAACCTGCAATTAAATTTCTCTGTGATTATACAACACCTACTACAATTATCAAAACACTTTCCTTTTGAAATAAATCCCCTTCTTTATAACACAACTAATTTCTAATGCTTAATCACTCTGAAAAACCTACTATCAGTCCCTTTCTTGTCAATTTTAATCTCAATCCTGTGAGCACATTTGGGACACCAACCCGCATATGACGTCTTTTCTCTATTGATATAAATCCTGGCATAGGCACTACAGCATTCAAAAAATACTCCAATATATTTCCTTCGGTTTGGAATAAAGTCTGCGGCCCCTCCTTTAATCCTTAAATCCTGCTTCTCTTTCCTCATAGCTTAAGAATGATCGGTGACTCATCCATCTGGAAAAGCACCATCTCGTTTTAAATCTCTTAGTAATTTAAAACCTCAAATTACTAGTACATCTTTGAAAAAAATCCGTTTCACAACCTTCTCCCCAAAGAGATGGTTACTTGTTGAAACAATCCTTTCTGCCAAGATCTTCTTTCCCTTAGTATTTCCAACATTTTTAGGAGAAGCATTGACCAATATTTTAAAGATATTGCTCCTTACTTCTTCAATCCGACTCTCAATCTGTTCATAAGAACTCTCATTAAACAATTCCAAAACCATGGTTGCCCTTAAAAACTTCCCCGATTCAGCGTTTGAATTCAATGGTACAAAAAATGGCTTGAGTTCGTATACAACTCCCAGGGGAGTATTCAAGGCTAGCCTTTTCCCATCGTCTGAAGCAAAATACCTCGCCCAAATGAATACACCTCCAATAACCATTATTAAAATTACCAGCAAGGAGAAAAAAGTTAAAACCCATTCTCTCTTATTCCTCTTTTTAACTTGAACCGTTTCTTCTCTTCTATCAGCTGCAACCTCTTGGGGAGATTCTTCTAAATCAAGACCTTCTACATCCAGTTCCGTTTTTGATCTTTCTTCAGTTGCCCCACCTTCTTCAATTCCATCTGCACCTCTCCCAGAGTGCTTCTCTTTATCTCCGCTCTCCTCTTGTGTCTTCACGGCCTTTTCTTCTGTACTTTTTTTTTGCTCATCGACCATTAACACACCTCACTGAAATCCATAATACTTAATCTTAGGAATCCCTCTTTCTTAAAAAATGACAGGATTGGTAATTTTTCGGTTGTAATCCTTACAGTGGTTATCGCGTTTTACGTTTGAATAGTTGTTCTTGCTCTTTACGTCTTCTCCTTAAGGGTTTGAAGTATAATCTTTACCTCCTCAAAATCCGGGCAAAGTCTTACAGACTCCTCGAACTCCTTTATTGCATCAGCAACCATCCCTGCTTGCATATAGGTTCTGCCTAAATTATAATGAACGTTCTCATCCTCCGGGTCTACCTTCAAAGCTTTCTTATATTCACCAATAGCCACACGGTATTTTCCTTGTTTTCTCAAGGCGATACCCAAACGGTTATAAATCTCAATGTTATTGGGATCAGTTCCTAAAACTCTTTGGAAGACTTCTTCAGCTTCTTGCGCCATCCCCATGTCCAAAAAGGCTTCACCAATTTCAATTCTCCTGCCAGCAGCCCTGTCAGGATCAACCTTTACCGCTTGATCAAACGCTTCTTTAGCCTCTTCCCTTCTCCCTGTGTTAAGAAGTGCCTTGCCCAGCTTGATCTGACGGTCTGGATTTTTAGGGCTGATTTTTACCGCTTCTTTGATGGACTTGATCGCCTTTTCTTTTTCACCTTTTTTTTCATATACCCAGGCTAAACTCTCATGCGCTTTTAAATATTGAGGGCTAATCCCTATTGCTTTGCTATAAGCTTTCTCTGCCTCGTCTACTTCCCCTCTCTGCTGGTAAGCATTCCCCAGGGCACAGTACACCCTAGCATTATTAGGCCGAACTTTTAAAGCTTTTTCATATTCTTTCAAGGCATCCTCCAATCTCCCTGAGTTTGCGTAGACATTGCCCAATTTTAAACAAGTATCCACTTCATCTGGACTGTTCCTCCTCTCCAGAATTTTTTGAATATTTTCTTCTAAGGTTTTAGCCACAAAAGGTTTAATAACATAACCATCGACCTCTGTCTCGGCTGCCTCAGCTATAGTTTCTTCATCTACTTCTGCAGTAACCATTAAAAAAGGTATATCTTTAAGACTTTCATCCAACCTGACTTTGCGCAACAAATCAATACCCGTCATATTAGGCATATTCCAGTCTGCTATCACAAAATCAACTGTATCATTCTTCAACACCTTCCATGCTGCCAACCCATCTCCTGCTTCTGCAGTATGACGGTAGCCGAGATGACGAAGCATATTTTTAATGGTCCTGACCATATTGGGCATATCATCAATAATTAGTATTTTCATTTCTTTTGAGTCTTTCAAGACCGTCACCTCACCTTATCAATCTCTCAAGTCAAAGCACTTTTCTGCATCAAGGGAAGTAAGAAGATGAACCTGCTTCCTTTTTCTTCTCCACTTTCAACCCAGATTTTTCCCTGATGAGCTTCAACTGCCATTCTGCAAAATGTCAATCCCAAGCCAGTACTGTTCTTTCTATCAGAAAAATCAGCATCTACTTGACCAAACTTCTCAAAAATCTTTTGCTGAAATTCCCTGGGTATCCCCTTTCCATTATCTCTCACTTCCATCTGGAGTTGCTTGCTCTCATGACTATACCTGCTCCTGATCTCTACCTTCCCTCCTTGATGTGAATACCTTATGGCATTATTTAGAAGATTAATAAGAACTCTTTCAATGAGAGATCTATCTGCCACCCAAGTAAAAACATTTTCATCAATCACTGTTTTTACTTCCATCCCCTTCTGCTTAATCAGTGTTTTTATTTTTTCGATAACACCTTCAATCAACTCGCATACATCAAGCTCTTCGTAATGAAGTTTGAGTTTACCCTCTTCCATCTTCCTTACATCCAACATATTAAGGATCATCCTGAGAAGATTTTCACCACCTTGGATAGCGGTATCCAAACACTCTCTGTCTTGGCTTTCTAATTGCACATAGCTTAAAAGATCCAAATTAGCTGTAATCTCCCCCAGAGGGCCCTTCAGATCATGGATAATCATATTAATTAAATCCTCTCTCATCTGCTCCAAAGCAAGGAGTTCTTTGTTTTTTATTTTTAGTCGCCTCCTCTCCTCCTCCAGGTCTTCCTTAAGCTGTGCATTTTCAATTAACATTACAATTCTGCTTATAAATCCTGAAAGAATAATCTCATCCTCTTCAGTAATTGATCTTCCATCACTCTTGTCGGTAACATTAAAAACACCAATAACAACACCTTTTTCATTTTTTATGGGCACACAAAGAAAGTTGTCCGTTTTGTATAAAGCTTCCTCAGGAGGATTAAAACGTGGATCTTCTTTGCTGTGTTCTACAAGAATCGATTTTCCATTTTTTACCACCCAGGCAGAGACACTCTTTTCATCCTCTATAAATTGTTTTACCCCTATAAGCCGCTTGCGACTCGCAGCCTTGATGACCAAATCACCCTGCTTATCTCTCAACATAATAGAGCCCCTTTCTGCATTAATCTGTTTAAGAGAAAGCTGGAGGATTCTCTGTAATTTCTCCTCAAGCGAAAAATCCTTTGCTGCCAAAACAGCAACAGTTTCTAGCAGTGTCTCGTTTTTAGAAAGCAGCTCACCGTATTTCAAAGCATTCCTCACAGTAAGGACAAGGTTTTCTCTTTCCCAGGGTTTACTCAAGAACCAGCAATACTCATTTCCGTTAGCTGCTGATAACCTTTTTTCTGCCTCTTGCTCATCGGTTAATATGATACAAATGGGTGGAGAGTATGGTTTTTCTGCCCTTTCTAAAAGATTATTCACTGATATACCTTTCATCGCACAATCCAAAATGATGAGGTCAACATGGTTTTCCTTCAGTTTTTCCAAAACCTCCTTGGCACTGCCAGCGGTCGAACTTGAATAACCCTCATCTCTTAAAATCCTGGACAAACCTCCGGTCCTATCCTGCTGGGTATCAACAACCAATATGGTATGCTTCTTCACCTTTACCATTCCTTTAGAAAAAGTAGATCTAAACCAATTACTCTAATGGGAAAAATATACTGACAAACAATTATTATAAGCTTACGAAAATCAAACTATATTTTTTTCAAATCCTTAATCCTCACCTTTAATCTCAGCACGGCTTTAGTATGAATTTGTGAAACTCTTGATTCTGTCAGGTCTAACACCTTACCAATCTCCTTCATGGTAAGTTCGTCGTGATAATAGAGAGAAATTACCTGTTTTTCCTTTTCCGGCAAATCTTCTATAGCTTTTGCAATAGCATCTTTAACCTCGCTCAACCCCATGATGCCAAAGCCATTGACAGATTTAGGATCCTCAAGGCAACTCAAAATATTTCTTTTCTTCTCATCATAATCTACTAGAACATCCAGGCTGATTAGTGGTACGCCTGCAGATTGCTTGAGCAGTTTATAAAATTCCTCCATTCCCAAACCCAGTAGTTCAGCCATTTCCTCGTCTTTAGCAGGTCTTCCCAGTTGCTGTTCCAACTCATGATAAGCACCCATCAATTCGTTAATAACCTTGCGGACAGATCTGGGAATCCAATCCATCGCCCTCAATTCATCAAGGATTGCACCTTTAATACGAATCTCAGCATAAGTTTTAAACTTCACCTCTTTGGAAGGATCAAACTTCTCAATAGCGTCGATTAAACCCAGAACTCCGGAGCTGATAAGATCGTCAACATCAATATGAGGTGGTAGCCGCATTGCGATTCTATTAGCAATATACTTGACCAAAGGGGCATGTTCCATGATCAGACGATCTCTTTTTGTAAAATCATCTTTAAAACTTGAATCTTTTTCTGCCATTTGATTGTATAATCCTCTCATCTTCCTTCCCCTTAATTTTTAAACTATTTAATTTGCCAACTGTTTAATTGCTCGACTTTTTAATCAGCCATCATCCAACGTTCCATAGTTCCAGTATTTCACTTGCCTGATCTAAGTTTAAGATAAGTTAAATCCAACAGGACTAAATTTTAGAAACTTCCAAAGGTAAAGCATCGGAATTATCGATAATTTGATCCCAAAAGAAACTGATGTTTCCTCTGGAACTGGTATTGGGTTGATTTTCGCAAACTCTCTTAGCAAGATCAGAGAAACATCTGCTAGCGGGAGAATGAGGATACCGCTCAACAAGCGCTTTCTGCTGCCTCACGGCCTTCGCCACATGGTCATCCTGCATGATGTACCCCCAATAATCCATTGAGAGATTGAGAAACTTTTGTCCCACCAGACTCAAATTATTAAAGACTTCCTTAGCTTCCTCGGCATTCCTTGCTGAATTGACCAAAAGCCTAAAATGATTCTTCGAATGCTTAAGGAATAAAACCTTCATCATAGCATAGGCATCTGTAATGGATGTAGGCTCGGGCGAGACCACGATGAGGATCTCTTGAGCTGCCATGTTGAAATACATCACATTAGAAGAAATACCCGCGCTGGTATCAATTAGCAGAACATCTATCTCATCACATAAGAAATTCAGCTCTGACAATAAGCAAAGCTTCTGTGCTTTACTCAAATCTGATAGTTCTTGTACACCTGAACTGGCAGGAAGAATCTTCATGCCTCCTGGCCCTGAAATGATTACCTCTGAGATAGTCTTCTCGCCGTTGAGCACATGTTGTAAATTATATTTAGGAGAAAGTCCCAAAATAACATCCATATTAGCCAGCCCCATATCTGCATCTAAAACTAATACTCTCTTGTTCAATCTGGTTAAGGCACAGCCCAGATTGGCCACCACGTTGGTTTTACCGACTCCTCCCTTCCCGCTGGTAACCGCAATGACTTGAACTGGTAAATTTCCTTCATTCCTTAGCCCTTCACCTTTCATCTTCATACGTGACCCAGGCCTTCCCTTCTTTTCAACTATACTGCGCAACGTTCCTGCTTGATCCATCATATATCCCTTCCCTTATTAAGTTAGCAATAGTGATTTTCCGCTTCATTTAAAACCAACGAAATAATGCGTTCCTTCGTGGCAACCTCAATATCTTCCGGTACTTTTTGACCAGTAGTGAGATAGGATAAAGGCTTTTTTATTTTGAACAGCTGGTTAATAATACTTCCATAGGTATAACTCTCATCGAGTTTAGTAAAAATGATACTGTCTATTGGAAGAAGACCAAATTGTTGACTCACGGCAGAAAGGTTATGCTCTTTACAGGTAATACTCATAACCAGAGAGATTTCAACAGGGAAGGATTGCTCGAGAAATCCTTTAATCTCGTCAATATGGGACTGGTCCCTCTGGCTTCTCCCAGCTGTGTCAATCAAGATTAAATCCTTGTCTGCAAATTTAGCCAATACTTGCTTAAGTTCTTCAGGTGATGATACTGACTTAAGGGGAAGCCCTATAATATTGGAGTATATCTTTAACTGCTCAACTGCTGCTATCCGATAGGTATCGATAGTAACCAGGGCAACCTTTTTTTTCTTTTCCAATGCATAGTTAGCTGCCAATTTAGCTATCGTAGTAGTTTTGCCCACACCAGTAGGACCAACAAAGGCAACAATCTTGTTTTTGCCAGGGGTTAAATCAACGGGTCCTGCTAGTAAGAGGTCTCTTTCTATTTTCGAGATCAGACTCTTTCTCACCTGACCCTTGTCCCCCAATAGATCCGGTGATAGATCCTCCCTTAACTCCTCAACCAATTTCAAAACGGTCTCCTCACAAATATCCTGTTTTAACATTTGGTAATAAAGATCAACTAGATGTTCAGGGAAATAACCGTGATTAAAGGACGTTGCCTGCCTTAAGAAAAATTGCGCCATCCATTTGAGTTCTTTCAGTTCCCCGTAAGCATAACCACCTTTGATTTCCTCAGAGCAATTGTAATATTGTTTCACTATCCTCTTCAATTCAGAGAGCTCATAGCGAATCTTCTCTAACGAATCCCCTTCTGATGGGAGGCCTCCTATAGGAGGAAGCTTGTCCTTGACTAATTGGGAAAAAGATTTAGTCTCCGGAGAAGAGGAATCAAAGTCATAGTCGATAGCAGCAATAACTTCTACTCCTGATTGCTTGCCAAAACTGTCTTTATTTTTCATTCCACCAACTGTTTTTGTTGACACAATGATAGCCTGAGATCCCAAATCCCTTCGCACCAGTTTTAGTGCCTCATTCATACTTGCTGCTTGATATTTTCTAACCTGCATAGTTTAGACTTGCTACCCCCAGTGATTTTAGTTTAACCCGTTTATCAATTTCATTATGAGAGAGTACCACCAAAGTGGGAATAAATCTTTCAGTCAATTTTTTCAGGTGTGGTCGAATACCCGGCGAACAGAGAATAATGGGTTGATAGTTCATGCTGGTAAATTTTCCCATTGCCTTATTAAGCTGTGCCAAAATCTTCTGAGCGAGTGCGGGTTCTAACGAAAGGTAAGATTCATGTTCCGTATGTTGAATGGCATTATTTACAAGCTCTTCAATCTCAGCATCAAGCGTCATAAGAGGTATGTCCCCCTCAGGTGTTTTATACTGCTTGGTAATGCTTCTTGCTAACCTTTGCCTTACATATTCAGTCAGTATATCTACGTTTTTAGTTATGGGTGCATAATCTGCTAAGGTTTCAACAATGGAAAGCAAATCGCGAATGGAAACCTGTTCTTTCAACAGGTTCTGAAAGGTTTTTTGGACCCCACCCAAAGAAAGAAGATTAGGTACCAGTTCTTCTACTACTTTTGGATGATTGAGTGCTAAATTATCTAGCAGAGACTGCACTTCCTGCCGACCCAATAATTCACAGGCATGAGTCTTTAAAACTTCTGATATGTGAGTAGCAATCATCGTGGATAAATCGACTACGGTATATCCTGCAATCTGTGCCTTTTCTTTATCCTTTTCGCCAATCCAAAGGGCTGGGATGCCAAATGCTGGTTCTTTCGTTGGAATACCTTCGATCTCAGCTTTAACATCTCCAGGATTCATTGCCAGATAATATCCAGGCATGAGTTCTCCCCCAGCAATTTCTACTCCCTTAATAATAATAGAATATTGGTTGGGCTTAAGCTGAAGGTTATCCCTTATGTGCATGGGTGGAATAATCATTCCCATCTCAAGCGCAAATTGACGACGGATGGACTTAACCCTTTCCAGCAATTCCCCACCTTGTTCCGTATCCACCAAGGGAATCAATCCATAACCCACCTCTAACTCTAAGAGATCTAAAGGCAAAAGTTCTTCGACCTTCTCCAATCCTTTCCCCTTTTCAACTGCCTCCTCATCTTCTTCCTCCTTGAGCATAACCGCTTTCTTGCCTTCGAAAGTCATATAAGCCAATCCCCCAGCCAGGCAACCGAGCATGATAAAGGGAATCGTAGGTAATCCCGGGATAAACCCAAAGAAAATGAGAACACCAGAAGCAATGGCAACAGCCCGAGGTTGTCCGGTAAGTTGACTTATCATGTCATTTCCCAAATGAGTATTAGAGGCTGCCCGTGTAACCACCAGTCCAGCGGCAGTGGAAATAATCAGGGCAGGTATCTGACTGACCAAACCATCCCCTACAGTCAACAAGGTGTAATTTTGGGCGGCAGTGGATACAGACATCCCCTGCTGTAACACGCCTATGACCAACCCCCCCAGAATGTTAATAAGTGTAATAACAATACCAGCAATGGCATCCCCTCTTACAAATTTACTGGCACCATCCATAGCCCCATAAAAATCGGCTTCCCGTGAAATGTCAGCTCTCCTTGTCTTTGCCTCAATATCTGTAATGAGACCTGCATTGAGATCTGCATCGATACTCATCTGTTTCCCAGGCATCGCATCCAAAGTGAATCTGGCTGCAACTTCAGCAATACGAGTTGCCCCTTTTGTGATTACGACAAAATTTATTATTACCAGAATCAAAAATACTACCATCCCAACTACATAGTTACCACCAACCACAAAGCTTCCAAATGCTCTGATAACCTGTCCGGCGGCGGCTGTCCCTTCATTACCGTGTAAGAGGATCAATCTTGTTGAGGCCACATTCAAAGATAGCCGAAGCAGGGTAGCAAGCAGTAAGAGAGAGGGGAACACAGAAAACTCCAATGGGTTTAAGGTGTACATAGCAACTAATAGTACAACGACAGCAAGGGTAATATTGAAAGACAAAAACATATCCAGCAAGATAGTGGGTATAGGAATCACCATAATTACCAGTATCCCTATCACACCAAATGCCAGTATTACATCGCTATTGCGAGCAAGTCCTTGGATACCTGTTGCTTCTTCAATTTGCCGAGTCATATAACATCCTCTTGTTTTTGAGTCGATAGACATACGAGAGAATTTCTGCTACTGCCTTATAGAACACCATAGGAATTTCCTGGCCTACCTCAACACTGCCAAACAGTGCTTGAGCCAAAGGTTTGTTTTCCATAATGGGAACCTGGTTTTTTCTGGCTACCTCCCTGATGCGTTCCGCCATCAGCCGGGTTCCTTTGGCAATCACTTTGGGAGCCGTCATTTGTTGAGCGTTATATTCCAGCGCTATTGCCAAGTGAGAAGGGTTGGTAATAACCACATCCGCTTTGGGTACTGCTTCCATCATTCGTCTTCTTGCCATCTCTTTTTGTACCTGTCTTACCCTGGACTTTATTAGCGGATCTCCTTCCCTTTGTTTAAACTCATCTTTAACTTCCTGTTTTGTCATCTTGCCTTCTTGTTGAAAGTCCCACCTCTGAAAGACATAGTCCAGAAGTGCCAAAACAACAAGCACCCAGCAGGTGCGAAGCATTATCTTAAAACATACACCCCCGATATAGGACAGAACAGACCAGACCTCCATATCCATCAGGGGGATAATATGATTAAGCTCACCCTTAACTGTAAGGTAGGCCACACATCCAACAATCATCACTTTGAAAATATTCTTTACCAGTTCCACCAGGGTTTGCTTGGAAAACATCTTGGTAAAACCCTTGATGGGATCCAGTTTGGAAAACTTGGGTACTATAGATTGGAAGGAAAACAGAAAACCCACTTGAAGATAGTTAGATACCAACCCCATGGCCACCAATGCCATTAACAGGGGGGCCACAACCTTTAATCCTCTGCCTAAGAGCTCTATTAGCAACCATTGGAGGTTTGCTTCCTCAATCTGTAAGCTTCCTGAACTACTAAACACCCACTGCATCATATCCATGAGCTGTTTAACCATGGTGGATCCCAGGAAATAGAAAACGAGCAGGCTTGCGATTAAAACTGCAACAGAAGGAACTTCTCTGCTCTTTGCAACCTGTCCTTTTTCCCTCATTTCTTGCAGCCGCTTCGGAGTAGCAGACTCCGTCTTTTCCTGATCTGATCCTCTTGACATTAAGAAAACTCCTAAAATTACAGAATAAGAAATTCCACTTATTACTTGTTATCTAACCATATCAAAAATGCTGGTCACAACTCATGACATCAGTTTCATTAATAAAATGATGTCACCACCCATTCTCTGAAAAAGGTTTCTCAGCAGGTAAGAAAGGAGTGGAAGTGAGAATCCAATCCCCAAAAGTCCTATAGCAATCTTAACAGGAAATCCCACGATGAATATGTTCATCTGAGGAACCGTTCTGGCTATCAATCCCAAAGCAACACTGGTGAAAAAAAGCACAGCAATAACAGGAGCTGCTACCTTGGCAGCGATTACAAACATATCACAGGATAAACTAATAATAGTCTCCATCAGAGAGTCAGTGAAACAAAACCCAAGAGGTTGTATCAATTCAAAACTCTTTGAAATTGCCAGGATAAACCAATAATGAGCATCCAGTGCCAGAAATATGAGGAGTGTTATTATGTTCTGGAACTGTGCGATGATAGAAAACTGAGTGCTGGTCTGAGGGTCAATAACATTAACAATACCAAAACCCATCTGAAAACCTACCAGTTCTCCTGCTAACTGTACCGCAGCAAAAATAAGTCTTGCAGTGAACCCAATAATGACTCCAATAAGAACCTCTCCTGCCATAGCGGACACCAGAGAGGGAACACTTGCTAAATAAACTTCCTTGAAACCCACTAATGGGAAAATGGCCAATGTCAGAACAAGAGACAAGCCTGCTTTCAACTTTAACGGTACATTCCTACTGCCAAAAAGAGGCGCAGTTATAAGAATTGCTCCTGTTCTGATAAAGACCAGAACGGCGGCTTGAACCTGCGGTAGCGGAAGGCTAAAAAGGCTCATCAAGTAAGTGCTCCTTTGCTAACGAATATACATTGGTATATTAACAAAAAGTTTCTCCGTAAAATCGAGTAGTACCCTCATCATCCAGGGGAAAAAAATCACCAATGCGGCCATCACCGCTACTATCTTTGGAATAAAGGTCAAGGTCATCTCGTGAACCTGAGTGACTGCTTGAAATATACTAACGACCAGTCCTACAATCAGGCCGCAAAGGAGCATGGGAGCCGATACCAGTAACGTTACCCAAACTACTTCCTTCCCAAATCCTACTATAAATTCTGGTGTCATAAGTAATACCTCTAAAGAGCTTAGCGCATTTTGCGTGGACAAGATGCTGGATGTACATGTCCAGTTTTTATTTTATCTAGCATCCAGCAACCAGTATCCAGTATCATTTTAGCCACCACAGCCCATCCTATAGTCCCTGAATCATTTTGTAAAAAGAGGCTTCCTGTATAAATAGATCATACAGCAAAGCTTTTTATTAAAGAACCTACAATTAAATACCAGCCATCAACCAGCACGAACAGCAACAGTTTAAACGGCAAGGAGATCATAATGTGGGGCAGCATCATCATGCCCATAGAAAGCAATACACTGGCT
>RCNB010000460.1_pt1 | contig 27916 bp, 18 predicted proteins | sample 2041321 | NCBI WGS metagenome assembly RCNB01 (sample SAMN09708232, study PRJNA481090) | Marine sediment metagenome, whole genome shotgun sequencing project. | reverse complement strand
CTTCTTTGGTATTAATTACTTCTTGCTCCTGTCCCTCTTTAATTAGCTCAGTAAAAATGTTTAGTGTATTTTCCTGAGTTGCCAAAAGCCATTTTCTTACATCTCCATCCCGGTTGCTCATTTCAGATTTACAGTTCATGGCGTAACAGCCTCTATCCCCTTCTTTACTAAGCATTTGAGGTAAAAAAGATTCAAATATTAAGCGGATAGCCTCTAATGGATCCTTTGCATTCAATAGAGCTTTTTGAAATAAGCCCCCGCTCTCTTTTTGATAAAACTGCAAAGTAGTCCTATACAATTTAATCTTGGAGCCAAAGGAATTGTATATACTCGATCTATTAAGACCGGTGGCATCAACCAGGTCCTGCATAGAAGTGCCATTATAGCCCTTTTCCCAAAATACATCCATAGCCTGACGAACTGCATACTCCCGGTTAAATTCTTCCAAACGCGACATGGCCAATTAATTTTAAACAAATATATATTGAAACAATCGTTTCAAAAAGAAATTAACAAAATTTTAATTTTCCCTGAATAATACTATGCGAAGTGTAATACTAAAAATTCTTCCTTAAAGGATTTGTTATCCAACTTTTGAAAAATACTAATCTACTTTTCAAATTTTTATTATTGGCTCCGACTATATGGGATTATTCCAATAGCACGGCAGTTGCTAACTTATTTGAATGATATATATATTCTTAATATGAAGTAAATTTTCTTAAAGAGAAACCTGGATTTCTTTATCTCCCTCTACTTTGAATGAGCATTCACTGTATTTTGGAGGCCCAAATGTTTTCATCTTACCAATAGAAAAACAAATAGGTTCTTTTGGGATTCCAATCCAGTTAGTATCTAATTCGTCATCACCGTCTTCATCATGAAAAATTGCCAGCGCATACTCCCCATCCGGTAAATCATCTATTATTACCCATGTATTCCCTAATTGTGCTTTACTACTACCTCCGGAAAACATTTTATCTGAATCTAAAAAATTTTCAGAACTGTCGTATACGGCAACAAGTACGCTGCCGCTATTGCTTTTAACCCCCGTTACGTCAACCGAAAGTTTGTTCTGAGAAAACAACATAATAGGCAAAAGCAGTAGATTTAGGAAAAGTAATTTCATAAGAATAAAATAAGTAATTTGTTGTAGTTAACTCTTTTTTACTGATTTAATTGTGTCTGTTGAGAGGCTATTTTTTCACCGAGGTAAAGATATAGTTCTTTTGTTTTAACTGAATCAGACAAATTGATAAAAAGTAGAAGGGAATCGCTGTATATTAATCTTATCTTCTTATGATCTAAGTTGTCTACATAAACATAAACGAGTTTTTCTTCATTAAGTGAATCTTTAAAAATCCCTTTTTCCTTTTCCCAGGCCGAAAATCCATTTTTACGATCTAAAGAGGGAATTTTGCTTACCATTGATACTTCATTCATGGTATTAAATGGTAACTCCTTATAATATACCCCGGATAAAATCTCGATTCTATCTGCCTTCTTCCATACCCAATTTTTATAGTGTGCTAAAAAGCTTAATATGCATACAATGATCGTCAGAATTATAAGTATGTTCCAAAACCCATGCCTTTTTTTCCCCTTCATAACTTATTCATTTTTCACTTGTTTACGATATTTTTCAAACCAGGCAATAGTATGGGCAATTTTTGTAATTAAATTACTGGGCTTGTTTGCAATACCATGACCCGCTCCTGGGATTTCCACTAAAACAGTTTCAATTTTCCTTAGTTTTAAGGCATGATAGAGCTGTTTGGCCTCACTGGGAGGAGTTCTTAAATCTTCCATCCCTACCATTACCATTGTTGGTGTTTCTATATTACCAACGAGTGATAATGGAGAAAATTTCCAGTAGCCTTCAAAATTTTCCCAGGGCTGACCAGGATAACGAGAATTGGCATACCCAAAGTAATTATCCGCGACAAGTGTCTTGCTTATCCAGTTCATAACAGGTTTTGCTACCACGGCAGCTTTAAATCTATTGTTTTTTCCTATTATCCAAGCCGTCATTATACCACCAGCACTTCCACCAGTAACATACAGCTGATCTTCATGCGCAATTCCCTTTTTTATACAATAATCTACCCCATCCATGACATCACTATAATCGTCACCCGGATAATTATTGTATAAGAGATTACCAAATTCTTCACCATAACCTGTACTTCCCCTGGCATTCGGATAAAAGACTATATAACCCGCCGCCGCATATAGCTGCATCTCTGCAGAAAACCTGTCGCCATAATTAAGAACTGGACCTCCATGATTTTCAACCAGAAACGGATATTTTTTGTTCTTGTCATAATTTGGCGGGTATACCACCCAACCTTGAATTTCTCGTTGGTCCACAGAGGAGTTGTACCAAACTTCTTCAACATTTCCCAAAGTCTTATAGTCAAAAAGTGCCTTATTGAGAGAAGTAATCTTAGTTGTTCTTTTAGACTTCGGATTCATTACCACAAGCTCAGCAGGATACTCCGGTCTGCTCTGAGTATAAGCTATATGACCATCCGTGGAAACACTAAAGGATCCGCCGGCATAAGGTCGCCCAATAGAAGTGCCTCCGAGGTTATCTGCCAGTTTTGAAATCTCCCCGGCCAAGGACATATAACCAACCTTGGTGTTTCCTTTATCATCATATGAAATATAGAGTCCCGTATTTTTTGCGTCCCAAATCATGCCTTTAATACTCCTATCCAGATCTTTAGATAAAACCCTGCTCTCTGAACCATCAATCTTCATGATATGTAATTGTTCTACTTGATACGTTTGTACTTTATCCTGATATCCTAAATAGGCGATATACTTGCCATTAGGTGACACAATGGGGTCACTATCAGGCCCATTTCTTTCTGTTAATGCCTTTATAAGGCCAGTTGCAACCTCCACCTCATAAATCTCACTGTTCCGAAAATCATACTCCCAGTTCTCCGTTCTGTTTCCAGAGAAAAATATTTTATCTCCCTCCGCAGACCATGAAAGCTTTCCTCTGTGGTGATAATCATCCGCCGTGATCTGTCGAACTGCTCCTCCTTGGGCCGGAATTACAAAAATGTGATTAAAGCCCGGTTTTATATAACCCCGCCCATCTGCCTCATGATATAGCCGATCTGTAATTCTTGGTTTTTCAGCCCACTTTGCACCTTCCGGTTTCTTGGGAATTTTTGCAATTACCGGAGGATCTTTTTCAACATTCATAGAAAATGCCAATTGGTCGCCCCTGGGCGACCATGTTAAAGCGCTTGGGCTAAATGGAAGTTGACTTATTTTTGCCAACTTACCGCTCTCCAACCAATACATATAAATCTCAGAACCTTCACTTGTTGTGCTGATAAATGCAATCCTATCTCCACCTGGAGACCATCGGGGACTGTGTTCACTCTCTTCTCGTGAGGTAAGTTTTTGATTTCCCGAGCCATCAGAATTAATCATCCAAAGATTGCCATCAGCCTTATCTTTCATAATGTCAAAACCCATCCTTCTATAAATTATCCGGGAACTATTTGGTGCTATTTGTGGATCAGAAACGTATTCAAGTTTAAATACATCCAGGTAAGTGAAATTTTGTTTTTGTGTATAAGCCTGGTATCCTATTAATAATAAAATAATGACATAAAATAATTTCTTGAGATTCATGGTAAAGGAATTTGAAATAAGCATTAAACTTAAACATTAAGATGTGGTAAAGCAATATAAATGCTTCCATTTGTTTCTGGAATTAATCTGTAAGAAAAACAGTCTTAAAAGTGATAAAATTGTAGGTCAAAATTAGTATCTTTATAGTTACGTCCAAATTTTAAGAGGCAACCAACCCTTTTGTTTTTACATTAATTCCTATACTTAATACTAGTGCCAAATGTTTTTACCGGAAGATCTAACAAGCGTTAAGAAGAGAAAGGATTTGATTGCTATAGCTGATCAAAAGGACCTGGACATTTCCAAGGTACTTAATACACTTCGGTATGAAGAAGAACTGAGGCTTTTACAGATAGAATTAGTAAACTTACAGCGGTGGGTAATTAAAAAAAAACTACGGGTCGCCATAATTTTTGAAGGCAGGGACGCAGCTGGTAAAGGAGGTGCTATTAAACGTTTTACCGAACACCTTAATCCAAGATCAATGAGAGTTGTTGCGCTTTCTAAACCCACCGATGTAGAAGGCGGACAATGGTATTTTAGGAGATATATTAAAGAGCTTCCAAATCCCGGAGAGATTGTTTTTTTCGACAGGAGTTGGTACAACAGAGCAGTGGTTGAACCTGTAATGGGATTTTGCAATAAGCGTGATTATAAACAATTTATGGTTCAGGTTCCGGGTTTTGAACATATGCTTTATGAAGATGGTGTTCAACTCGTTAAGTTTTGGTTTTCTATCTCGAAAAACGAGCAAAAAAAGCGAATAGAAAGTCGGTTATTAAATCCTTTAAAAAAATGGAAATTTAGTCCGGTAGATAAAAAAGGACAGGCCTTGTGGGATAAATACAGTTATTATAAAGAACAAATGTTCTCCAAAACGCACACCACTTTCAGTCCATGGATAATTGTAAAAGCCAATAACAAAAAAACTGCCCGTCTTGAGAGTATACGTTATGTACTTTCCAGGTTTGATTACACCAGAAAAACAAAACACAAAACAAGCATATTACCAGATCCTAACATAATTCTCAGGTATTACAGACATATTGAACAAATTGATATATAGAAAATGACACCAAAGGACACGAAACTTTTTCAGCTTAGTGAAGATGAAATTTCATTACTGAACTCCCCAATTGGATTGAAAAGTCTATTATCTGATAAGAAGACTAATGTTGAAAAGGCCTTGCGATTAACCAAGCACGAACTGAAAATTAAAGAGCTTCAGACAGAACTCATTAAGCTTCAAAATTGGGTAATAGCCAAAAATAAGAAAATAGTTGTGATTTTTGAAGGCCGGGATGCTGCTGGTAAGGGTGGAGCCATAAGGAGGATCACCGCATATATTAATCCCAGGCAATACAGAATAGTTGCCTTGCCAAAACCAACTATTGAAGAAACAGGGCAATGGTATTTTCAGCGCTATGTAAATAAACTTCCTAAACCTGGTGAAATGGTCTTTTTTGACCGAAGTTGGTATAACCGTGCTGTTGTTGAGCCAGTGAATGGTTTTTGCACAAAACAACAGTATCAGAATTTTATGAAACAGGTAAACAGTTTTGAAAGAATGATCATGGATTCTGACACTTATTTAATAAAATTCTATTTTTCAATTACCAAAGAGGAACAAGCATTTCGGTTTAAGGAAATTAAATCCGATCCGCTAAAAAAGTGGAAAATGACGGCAGTAGACGAAAAAGCCCAGGAATTGTGGGATGAATACACTGAATTCAAGGTAAAAATGTTTGAACACACAGATTTAAAAGATTCTCCATGGGTAATTATAGATGCCGACAGAAAAACTGATGCGAGAATTAAAGCCTTGAGTTATATTATAGATACTATCCCTTATGAAATAGTTGAGCAGGAGGAGGACGAGGAGGTTCAATAAGAATATTCTAGATTATTGTATCTTTACCTAAGGATTATGATGGTAAAACTAGTTTCCATAGCGGCTTCTTTCCTTATTCTGATACAAAGTTTGAACATTTGTATCAGAGATCTAGTTGATCTTAATGAATTAATAGAGCATGCCAAATTTCATTCTGAGAAATATGGAGATAACTTGTTTGTCTTTATCTCAAAACATTATGGTGAGCTTGAAGCAGATCACAATAAAAAGCATCAGGAAGAAAAACAAGAACACGAAGAGTTGCCATTTCAGCACCAACCCCATATGACATTGCTTTCCGCTTTCATGCTAAAGGATTTGCAAGCATATCAAATTAAACCCGTTGACGATTTGGTAAGTTCAGCTACAAATTTCTTTTATCAGGCTTCATATTCTAATTGCGAGAAAGAAGCCCTTTTCCAACCCCCCCGAGCGGTATAATTCATTTTGGTTTATTTTTTTCATAGGCATAATTTTCCTTCCTAATTATGCATGATTATCAATCATTTTTTCATGGATTATGTTATCACGTATTATAGAATTCAGTATTAAGAAGAAGTTTGTTATCCTCTTATTCACCGCATTTTTAATTGGTTTTGGGCTGTATTCCCTAACCCAGATATCAATTGGTGCCGTTCCGGATGTTACTAATAATCAGGTTCAGGTAATTACCACTTCGAGAAGTCTATCTACTCAAGACATGGAGCAGTTTATCACCTATCCTGTTGAGCTTGAAATGGCGAATTTACCCGGTGTTCTGGAAATCAGGTCTATTTCTAAATTTGGGTTATCGGTTGTGACCATTGTCTTTGAAGATAAAATGGGAACATATCTGCCCCGTCAATTAATTGCCGAAAAGATTAAATCAGCCTCAGAGAAAATCCCTGAAGGTTTCGGTAGCCCGGAAATGGGGCCTATTACTACGGGTCTAGGGGAAATCTATCAGTACATCCTGGATGTGAAGCCGGGTTATAAGGGAAAATATACCACTACAGATTTAAGGACTATACAGGATTGGGTGGTTAAGAGAGAACTCTCAGGTATTCCCGGGGTTGTTGAAGTAAATACCTGGGGAGGTTTTTTAAAGCAATATGAAGTTGCTATTAGTACTAAAAAACTAAATGCGATGAATATCACCACAAAAGAGGTCATAAATGCGCTGGAATTGAACAATAGTGTTACAGGTGGTGGTTATATCGAAAAAGTAAATCAGGCCTATTTTATTCGTGGCGAAGGCTTAGCCACTTCTTTGGAAGACATTGAAAACATTGTAGTAAAAAATGAGAATTCAATCCCAATCTATATAAAAGATGTGGCTAAAGTTGGTTTCGGAAGTGCCACACGTTTTGGTGCTATCACAGCCAATGGTGAGGGTGAAAAGGTTTTGGGACAGGTAATGATGCTTAAAGATGCAAACTCCAAACAGGTTATTGATGCCGTTAAAGAACGAGTTTCTTCAATCTCAAAAACATTACCTGAAGGTGTACAAATCAACGCCTTCCTGGATAGAAGTGAGCTTATAAATAAAACAACCTTTACGGTGACTGAAAATTTGATTTTTGGCTGTCTGATCGTAATTTTTGTTGTGGTCCTGCTATTGGGCAATTTACGTTCAGGTTTAGTGGTAGCCTCCGTAATTCCGCTCAGTTTACTTTTTGCTATTTTTATGATGTACCTTTTTAATGTAGACGCAAATTTGATGAGCTTGGGTGCCATCGACTTTGGAATAATTATAGATGGGGCAGTAATCATAGTAGAATTCATTGCATTTCAAATCACCGGAAACCGCGATGAGATGAGTAAATTATCTCGTTCTGAAAAATTAAAATTCACAGATAAAATAACTTACCAGGGGGCATCTAAGATGATGAACTCCGCAATTTTTGGTCAGTTTATCATCCTGATCGTTTTTATACCCATTCTTTCACTCAGCGGAGTTGAAGGCAAAATGTTCCGGCCAATGGCATTAACATTTAGTTTCGCCCTTATTGGTGCAATGATCTTATGTTTTACCTATGTTCCGGTAGTATCATCATTGTTCCTGAAACCATCAGATCCTTCTAAAAGGAACATTTCATTTTATATAATGCGATGGCTCAATAAATATTTTGCTCTGACAATACACTTGGCATTTAAAAGAAAAAAAATAGTTTTAAGTCTTGCAATTATGGTTTTATTTCTGACAATACCTTTTTTTATCTCCCTGGGAGGTGAATTTGTTCCCACATTAGATGAGGGCGATTTTGTAATACAACCTGTTTTAAAAACCGGGACATCGCTGAGTAAAACAGTAGAAACGACAACAAAGATAGAGCAAATTTTACTAAATAATTTTCCTGAAGTAAAGCAGGTAGTTACTAGAATTGGTGCAGCAGAAGTTCCTACCGACCCAATGTCTATGGAAGAAAGTGATGTCATTATAATTTTAAATTCAAAAAAAGATTGGGTATCGGCTGACTCTAAGGATGAACTGGCTAATAAATTCAAAGAGGCACTTTCAATACTTCCCGGCATAGAAGTAGAATTTACGCAGCCCATTGAAATGAGGTTTAATGAATTAATAACAGGTGTTAAGGCCGATATTGCGATAAAAATCTTTGGTGAAGATTTGGAAATTCTCAGCAAATTAGGCAATCAAATAAAATCATTAGTTGAAAATGTGAACGGGGCTGCTGATATAACTGTCGAAAAAATTGTTGGTCTTCCTCAAATGAACGTCAGATACAAACGTGAAAAAATTGCACGTTATGGCCTGAATATCAAGGAACTGAATGATATGATTGCCATGGGATTTGCCGGGAAAAAAGTGGGTAGTGTTTACGAAGGCGAAAAGCGGTTTGATTTAGTGGTTCGCCTCACAAACGATAACAGACAGGATATTGACAATCTTAAGAATTTATTTGTTGATCTCCCTTCTAATGGTAAGATTCCGCTAAGTGAGCTGGCTGATATCTCCTATCAAAAAGGAGCTGCCAAAATATCGCGGGATGACACCAAAAGGAGAATCGTGGTAGGCATTAATGTCCGTAACCGCGATTTACAATCAGTGGTAGATGATGTCCAAAACTTAATAAATGACCACATAACGCTGCCTACTGGATATACCATAAGTTATGGCGGGCAATTTGAAAATCTCCAAAGCGCGAAATCAAGATTAATGGTGGCGGTACCTATTGCTCTGGCATTAATTTTTGTCTTGCTTTATCTGGCTTTTAAATCCTTTAAAGAAACTTTAATGATTTTTACGGCAATTCCCCTGGCGTCTGTTGGCGGAGTATTATCATTATGGATAAGAGACCTGCCCTTTAGTATTTCTGCGGGAGTAGGATTTATTGCCCTTTTTGGTATTGCTGTTCTCAACGGTATTGTATTAATAGAACATTTTAAAGAATTAAACATAGAAAAATTTGAAAGTATGGAAGCGCTAATTATACAGGGCACAAAAGACCGGTTGAGGGCTGTATTACTGACTGCATCTGCAGCCGCATTAGGGTTCCTGCCAATGGCAATATCCACAAATGTTGGAGCTGAAGTACAGCGTCCTTTAGCAACTGTTGTGATAGGCGGCCTGGTAAGTGCCACCCTATTGACTCTAGTTGTACTTCCTTTATTATATAGCATCTTTAGTAAACCAGGAAAACTTGATCTAAAAAGAGTTCTAAAAAAGAATAAGCCTATTTCTCTTTTTATCGTTGCAATACTTTTTACATCCGTTTTAAGTGCACAGGAAAGTAGTTTAAGCCTTGATGGATTAATGGAAATTGCATTAGAAAACAACGCAGGCCTTAAAGCAGAGTCATTAAAGGTTAACCGATCTGATGCCATGATATCCAGTGCTTTCAGCTTTGACAAGACACGGATTTATTACGAGTATGACCAAAATAACCTTGCCATAAATGGTGAACCCTTAAACGTTTTTGGGGTACAGCAGGATTTTCTTTTTCCAACAGTCTATTTCTCGAAAAAGAAAGTAAATAAGGCTGGTTATAATTTAGAATCCAGTGCATATGAAATCCAAAAGAAAATTTTGAAAAAGGAAGTCACATCCCGATTTTATGACTATCAATATGCAAAAGACAAAGAATTTATTTATAAACAAATAGATAGTCTGTTTAGAAATTTTGCGTCCATCGCTGAACGCCGCTTTGAACTTGGAGAAACCAATTACCTGGAAAAAATAACCTCTCAGTCCAGACAAAAACAAATACAAATTAAATTAGAAGAGGCAGAACAAGATGTTGTCCTGGCCTATGGAAACTTAATTAAAATGGTCCAGGTTGAGGACAGCATTAGTATTGCAATAGCCGCTCAAAAGAAAGTTAAATTGAGTCCTACAGGTTTGGAAAACAGTATAGAACTAAAATATTATTCCAATAGAGTAAACCTTTTTGATAATCAACGCAAATATGAAAAACAACTTTTATTACCCGATCTGAGTTTGAGCTATTTTCAGGGATCGAATAGCGATCTGAATCAAAATTTATATGGCTATTATCTGGGTCTTAAAATCCCCTTGTTGTTTTTTGGTCAATCTTCTAAAATTAAGGCATCCTCCATTGCCCGTGAAATTGCAGTTGAAGAATCAAGGGAGTATGAAGTTCAATTAAATATTGAATATATGGCCCTTAATGCCCAATTAATTAAGCAGGAAAAAGCCTTAAAATATTATGAAGATGAGGGCACAGCCCTATCTGATGAAATTTTGAAAACAGCTACCCTGAGTTTCAAAAACGGTGAAATCAATTATTTCCAGTATATCCTTAGTCTTGAAAATGCCTACGAGATTAAACTAGATTATTTAAATAGCCTTAATGAATACAATCAATCCGTTATTGCCATTAACTATCTAACTTATTAAAAATTAAGTCATGAAACGTATTTTATATTATTTCATTCAATTCATATTTGTAATCAGTATTTTTAACTGTAAAAATGTAGAGCCTATACATAGATCAGACGTGCAGGAGGATCTAAATCCTGAAGATACCGTTATTGAACTTTCCAGTGAACAATTTGAACAAAACGCGATGACAATGGGTAATCTGGAAGAAAAATCTTTTCCTGAATTGGTTCAGGCCAATGGATTAATTGATGTCCCCCCGGCAAACAGGGCAGTAGTGAGTGCAACTATGGGTGGTTATATTAAAAATACGCATTTATTAATCGGAGATCGAGTAACCAAAGGGCAAGCATTGGTAACTATTGAAAATCCAGATTTTGTGACCTTGCAACAAGAATATTTAGAGATAAAGGAACAATTGACCTATTTGAAATCTGAATATGAGCGCCAACAAATATTGATTAAAGAAAACATTTCATCACAAAAAAGTTTTTTAAAAGCTGAAAGCGACTATAAAAAAGCAGAAGCTACTTACAAGGGGCTTCGAAAGCAATTAGATCTGCTCAAAATTTCCCCTTCAGATGTTGAAAAGGGTATTATAAGTACAACTTCAACACTAAATGCCCCCATAAGTGGCAGCATTACTCAGGTTAATATATCTCTGGGGATGTATGTTTCGCCTGCAACACCTATCATTGAAATTGTAGATAATGACCATATCCATTTAGAATTGTCTGTTTTTGAAAAGGATATAATGAGGCTTCATAAAGGGCAGGAAATTAGTTTTGAAATACCGGAAGCATCATCCGAAGTATATGCTGCAGAGGTCTATTTAATAAGCACATCCATAGAAGAAAACAGAACGGTAAAAGTACATGGTCATCTTAAAGATATTACCCGTCATAATTTTCTGACAGGAATGTTCGTCCACGCAACTATAATTATTTCAGATAATGTCACCATGAGTATTCCTTCGGAGGCAATTGTATCCAATGAGGGAACATCATACCTCCTATTACTGGAATCGGAGAAAGACAAAGTGTATAGTTTTAAACCTGTAAAAGTTGAAATAGGAGATGTATATAATGGTTACTCTGTCATAAAAAACCTAAATGACTTTCCAGAAAATGCACGTATTTTAACTAAAGGTGCATTCACCCTTGTGGGTGAATGATAGAAAATAGAATAGTACGAGTAGTAGTAAATTAACTTAAACCCACATCTAAGGCCATCATAATAATAAAACCCCCAATAAAGCCCATTGTGGCAATATCTGTGTATTTGTCCTGCTGCGTCTCTGGAATAACCTCTTCCACAACCACAAAGATCATCGCTCCCGCAGCAAATGATAAGGCATAAGGAAGAATTGGCTGGAAAGTAAGAACCGCCCATGCACCCAAAACTGCTGCTATGGGCTCTACCATAGCAGATGCTTGTCCGTAAGTAAAACTTTTAAGTCGGCTCAACCCTTGCCTTCTTAAAGGCATGGCCACTGCAAATCCTTCAGGAAAGTTTTGTAGGCCTATACCAAGAGCCAAAGCCACTGCTCCACCTATATTGGCTCCTTCAAAACCTGCAGCAACTCCTCCAAAGAGTACCCCTACGGCAAGTCCTTCAGGTATATTATGCAAGGTTATGGCCAGGGTAAGCAGCGTTGTTCTATGCCAGGGTGTTTTTATTCCTTCACTCTCTTTAAAATTAATATGTATGTGAGGTAAAACCTTGTCCAGTCCATAAATGAAAACTGCGCCAAGCAAAAATCCCACCGACGCCGGTATAACTTTAACAAAACCTTCCCCCGGGCTCATTTCTATTCCCGGAGCCAGAAGACTCCAAAAACTTGCAGCTACCATTACGCCACCGGTAAAGCCGAGCATTCCATCAAATACGGCCCTGTTCATTGTCTTAAAAAAAAAGACCAGACCGGCACCTAATGCTGTAAGACCCCATGTAAAAAGGGTTGCATAAAAGGCAGCCAAAATAGGATTGATTGATTCAAAATAACTAATGATATTCTCCATCATAACTTGATCTTTTTAACGTATAGGTTAGAAGCTATTTGCTGGGAAAGATGTAATTCTCTTTGGTCAATAAGAATGCGCAATGAATTATCAAACTCTTCTTTTTCCACAATCTTCATTTTATTTCCAAGCGCTATTTTGTTTTTATCGAGGAACCTTAAGAATACGGCTGATGAATCTTTTACCCCCACACATATTGCCGAGGAACCTATGGCAATTTGACTTAATAGTTGATTATCATGCTCCATGAACTCCCCATTTTTACCAGGAATTGGATCTCCGTGCGGATCAAATTTTGGAAAACTTAGTAGTTCATCAAGCTTATCAATTAGTTTCTCACTTTTAATATGCTCTAGTTGTTCAGCTATTTCATGTACTTCATCCCAAGTGAAATCTAACTTTTCTACTAAAAAGACCTCCCATAATCGATGTTTTCTTATAATCGATAAGGCAGTCTTAGTGCCAAGGGTGGTCAGCGATACCCCCTGATACCTTTTGTAATGAACCAGTCCCTTTTCCGATAGCTTTTTCATCATATCGGTTACTGAAGAGGGTTTGGTTTCCATTTTTTCTGCCACGGCATTGGTTGAAATAACTTCTACCCCTTCACTACCCAGATGGAATATGGCCTTAATATAATTCTCCTCTGAATGGGTCATAAAAAACATTTTAACAAAAATACATTTTTATTTGTAAAAACATATTTTTAGATTTGTCTAAATTTTATATTTGACATATGAAATATTTTGCCGTACATATTTCTTTAAGGATAGTCCTATTAGTCATAGCAAGTATAATGGGGATCTCCAATATGTCTTCTCAGCGTAATACTATAAAAGGTATTATTATGGAGGGGGAATTAGCTGTGCCTTTTGCTAATATACACCTTCAGGGAACGAAGCTTGGTACATCTTCAGATAGGAACGGCGAGTTTACCATTAAGAACATTCCCGATGGCACCTATAAAATTAAAGCTTCTTCTATAGGGTACACCAGCTTCTACCAAAAAGTTACTTTGGTCAATAAGGAGGTGCTAAAGCTTACTATACTACTAAAAAGGTCATCAGAGCAATTGGAGGAAATGGTAGTTACAGGCACTTTAAAGCCTGTAAAAAGATTGGAAAGTCCCGTCCCCGTTGAAGTTTATAAACCTGCATTCTTTAAAAAAAATCCTACCTCAAGTATTTTTGAATCCCTTCAAAATGTTAATGGCGTACGACCCCAGATTAACTGCAATGTCTGCAATACAGGAGATATTCATATTAACGGCCTTGAAGGGCCATATACACTTGTTTTAATAGATGGTATGCCCATTGTAAGCGGTTTAGGCACTGTATATGGCTTGTCTGGAATACCCAATTCCCTGATAGAACAAATTGAAATTGTTAAGGGACCCGCTTCCACCTTATATGGGAGCGAAGCCGTTGGAGGGCTAATTAATATAATTACTAAAAATACACTAAGTGCTCCCACTTTTGCCGCAGACAGTTTTATGAGTGGCTGGGGTGAGTATAACCTGGATATTGGATCCAAAATTGAAATTGGAAATAATTCCAACTTATTGTTAGGCTTAAACTATTTCAAATACGACACCCCAATAGATGACAATGGAGATAATTTCACAGATTTAACCCTTCAGGATCGCATATCTTTCTTCCAAAAATGGAGTTTAAATAGGGAGAATAATCGCATTTTTTCGTTAGTTGGTCGCTTTTTTTATGAAGACAGATGGGGGGGAGAAATGCAATGGACTCCGGAATTCAGGGGTGGTGACGAAATATATGGTGAAAGCATTTACACAAGAAGATGGGAAATACTGGGAAAGTATCAGTTGCCTGTAAAAGAAAATATACTGCTTTCTGTTTCTTACAATGACCATAGTCAAAATTCTGTGTACGGTACGGTGCCTTATCTTGCAGATCAGCGTATTGGTTTTGGGCAATTAACCTGGGATAAGGTTTTGGCAAAGCATGATCTCCTATTTGGAAGCGCAATAAAATACAATTATTATGATGACAATACCCCTGCAACTGCCGGATTAGCCAGGAATGAAGCAGACATAGTTTGGATCCCCAGCCTTTTTGTTCAGGATGAGATAAAGTTTTCAAAAAAACACTCCTTACTTACCGGTATTCGTTATGATTATGATAAAAGACACGGTTCCATATTTACTCCAAGATTAGCCTATAAATGGAAATTTACAGATAATGACATAATCCGATTAAATGCTGGCACCGGCTTCCGCGTTGTAAATCTTTTTACTGAGGAGCACGCCGCTTTAACTGGCGCCAGGGAGGTAATCATTGCCGAAGAACTGAAACCAGAACGTTCCGTAAATATTAATCTCAACTATCTTAAAAAAATATATAGTAACGATGGGACATTTATAGGTTTGGATGCCTCAGCCTTTTATACCTATTTCAACAATGTTATTCTTCCCGATTATGATACCGATCCCAATTTGATAATATATAAGAATTTGGATGGCAAATCTGTTTCCAAAGGCATAAGTGCCAACTTGGATCTGGCATTCCCTGCCGGACTGAATATACTTTTAGGAGCTACGTTTATGGATGTAAGTAACACACAAAACGGTATCACCCAGCGGCAAATCCTAACCGAAAGTTTTAGCGGAACCTGGAGCATATCTTACGCTTTCAGAGCTCTAAATCTTACTTTTGATTACACAGGGAATCTATATGGTCCAATGCGCCTGCCTCTTTTGAGCGAGCTCGATCCCAGACAGGAATATTCTCCCACCTGGAGTGTTCAAAATATTCAATTTACTTATTCCGGTGTTAAAGATTTTGAATTTTATGGGGGTATAAAAAACTTGTTGGATTGGACGCCTAATAGAGGCAATCCATTTATTATAGCGAGGGCTAATGACCCCTTCGATAAAAATGTTCAATTCGACAATTCAGGTAACGCCGTACCTACTGCAGACAACCCATATGGCCTTACTTTTGACCCCACTTATGTGTATGGCCCAAATCAAGGAATGAGAGGATTTATAGGAATGCGCTACCGTTTGAATTAAAGGACCAGGGTTACTTGAGTTGTTATTTGTACTTTTGGTGTTTTTCATATTTGTGCAGACAGAGTACGACTATATTATAATTGGTGCTGGTGCGGCGGGTTTAATGCTAGCTGAAGCCCTTGGAAGTGATCCTTATTTTAAGGACAAAACTGTTTTATTAGTCGACAAGGATGCTAAAAAGACCAATGACCGAACGTGGTGCTTTTGGGAAAAAAGTGAAGGTGATTTTGATAAAATTATCAATAAAAGCTGGAGCCAAATTCAATTTGAAGGGGACAATTATGAGGCTAATCATGAGATAGCTCCCTATACCTATAAAATGTTGCGCGGTCTCGATTTTTATAGCAACTATTTGAATCGCGTTCAGGCTTATGAAAATATTACATTTTCACAAGCTCTTGTTACCGGTATGGTTGATCATAAAAGCCATGTGGAAGTAACTACTGAAAATGGAAATTACCGCGCTACAAAAGTATTCAATAGTATTTTTGATTATAAGTCGCTTTATCAACAAACCAAATACCCTGTTTTACAACAGCACTTTATTGGGTGGTTTATTAAATCTGCCAAGCCTGTTTTCAATCCGGAAAAGGCCACTTTTATGGATTTTTCAATCCCTCAAAAAGGCAATACCCGCTTTATGTATGTTTTACCATTTTCAGAAACCGAAGGTTTGGTTGAGTATACTCTGTTTTCCGCTGATACATTATCCGAAGAAGAGTATGAAAATGCTATTAAAAATTATATTAAAGAAAAACTTAATTGTACCCAATACGAGATAATAGAGAAAGAAAGGGGAAATATTCCAATGACCTGCTATAATTTTTCTGCAGTGAACAGTGATAACATATTACACATAGGAATAGCAGGAGGCTGGGCCAAACCCAGCACAGGATATACCTTTATGAGTACTAACAGAAAAACCAAAGAATTGGTTGTTTTTCTAAAAAGGAACAAACCACTTTCTTCATTTAGTCATAAAGATCGATATTGGTATTATGATTTGCTTTTATTAGATATCCTCTATAAAGATAACAGCAAGGGAAGACGGATTTTTGAGTCTCTTTTTAAGGGTAGCAGCCCCCAACTCATTTTTAAATTTTTAGACGAGGATACCAACATAAAAGAAGATCTTCAGATTATTTCAAGTTGTCCCAAATCCTATTTTATCAAAGCACTATTTAACAGGTTATTCTAAACCTCCCTGTTCATCAGTTTATTACCAAAATTCTTAAGTACTTCCTTCTTATCTTCGGGAGCTTCTATAGATTTCAATAATTCGAATGCCCGCTGTGTATACTTTTCAATTTCTTCCCTGGTCACTTCCGCAGCACCACTTCTTATAAATATTTCCTTTACGGTTTGTATTTTTTCCTGAGGGTTCGGGGGTTTAATTGAAAAAAGATTTTTCAATTCATTTTTATCGTCTCCGGAGCCTAATTCCATAGCCCTGATATAAAGAAATGTTTTTTTATTCTCAATAATATCGCCTCCTACCTGCTTCCCAAAATTTTCGGGATCACCGAAGGCATCCAGATAGTCATCTTGTAATTGAAAGGCAATGCCAAGATTGATAGCATAATCATAAATTGCATTCTGAGATTTCTCTGAAGCCCTGGATATTATAGCTCCCATTTTCATAGCTGCGGCAATCAAAACAGCCGTTTTATAAGTAATCATTTTAAGATATTCCGGAACAGTAACCTGGTCACTTCTTTCAAAGTCCATATCATATTGCTGCCCTTCACAAACCTCAATTGCTGTCGTGCTAAAGATTTTCAGCAAAGACTTAAATAAATCATCCGGATAATTCTCAAGATATTGATAGGAGTTAATAAGCATGACGTCTCCGGATAAAATACCTGTATTAATATCCCATTTTTTATGCACAGTCTTTTCTCCTCTTCTTAGCGGTGCCGCATCCATGATATCATCATGTACTAAAGAAAAATTATGAAAAACTTCAATTGCAAGGGCAGCATCCAGGGCGTCCTCATATTTTCCACCGAATACATCGGTACTAATAAGTGTTAATATTGGCCTGAGCCTCTTCCCTCCCAAATCCATAATATATACTATTGGATCGTATAAATTCAGAGGCTCTTTTGTATTTAGTTTATTTTCCAGATAAGTATTAAAACATCCCCGAAAGAACTCGATGTCTGGCATTTCTAATTTTTTTCCAAAAATACATTAAAAGCAGTCACTGAAGAACATTTATGTAATTTTCCTGTTAACAAAAAATGACTTTAATCAGGTGGTGTGTTAAAAAAAATGTAAAACTTAGGAAACTTTTTATGTTTTTATAGTTTCCTGATTATATTTGACCTCGATTATGAAAGAAAAAATATTAAATAAAGCAACGGATCTCTTTTTAAATCTTGGATTTAAGAGCGTTACTATGGATGACCTTGCTCATGCAATGGGTATTTCCAAAAAAACCATTTATTCCAATTTTGAAAACAAAACAAAATTGGTAGAGGCTTGTACAATGCATGTCTTTGATTCCGTTTCCTGTGGAATTGATGAAATATGTTTACTTAAAAAGAATCCTATTGAAGAACTCTATGAGATCAAAAGACTGGTGATGCAGCATTTAAACGATGAGAAAACTTCTCCTCAATATCAGCTTCAAAAATACTATCCCAGAATTTTTAACACCCTTCGAAATAAACAATTTGATATGATGCATGATTGTGTTGTAAATAATGTGAAGAAAGGTATTGATCAAGGAATATACAGGGATAATCTGAACATAGAATTTGTCGCAAGAATTTACTTTTCAGGAGTCTCCAGTATTAAGGATAGCCGACTGTTCCCTGTAGCTAAATTTCCTGTGGTTGATCTCATGGACAATTATTTGGAATATCATCTCCGGGGAATTGTTACACCCGAAGGGAGAAAAATACTAAACAATATAATCAACTCAAATCAGGATTAAATGAAAGTTCAATTTTTAACCTTTTTAGCATTCATCTCCATGAGTTGGTCTTTTTCCCAGGAAAGACCCATTAGCTTTTCACTGGAAGAGGCCATCGCTTATGCGCTAGAATATAACTACAGTGTTATTAATGCAGGTAGAGAGATATTAGATGCTCAAAAACAAAAATGGGAGGTTATTGCTACCGGCTTACCTCAAATTGACGGTGATCTTAGCTACCAAAATCAGTTAAAACAACCGGTAACACTTGTCCCCGGTGAATTTGTGGGAGGAGAACCGGGGTCTTTTCTCCCCGTCGTATTTGGACAACAAAATCAGGTAAATGCGACTGCCACCCTTCGTCAGCAAATATTCGATGGCTCTTATATTGTAGGCGTGCAAGCCACCGAAGCCTTTCTTAGATATAGTCAAAACAATAAGGAGAAAACAGATCAGGAAATAAGGAAAGCTGTCATAGAGGCATATGGTAATGTTTTGCTTGCCCACGAAACAGTCGCTATCCTGGAGAACAATAAGGCAACTCTGGAGAAAAATCTCTTTGAAACTGAAAAACTCTTTGAAAACGGCCTTGGAGATGAAGAAAGTGTTGAACAACTTCAAATTACTTTGTCTTCCATTATTAGCGCATTAAAAAATGCAATCCGATTTGAAGATATTACATTACAAATGTTGAATTTAATAATGGGGCTTCCAATTGAAGACCAAACGGAATTAAAAGAGAATCTGGATGATCTGGTATTAAAACAAATTGATTTTAATCTCCTGGAATCGGAATTCTTTATGGAAAACAATGTAGATTATAAGTTAGTCACCAACCTGAATGAACAAAGGTATTATGAATTAAAGCTGGCGAAAAGTAAAGCCTTGCCATCACTTAATGCATTTGTAAATTATGGAGCCTCTGCTTATAGCAACACATTTACATTTTTTGGAAGTGATCAGCAATGGTTCGGATCATCTGTACTGGGTTTCGATTTGAAAATTCCTATTTTCAGTTCTCTAAATAGAAGTGCAACTACCCAAAGAGCAAAAATTGCCTATGACCAGGCAAAAACGCAACTGACAGAAACCGAAGAACAGATAAGGCTTCAACTTGAACGGGCTAAAAGCGATTACATTTTCTCTATTGAGGATTATGAAACTACAAAAAGCAATCTCAATCTGGCAGAGCGGATTGAAAAGAAAAACCAAACAAAATATTTTGAAGGTCTGGCTACAAGTTTTGAATTAAGACAGGCACAAATTCAACTTTATACCGCACAGCAGGATTATCTGGAATCTATGGTAGAAGTTATCAATAGAAAAACAGAATTGGAAACCGTTCTCAACAATTAAACCCTCAACTTACAAAAACGAATAAGATGAAAAATACCCTTTTATTAATACTAATTTCATTACTAATCACATCCTGCGGAAATGGAACTGTCCAATCCGTTGAAACCTTGATTACTGAGGGGAATTTAGAGGCAATTAAATTAAAAAAACAAGAAATTACTGAAAAACAAAAAAAATTGAACGCAGAACTTGGACTTCTGGATTCTGTGATAAATTTACAGGATAGTAATTCAAAATTAGCCTTGGTGTCTACCTTTAAAACGGATGAACAAGCATTTCAACATTATCTCGATCTGCAGGGGAACGTCATGACCAAGCAGAATGTACTTATTTACCCTGAAATGACAGGAACTTTGGTTAAGGTCTATGTGAAAGAAGGTCAAAAGGTGAATAAAGGTCAGCTTTTAGCTACCATTGATGACGGTGGAATGAGCAGTCAACTCCAACAATTAAAAACCCAGGCTGCACTTGCTAAAACTACTTTTGAACGCCAAAAAAGACTTTGGGAGCAAAAAATTGGATCTGAAATTCAATATCTGCAGGCTGAAACAAATTATCTGGCAGTAGAGAATTCTGTTAAACAAGCGCAAAGTCAGTTGTCAAAGGCAAATGTAAGAGCTCCTTTTTCGGGAATTATTGACGATGTTATTCAGGAACAGGGAACCGTTGTTTCCCCGGGTAACGGACAAGCAGTATTCCGTATTGTCAACCTCTCGGATATGTATATCGAAGTAGATGTTCCTGAAAATTATTTAAAAGGAGTAACTGTAGGCAAGGAGGTAAAAGTCTATTTCCCTGTACTTGGCGATAGCATTACTTCCGTTATACGGCAAACAGGTAATTTCATTAATCCAACTAATAGATCCTTTAGAGTGGAAATAGCCGTGCCAAATAAAAAGAGAAATATAAAGCCAAATCTTACTGCTCGGGTGCAGATAAATAATTACAGCAGTGACAATGCGATTTTAATTCCACAGAGTGTGATTTCTGAAAATGCCCAAGGTGAACAATATGTTTATCTCGCCACAGAGGCTGATTCTAATGATATGGCAATAGCAAAAAAACAGATTATAAATACAGGTCAAACACAGGGAGACTTCGTAGAAGTATTAGCCGGAATTACACCTGGCGCACAAGTAATATTTGAAGGCGCACGCAATGTCAGGGAAAACCAGCAAGTAAAAATAATTCAATAATCTTATGAGCAAACAACATAAAAATACAAATAAGGAATTTAAATTGTCTTCCTGGGCTATCGATAACCCTTCGGTTATTTATGTAATGATTGGTCTCTTTTTATTCATTGGGTTGTCTTCCTATTTTTCCATGCCAAGAGAAGATTTTCCTGAAGTAAAAGAAACGAAAATTTATATTAGTAGCGTTTACCCTGGAAATACTGCAGAAGATATAGAAAGACTGTTAACTGACCCCCTTGAAGACAGACTAAAAAATGTGAGTAATCTGGTGGAAATCACTTCTACCTCCGAGGAAGATTATTCCATGATAGTTGTTGAATTTGATGAAGATATTTCTGTTGAAAGTGCCAAACAAAAGGTGAAAGACGAAGTTGACAGTGAAAAGGCAGGAGAAGACTGGCCCATTTTTAATGGCGCAAAAGTAGAACCAAATGTTTTTGACCTTAATATATCTGAATCATATCCTATTATGAATGTCAACCTGAAAGGGGATTATCCTGTTGACAAATTAAAGGAATTTGGAGAGTATCTCGAAGATGAAATAGAAGATTTACCAGAGATTAAAGGTGTAGATATCAGGGGGGCTCAGGAAAAAGAAGTAGAAGTAGCCGTTGATATTTATAAAATGATGGCGGCCAAGGTTAGCTTTGATGATGTTATACAAGCCATAAATAATGGGAACATGACTATGTCTGCAGGGAATTTAAATACCAGTGGACAGCGCCGTACAATTCGAATTTTAGGCGAAATTGAAGATCCTAGTGAACTTGAAAACTTTGTTGTTAAATCGGAAAAAAATGCGGCTGTTTATCTAAAGGATATTGCTGCGGTTTCATTCAAAGAAGAAGAGAAAACCACCTATGCCAGAGAACGAGGCAGTAGTGTTGTTATGCTTGATATTAAAAAACGTGCAGGTAAAAACGCAATCACTGCGGCAGAGAAGATCAAAGAAATTGTGAAGAATGCAAGGGAGAACTATTTCCCCCCTGACCTGGATGTAAGTATTGCCAATGATTCCTCGAGCCGAACTTTAAATCAGGTTGATGACCTGGTTAACAATATAATTTTTGGGATCATATTAGTGGTCACCGTTTTAATGTTCTTTTTAGGTTTTCGTAACGCCTTGTTTGTTGGTTTTGCAATTCCTATGTCTATGTTCATCTCTTTTATGGTCCTTTCTGCCTTAGGATATACGTTGAATACAATGATATTATTTGGTCTTATTATGGGACTGGGAATGCTGGTGGACAACGGTATTGTGGTTGTTGAAAATGTCTACCGACTCATGGAAGCAGAGGGAATGTCTCGTACTGAAGCTGCCAAAAAAGGTGTTGGAGAAATAGCTTTTCCCATAATTATTTCTACTGCTACTACGGTGGCGGCATTTATCCCTCTTGGGTTATGGCCGGGTATTATGGGTGAGTTTATGATTTTTTTCCCAATTACTTTATCAGTTGTTCTGGGCTCTTCACTCTTTGTAGCCATTTTTATGAACTCCATGCTGGTGTCCCAATTTATGGAGGTGGGAGACAAAGAACTTACATTAAAGCAACTTATACGCCTGAGTATTATTTTGGGAGGGTTTGGACTCTTTATTCTCATATTTGGAGGAACAGTACGCGGATTAGGTTCATTAATGATTGTAGTTGGAATATTATTCTGGTTTTACAAATACGGACTTAAAAAAGCAGCTTTGAGATTTCAGCAAAAATACTTATCCCGATTTGAAAATTGGTACGAGAATCGTTTGAGGGGAGCTCTTAAGGGAAGAAATGTATACGCTTACTTTGGTTTTACAGTGCTCTTGTTGATAACAGCCTTTATTGCTTTTGGCATATCGCTTGGAAGCGGTCGAACAAAGGTGGAGTTTTTTCCGGACAACACCCCTAACGAGATTTATGTTTATATAGAGTATCCACAAGGTACAGCCATAGAAAAGACCAATGAAATAACAAAGAATATCGAAAAAAGAGTTTATGCCATCGCCGATGATTCCAAATATATGGATGGCGAAAACAATTTACTTGTGGCATCGAGTGTTTCGCAAGTTGGTAAGGGTGCAGAAAATCCATTTACAGAGGGAGGATCAGCAGCGGAAATGCCGCACAGAGGTAAAATTACCATTTCTATGACAGAGTATAAGTTCAGAGGCGGCAGGGATACGGAAGCACTTAGAAAGGAAATTCAGGACGGTTTAAAAGGCATATACCCTGGGGTTGCTATTTCTGTAGAAAAAGATCAGATTGCTCCTCCATCGGGTTATCCGATAAATATTGAAATTGAAGGGAAGGATTATGACGTTCTAATAAATACCGCAGAGCAAATGCGAAATTTCCTCAATACAAAAAATATTGAAGGAATAGAAGAGTTAAAGATAGATGTCAATACCGGAAAACCAAGTATGCAGGTAACTGTAGATCGTGCAAAAGCAGGCGAGCTTGGCGTATCGGTAGGCCAGGTTGGCATGCAGTTAAGGCGTTCACTCTTTGGAGACAAAGCCGGCGTTTATAAAGAAGGTGGTGAAGATTATGATATTAATGTTCGCTTTAATAAAGACCTAAGATATAATACCAGTGCTCTATTCAATCAGAATGTAATTTTCAGAGACCAGGCAACAGGCCAGATAAAAGAAATTCCTGTTTCTGCCGTGGCGTCACAGAGAAATACTTCTAGTTTTAGTGCAATAAAACACAAGGACACAAAACGTGTTGTGACACTTTATTCTGGACTTAGACCAGGATTTACGGATGCCGGAGCAATTGTAACTGAGATAAAAAAGGAAATGGAAGAATATAGCGGAATTCCAGCCAATGTAAAAATCGATTATACGGGACAGATTGAAGAACAGAATAAACAGATGCAATTCTTAGTTGGCGCATTCTTTTCAGGGCTTGGCTTAATAATGTTAATTCTTGTTTTCCAATTTGGAGGAATCTCTAAACCAGCTATAATAATGACCGCCATTTTCCTTAGTTTTATCGGGGTTTTTGGTGGATTAATGATAACCGGCTGGCCATTTGTAATTATGATGACCATGATGGGAATTATTTCTCTCGCCGGAATTGTTGTAAACAACGGGGTGGTCCTTTTAGATTATACCCAAATACTTATAGATCGAAAAAAGGTGTCTCTGGGCATGACGGATAAGGAATTATTAACAAGAGAACAAGTCACAGAATTAATTGTAAAAGGAGGAAAGGCCAGAATGCGGCCTGTATTGCTTACTGCAATTACCACGGTTCTCGGACTTATTCCGTTGGCTATTGGCTTAAATATTGATTTCTTCTCGCTTTTTACAAACTTTGATCCTAAAATTTATATTGGTGGTGACAATGTAATTTTTTGGGGACCCTTAGCATGGACCGTTATTTTTGGGTTGATTGTTGCTACTTTCCTTACATTAATAATAGTACCGGTTCTTTTTAATATAGTTTATAGAATTAAGATTAAACTCAAAGGGGGTAGTAAAAAAACATCTTTAAGAAAGAAAGATCTTGAAATAGCGGCTTAAGCCGCAAAAAATTCTAATAAAAAACCCCTGACCACACGGCCAGGGGTTACTAAATCCTAATTTCGATTTATTGATTTTCATTTTGAGGTATGGGGAACTGTTCTGCTGTACCATCTCCAGGCCTATCTAACGGCAAATCTCCTAATTTATCAAATCTTCTTACATCAATCCATCTATGGCCACCTTCAGCAAATAATGAGTAGCGCCGCTGCTGCAATATCTCATTAACCAAATCTGCCGGAGCTGTTCCCCCAGAATAATTAGCCAACCCAGCAGCATTCCTAATTACATTGATAGCGTTAACGGCCTCTGTAGGATCGGTAATGTGATTCGCTTCTGCATATAACAGAATCAGTTCCTCATTTCTTATAATACCTACAGGATCAACATTGCTTTGGTAAATAAAAACATCATTATCCCCGGTTAAACCATCTGCAGTTAAAGGAGCATCTCTTAACGGTGCTTTATTAAGTCTGGTATCACCCACCTCTGCATCTGCAATAAAAGTGGGATGAGCAATTCTGGCATTCGCAATAGTTGAATTTTGTGCAAAGAACAATTGGTTGGATAAATCTGCACCAGTTAAAGAAAAAGTGAAGTATGCTCCGCTATTTAAATCTCCGCCTAAATCAAGGAATGATACAGAGAGCAATGTCAGAGCATCAGCATAATTCCCTTGATAAATCGCTATTCTTGCTGCCAAGGCTTTATTAAACTGATCGAAAGTTGCCGGAGTACTAAAATCTGCAAATCCTGATGGAATGGAAAACGGGAAACTTGCCCCTGCATTCAAAAGATCCGTAGAAGCATCAGATAAGATACTCAATATGGTAGACAAAGCCTCGATATAGCTTAAGAATGAACCCAAATTATCCGGATCTGATACTTCTATTCTTATTCCATTCTGATATTGAGCATTAAGAACCATCAAAAGCTCATGCGCTTTTAGTGTATTGACGAAACCACGCGCTGCTGCCTTTTCTGCATCAGTGAAATCTGCTGTTGAATTTCCTAAACCTTCCAACACAAGGTTTATATTCTTGACGGTAGCGTACCTTGCGGAATATGGAGCAGTAGTGTAGAATGTATTATCGTCGAGCTGCCCGGTTAACAAATCTCCTGTCCACCTGGGGTCAGATGACTGGATTCTCCAGTATTCTCTTCCTAATACGGAAGTTGCATCTACTTGAGTTTCGATACGTACCCTCATATCCGAAAGAATACCACCTATTGCATCTCCCAGTTCTCCTCTTGAAACATCTTCTGATATCGATGTAGTATCAGCTCCATTCAAATTCCTGCCATCCTCTACTTCACAAGAATTGAAAGCTAAGAAAATGAGAGCTACTATTAATAATTTATTTAATGTTTTCATTTGTCCTATATTAATTTTATTTATTAAAAGTCTGCTGAAAAGTGAAACATAAAGCGCTTGGATGACGGGAATGGCGTTACTTCAACGCCTGTTGACAATCCACCGGAGCCAAAGTTAGAAACCTCAGGATCATAGCTATTATAATCAAAAATATTTATGAGATTATTCCCTGAAAACCCAAACCTCATATTGGCTACATATCCTTTGAATACCTTCTCTAAAAAATTTTGGGGTAGCGAATAATATAACCCTATTTCCCTTAATCTTAAATAACTTGCATCCTCAACAAAGGCTGCCGCATTCCCTGCAAAAAATGAATCTATTCTATAGTCCCCATTGGATAAGGTTCCCGATGGATCTAATGTGAAATCATCATAATCGCCTGAAGTCTGGCCAAAATCAAAAAGTAGATTCGATAAGTTAATATTGTCTCCTCCTTGTTTCCAATGAAACAGAAAGGATAAGGTAAAGTCTTTATACCTTAAATTGTTGTTGAAAGTCAATTGGAAATCTGGTTCTGCATCACCCAGAACTACTATATTTCCGTCGCCATCATTACCAACAATTTGAGTAACGCTTTTTCCTTCTTCTATTCTAAAGGTGCCAAGTCCAGTCCCAAATCCACCTGTATCAAAAGGATCAACATCTAGTTTGGTGATTTTTGATTTGTTTGTGAAAAATAAAACTCCAGTATCCCATCCAAAATCCGGATTTGCAAATACACTAGCATTTATTCCGAGTTCAACACCTTTATTTTCCAGGTTACCGGCATTGGCAAACCTAAAATCAAAACCAGAAGATGGTTCATTATTTGCCTGCAAAATTAGATCATCTACCTTTTTGATGTAATATGAAAATTCAAGTGAAATCCTATTTTCTAAGAACCCGGCATCGAGTCCAAATTCCAATTCTTTTTGAGTTTCAGGTTGAATATCCGGATCTCCCAATGTATTTGGAACAACAATCCCAACTATACCATCTATAAGTGAATTATTATACGCGGTGAACAGTGCCCCATTGGGCGCAAAGTTACCAGCTTGACCATAAGCTACTCTAAGTTTAAACTGACTTAAAACGTTTATATTCCAAAAATCAAAATTATGTAGGTTCGCCGCTCCGGAGGCCTTGGGATAATAAAACAATTTGTTGGCATCACCATTATTGCTCGACTTATCACCTCTTAGACCAAGAGTTCCAATTAACTTATCCTGGTAATTAACTTCTTCCTGTACAAAGAATCCGGCATCTTCCTGCTTCAACCTAAATTGACTAACAGAAACATTGGCTCCCTGGTCCAAGTTTGTCTCAGAGGCAATTAAGTTCGATGTTGTATTCCTGGTAGTATTTTGTGAAAAAGTCTGCTTCGTTATCCCCGCCTGGGTCGTAAAACTCAAATTATTAGCTGTGTAATAAGTATGAATCAAAAATGCAGAGTAATTGGCGTCCTTATTTTCGGTAGTACCTTGGGCTGTTAATCCATTTAAACCACCATTGGAAGGTTTCATAATTTGTAATTCTTTTGGAAAAATAGACGTGGTAACTAATGAAAAGTAATCAAGTCCTCCCATGAATTGCAGCTTTAAATTAGATCTTTCTTTTTGATAAAGCATTATATCAAATGTGCCCCCTATAATAATCCTATCCACTGACTCATTATTTGTAACTATATCCCTCGTTTGTAAGGGGTTTGATGCACTATATGGATTGTCGGGATAATTTCCATTTTCATCCGGAAACAATTTTGCCCAGGGAGGGGTAGATGTCAGCGATACTCCAATAGTAGCACCTGAATTGTCGTTGTTAAAAAAACCCCTGTCGGATGAAGAATTAATATAATTTGTGACCAACGATAGAGTTGCCTTATCATTCCAGAATTTATGATTCAGATTCAGCCTAATTGACTTTTTATCATAACCGGTATTCTTAACAATCCCATCTTCCTCATTATTTGTAAAACCTGCAAAGAATTGCGTTTTATCTGAACCTCCCGAAGCACTTACACTAGTATTGGAAATAAAACCGCTTTCACCAAAAATCTCCTTTTCATAGTCAACCAAACTGCCATCGTTCTGGGCCTGTGTAAAAAGAGCACCTTCACCGGCTCCAAAA
>RCNB010000458.1_pt1 | contig 27944 bp, 30 predicted proteins | sample 2041321 | NCBI WGS metagenome assembly RCNB01 (sample SAMN09708232, study PRJNA481090) | Marine sediment metagenome, whole genome shotgun sequencing project. | reverse complement strand
GGGCGCTCCTGTGGGATTCCGCCGCTGCGTTTCATCGCTTGTAAAGGACTAGCCATTCACCGCGCACTGCGCCTTGCAGCGAAACCCCACAGGAGAGCTGAAGCTCGCAATTATTACATCGAAGGAACACAGAAGATCTGGCCATGATAAAAGTAAGCAACCTGCACAAGTCTTTCGGTAAAGTTAAAGCCGTCCGGGGTATTTCTTTTGAAGTACGTGACGGTGAGATCACCGGTTTGCTGGGACCAAATGGTGCCGGCAAAACCACAACACTGAGAATGCTGTACTCACTATTGCCTCCTGACCAAGGTGAAATTCGCATTGACGGACTGGACCCAACAAAAGATGCAATGGAGATCAAGCGCACACTGGGTGTTGTGCCTGACAGCCGCGGTTTATATACACGTATGAGTGCGCGTGAAAACATTGCTTATTACGGCAAACTGCATGGTATGTCGGGCAAGGATATCAACACGCGTATTGAAGAATTGTCAGAAACACTGGATATGTCAGACTTCATCGAACGGCGTACTGAAGGATTCTCCCAGGGACAGCGTGTCAAGGTCGCGATTGCACGTGCAATGGTACATAACCCGCAGACCGTTATGCTGGATGAGCCCAGCAACGGGCTTGACGTCATGAGTACGCGGGCTTTGCGGCGCTATGTTCTCAGCTTGAAAGAAGCCGGTCATTCGGTGATTTTATCTACCCACATCATGCAGGAGGTTGCAGCGCTATGTGACCGGATTGTCATCATCGCCGATGGCCGGATCGCAGCTGATGGAACGGCGGCAGAACTGCTGCAGAAAAGTGACTGCGACACGCTCGAAGACGCTTTTGTGCGACTGATCGGTTCTGAAGAAGGATTGCTGGCATGAGTGGTCTCGCAACGGTTTACAAAAAAGAAATACGTGAGAACCTGCGCGACCGGCGCTCGCTTTTCAATTCGGTGCTTTTAGGTCCAATTCTGTTCCCCATCCTGTTTATTGGTCTGGCCTATTTCGCCGGCAGCAAACAGCAGGAAAATGCCGAAAAAGTACTGGAAGTTCCCGTAGTGGGTGTGGAGCACGCACCCAATCTGGTCGGATTCCTGGAGCAGCAGGGTGTCGTTATCCAGGCAGCGCCGGCAGATCCGGAAATGTCGGTCAAAACCCAGGAGGTCCAGGTCATTGTCCGCATTCCTGAACAGTTCGGAGAGCAATGGACAACAGGTGAACCCGCGGTTATTGAAGTGATCGCAGACCCTTCACGACGGGAATCGCGTATTCCCCAGCAAAGGATTCGGGGATTACTGAATGCCTACGGTGCCCAGATCGGTCAATTACGGGTGCAACTGAGAGGGGTTTCACCCACACTTCGCTCACCTATCATGATCAAGGACGTGGATTTATCCACACCACAGAGTCGCGGTATGCTGGTCATGATCATGCTGCCTTATGTACTGATGATCACCGCCTTCACCGGTGGAATGCATTTAGCCATTGATTCGACAGCCGGCGAGAAAGAACGCAAATCACTGGAGCCCCTGTTAATCAGTCCGGTGCCACGCTGGCAAATCATGTTAGGCAAAATGTCGGCCACTGCGACCTTTGCCTTTGCATCACTGGTACTAACCCTGTTGGCGTTCCGCTTTGCCTTTCCACTGTTACCTACGGGTGCTCTCGGCGTCGATCTCAACCTCAGTGGAAAGGCAGTCGGCGGCATACTGATGGCGATATCACCTGTTGTCATCCTGGCCGCTGCCATGTTAACCACACTGGCTGCACTTGCAAAAAGCCTGCGTGAAGCCCAATCTTATATGAGTCTGGTTTTCATGATTCCGATGATTCCCAGTTTGATTTTTATGGTTAACCCGATGAAGCCCGAAACCTGGATGATGGCTATTCCCATGTTTTCCCAGAACCTGTTGATTGGTGAATTCGTGCGGGGTGAGTCTGTCAGCCTTCTGTGGTTGGCCATGTCGATGGGCAGCACACTGCTGATAGGTTTTGGATTTGCCGCGGTGGCGGCAACCTTGTTTAACCGGCCAAGAATCGTGTTTTCAAGCTAGGAGCAATACATCATGAACAGAATTCTTTTATTCCTTCTCACAGTTCTTTTATCCATGCCGGTGTTCGCCGGCGACCCACCCGCTGCGGGCTCTGAGGCCCCGGCTTTTAATTTACAGGATCAAAACGGCGACTGGCACGCATTAGAGGACTACAGCGGCCAGTGGTTGGCGGTTTATTTCTATCCGAGGGATGATACCCCGGGGTGTACAAAAGAAGCCTGTAACTTCCGTGACAACATATATGCTTTCAAGGCCATAGGCGCAGCCGTGGTTGGCATCAGCGTAGACGACGTCGAGTCACACAAGGAATTTTCTGACAAATACAAACTGCCATTTACAATCCTGGCGGATGAAAACAGCGAAACTGCAAAAGCCTATGGCGTGCTAAGAGACTACAAACTGGTAAAGCTGGCCAGCCGCCAGTCATTTCTGATCAGCCCGGAAGGCAACGTCGCCAAGCATTACGCCGACGTTGACCCTGATACGCACACCGATGAAGTATTGGCAGATATCAAAAAATTGATGGATGGCTGACGTTGACTGCATAACTAATCTGCATCGTAGGGTGGGTAACTTGTTACCCACGTTTTGTTGGTTCTGATTCGTGCGTAACAAGTTACGCACCCTACAAGTACCGCATCAATACAGCAGCTTAAGGATCGACGGAGTCTCCGTTTTCAGCCTTGGCATCACTCACGATCTTTCGCACATCTGCTAACAACTCTTTAGCGTCATACACAATGCCGGGTTGATGGTGAAATCCAGTGAAATCAGTTCATCACGCACCTGGTTCCATTTTTCAGAACCCGGTTCAACCGGGGGGTGCTGCGTAAGCATTCATCACCATACAGAAGATTAAAAACTTAATTAAATTTTTCATTAAGACCTTGTATTTGTTTGTAGAAAGCGTATTCTAAGATTCCAAGTATTATAGGAAACGGATTTCCTGGAGACTTTTGTCATGGATGACACAAGCAAGGCATATGCCAAACCCCTGAGCTGGTCTGACCCAGACGATCTGTCAACTTACCCGGAAATTGATCCCAATCTGGATGATTTTACTGTACCAGAAATAGAGGTTAAAAAGCCGGAATCTACAGATGATAGAACGCTTGATCGCTGGTTCCACGAGCAGCGTGGCAGCAAACGCGTTCCCAAACGTCTGAATGTGGCAAATGAGTTACTGGTGTCATCGGGCGGCCCTCTTAAAATGACCGGCAACATAACACTGATCGATGAAGACGGCAGTGTGACACACTCAAATAGTCTGAGCCTGTGTCGTTGCGGAGCATCAAAAACCAAGCCGTTATGCGACGACCAACATCTGGACGTCGAGTTTTTTGATCCCGGTGCCATATCGCAACTTTCAGATTGGATGCCCGTCAGCCGGCCACAAAATATTACTGTGACTTGTGTAAAGAACGGACCGCTGAAATTCCGCGGTTATCTGAAAATTTACAATAAGCGAGGCCAGGAATGCATCACCGTGAATGGTGCATTGTGCCGCTGCGGCAAGTCTAGTAAGAAACCCTTTTGTGAAAACAAGAATGGGTGCTGTAGCGGAAACTCGTAGTATAGATTTTCTTATTCGGCGGGTTCACTCGCCGTAATAAATACAACCGGCGTTGCAGGTTTCCTGCACAATAATTTTGCTTAATCCCTCAAGACCGGGTTTTAATTGCAACCAAATCCACCGAGCCAGATTTTCGCTGGTCGGGTTTTCAAGCCCTTCAATCTCATTCAGGTAATGATGGTCCAGCCGGTCAAATACCGGCTGGAAAATCCGTCGCAGCTCTGCGAAATCCATCACCCAACCATCCTCTTCCCCGACCGGACCTGATACATGCACTTCGATACGGAACGAATGGCCGTGTAATCGGGCGCATTTATGCCCCTCGGGTACATTTGGCAGCCGGTGAGCTGCTTCTACCTGAAAAACCCTGAAAATATCCATATCTGAATTGTGAACTCAGCGGCTGCTTTACGCAATATCTGAAAACAACCATGGGATTCATTTTTTACCCCAGGAACGCGGATGAATGTAAAAACTATTTTTGTTGTCAAAATACGACAGAATATATTATCACCCGTCCGGCCATTCAAGCACACAAGTCTTTGCCACGTGCTATTGTCGCTAAAACACTGCTTTCATACACTTTCAGCTATGGCCCCATGATTTCAGGCCAAATTGTCTTGCCAGACCGGTGTGTTGTAATTTCGCAACAGTTTTTTTCCCATCCAAAATAGTTTACATAAGACTTTGTAATTGTTATTTTTTCTGATAGCATGACCTTCCAGTTGCTTATGCAACAAGGCTGGACGTTGCCTGTATGTATAAATATTTTCGCTTTGCCTTATTCATAGTTGCTTCGCTATTTGCCGTAAGTGCGAATGGTGAGCCTATGGCATACAGCGTCAATTCCGACAGTGGCAACCTTGACACCGAAGACAGCCTGTACCTGATCGACCTCTTTACCGGGATCGATCAACGCCGTGGCCAACTGGCTACAGGAATTGTTGACGAAATTCGTCGTGACACCGAAGGTCTGGCATTCGCACCTGATGGTACCCTTTGGGGTATTGACGACAGTTCCCAAACGCTGTTCCCCATTAGTGTCACATCCGGCGCTGTCAAACTACAAGATGAAATTCCATTACCTACATTCAAATCGGGCGGCGGCCATGATTTTGGTATGACCTTCAGTTGTGACGGCTCTTTATTCGTCACCTCCGTCTCAACACGAACCTTATACCGGCTTGATCTGACCGGAAAAACTGAAATCATAGGTTCTGAAGGCGCTCTCGGTGAAAACATCAGCGCAATTGCGGCATACGGCAACCCAACAAAGCTGTACGGACTGGGTAACGGTCAGTTTCAGGATGGTCAAACGGATTCTCCAAACTTGTACAGCATTGACGAGACAACCGGAGTTGCCACGCTGATAGGCGCGCTGGGTAAAGAAGCCGGAGAATACAATCAGGGTGGAATGGCGTTTGATAGTGAAGGCGGTTTATGGGCTATTACTGATCGCCGCATTATAAACAACTCAATTGAAGACTTGCCCAGCCAGATTCTGAATATCGACGTGTCTACCGGAAGTGCAAGCCTGGTCAGCAGCACCAGCGAAATTGGGTTTGAAAGCCTGGCAATCAGCCCGCCATCTGCTTGTAGTGGCGACGTCGACGGAGGAGGCAGTGGTACGTCCCAGCTCGAAGCTATTCCAACGTTGAACCCGACTGGACGCCTGCTGGCAATATGTATTTTGATGCTTGCCGGGATGACCGTCCTGCGCAAACGTCTTTCCTGATCCCAAAAAGCTACCAGTTTTTGCAGCCAAATCTTTTCGTTTGGGCTAAACTGCGTAAACTCAAAAAGTACCGGAGTTAAATTATGATTGGTGGAATAAGCGTCACCCAGCTCCTGATTCTGCTGGTGATTGTCATGTTGGTTTTCGGCACCAAACGTCTACGTAACATAGGATCCGATCTCGGCAGTGCTGTAAAAGGTTTCCGTAAAGGCATCGAGGAAGAGCCCGAAGAGACTGAGCCTGAAAAATTGACAAAAGCGGAAAAGACCTCCGCAGAGCCGCAGATTAAAGAGGAAAAAGCTACGGCCTCACGCCCGACTGACACCGATGTTTGATGTTGGTTTTACCGAGATTTTTCTTCTGGCCTTAATCGGCCTTCTCGTGCTCGGCCCCGAACGGCTGCCCGGTGTGGCCCGCACCCTCGGTGGTTTTGTGCGCAAAGCCAGGTCAAGTTGGGTCAGCTTGCGCAGTACCATTGAGACCGAATTGGCAGAAGCGGATATTGCTGCACCTATTAAAAAGACCTCTGAAGAACTGAAGAAAATCGGTAAAGACCTGGCAGATATGCAGGGCTTCAAGCTGGACAAGCGCGAATCCGACACCATCAAACCGATTGCGGAATCAACTGACATTCCAAAAGCTGGCCCGGGCCAGGAGTCAGATAGCGGAAAAGCATGAAATGTCTGAAATATCCGAAAAACCCGAAATACCTGAAGAAGAAGTACCTGAAGAAGACCAGGAGCTAAGTTTCCTGCAACATCTTGTTGAACTGCGAAGTCGTCTGCTTAAGGCCTGCCTGTCCGTGGTGGTTGTACTGATCGCACTGTTACCCTTTTCACGTCATCTCTACGAAACCCTGGCAGCACCGATGATGGCGCAAATGCCGGAAGGCAGCAGCATGATCGCCATTGATGTGGCGTCTCCGTTCCTGACACCGTTCAAACTGACACTGCTGATCTCCATCATGATTTCGATACCGGTGGTCTTGTATCAACTGTGGGCATTTGTTGCACCGGCCCTGTTCAAGCACGAAAAAAGACTGGCCCGGCCTTTACTCCTCACTTCAGTCCTTCTTTTTTACACCGGTTGCGCATTTGCCTATTTTGTCGTCTTTCCACTGGTATTTGGTTTTTTGACCCGCGTCGCGCCCGAAGGCGTTGCTGTTATGACGGACATCAGCAAATACCTCGATTTTGTCATGACGCTTTTCCTCGCGTTTGGAATTACTTTTGAAGTACCGATAGCGACGATCATCCTCGTGGCCACAGGTATCACAACACCCGACAAACTGGCAGGCTGGCGACCCTATATCATCGTGGGTGCATTTGCCCTCGGCATGGTCCTGACCCCACCGGATGTGATATCACAAACCCTGTTGGCATTGCCAATGTGGGTATTGTTCGAAATAGGAATTGTATTTTCCCGTATCCTGGTTCCGGAAAAAGAAAAAGAAGAAGATGCCGAAACAGATCAGGCAACCAGCTGATCCGCCTTTTTCTTGCCCTGCCCCACCGTGGCCTCATCCAGACCAAAAATATCCCTGAACGCCAGGTACTGGGTGCCGAACAACAATAGTTGAAACAGCGAACCAAGCAAAAGCAACAAAAAAAGCAACCATGAAGACGAAGCGCCTTCAGTGAGTAGGTAAAAAGAACCAAGCAGCAGGACAATCGGCACCGCCAGAACTCCCAGCAATAAACCAATGACCAACAGTGGCTTCCAGTTCCGGCCCATGGCCTTCAAGCCCGTCACCAGGGCGTTGAGCACACCTTGTTGTCTAAACCATATCAACGGCACCGAGAAATAGGTTAAACACCCGCTGATCGCGGCACCAACCGCCATCGCCAAGACTGCATTCTCCAGCACTTGCGGATCGATGAGTTGTATCGCATCCAGATCACCCTGCTCTATGCGTTTGAGAATTTCGGGGTCGAGATCAATCATTTGCCCGGCCAGTGTGAACGATACGATCAGTAGCCCCAGTACAATTACGATCCCACCCAGCAGCAACAGACTGCTGACACTCTTCCTGGCAATAAAAGGCATGAACAACACCGCCAGTATGGGCTTTTCATTCTGCTCAACCAGGAAGATGGCGTGCAACATGCCTGCACTCAATATGGGTAAACACAGGACAATCAACAATCCGACTGCCTCGACTTGTGAAAAGCTCAGAAATAATTGAAAAAACAGGCTGATCAGTAAAAGGCGTAAAGGCTGCCTTTTGACCAGTTGCCAACTACCGGAAAGCCAGGCCAATCCGCGTGCTGCCGGTAATTTTTGAATAGAAATTGGCACCTTGTCACTCATGCGTTCGCCGTTGTTACATTGGCATAATGTAGCGCATCACTATTCCAGCTTGGGGAGCTTGCTATGGCCTCCAAAATCTGTTCCGGTTCATCAACAACTGACCACATTTTTAGATGATTGCTACCCATAAAGCACTCTTCCACACTGTGACGGAGAAATTGCAACAGACCGTCGTAAAACCCAATGGTGTTGACAATGATGATAGGGCCTACCCAACGGCCCAGCCGTTTCATGGTCAGTGCCTCGAACAATTCCTCATAGGTGCCTGATCCACCGGGTAATGCCACCACGGCATGAGAACCCTCCAGCATGAGCTGTTTACGAATACGCATTCCCTCTACTATCTTCAGGCTGGTCAGACCACGATGGGTTAATTCAAGATCCTGTAGAAACTGAGGTACCACGCCATAGACCTTTCCATTTTTGTCGAGCGCGCCATCGGCCATTGCCCCCATCAGGCCACCGCCCCCGGCACCATAAATGATGGATTTCCCAGCAAGGGCCAAAATCTCGCCCGTGCGCCTGGCAGCGTCAAAGTAGACAGGTTTAAGCGCAGAGCTGGAAGAGGCGTAAACCGCTACGGTTTTTACATCCGCTGCCGTTTTTACATGATGTGAGTCAACTCGGTTTTTTTCAGTCATTGTACTATTGTAAACCAGCGCAAGGTCTCTCTGGAGGGTATATTTGAACCAGCAGCCAAAACTGCAGGCAGTCACTCGGACACCGGTTTCTATCGGTGTTATTGTTATGTGCGTTGTAGTTTTTTTACTACATAACATTTCAGCCCAACTCGCTTTGTGGCCCCTGTTCACCGGCTACTTTCAACCTTGGCAACTAATCACTTACGCTTTTTTGCATGGTGGTTTTAACCACCTGTTTTTCAACATGTTTGCCGTATGGATGTTTGGCTTCCCCATAGAAAAAATGTGGGGCAGCAAAAGATATGCGGAATATTTTTTCATCTGCGTGCTGGGCGCCGGTCTGATTCAACTACTGGTTCAGTACGTCTCCGGCAGTGTCTACCCGACCATTGGAGCCTCCGGCGCAGTTTTCGGATTATTGCTGGCCTACGGTGTCACATGGCCTAACAACAAGTTGATCCTGATTTTTTTTCCAGTACCCATCAAAGCAAAGTGGTTTGTACTGATTTATGGTGTTGCCGAATTAGTTTTCGGTGTTACCGGCGCAATGCCCCAAGTCGCGCACTATGCGCATCTTGGCGGCCTGCTATTCGGCGCCGGATTATTATGGCGGTGGGGTTGGCGACCAAGTATGACCTGGAAGTAGCCCCTTATTGAACAACCCAAGTAAGTAGAGAAAGTACTATGAGCAAAATTTATCCCGTTATTCCTGCGGCAAAGGAACGTACACACGTAGACAAACAGCGTTATGAAGAAATGTACAAACAGTCGGTTGAAGACAATACCGGCTTTTGGTCAGAACAAGCACGTCGTATCAATTGGATCAAACCTTTCAGCAAGGTTAGAGATGTTTCCTGGGACCGCAAAGACGTATATACCCGTTGGTTTGAAGACGGCACTCTCAATGCCTGTTACAACTGTGTTGACCGTCACCTTGAGACGCGCGGCGACCAGACTGCCATCATCTGGGAAGGTGATGATCCAGCCCGCGATCTGCATATCAGCTATACTGAACTGCATCAACGTGTATGCCGCATGGCTAACGTACTCAAAAAACTGGGTACCAAACGCGGAGATCGCGTCACACTCTATATGCCAATGATTCCTGAAGCTGCAGTTGCCATGCTTGCCTGTGCACGTATCGGTGCTGTCCACTCGGTTGTGTTTGGTGGTTTTTCACCTGACGCCCTTGCCGGTCGTATTGTTGGTTGCCAATCTAACATCCTGATTACCGCCGACGAAGGTTTGCGTGGTGGTAAAGGTATACCACTCAAGAAGAATGTCGATGCCGCATGTGAGCGTGATGGTGTCATGGATGTTCTGGAATCCGTACTGGTTGTTCGCAATACCGGTAAAGATATTCCCATGGAAGCCGGTCGTGACCATTGGTTCCATGAAGCCGAGGTCGATGTCTCCGATGAGTGTCCCTGTGAAGAAATGGGTGCAGAAGATCCATTGTTCATCCTCTATACCTCCGGCTCAACCGGACAGCCCAAGGGTGTCTTACATACCACTGGCGGTTATATGGTCTATGCATCATTTACCCATGAGATAGTTTTTGATTATCAGGATGGTGATATTTACTGGTGTACGGCTGATGTTGGCTGGGTTACAGGCCATAGCTACATTGTTTACGGCCCACTGGCCAATGGCGCGACTACACTGATGTTTGAAGGCGTGCCCAATTACCCAACCACCAGTCGTTTCTGGGAAGTGTGTGACAAACACGATGTCAACGTATGTTATACCGCACCCACCGCTATCCGTGCATTGATGCGTGATGGTGATGAACCGGTCAAACGGACATCAAGAAAATCCCTGCGTCTGCTGGGATCTGTTGGTGAGCCCATCAATCCTGAGGCATGGGAATGGTATTACAAGGTCGTTGGTGAAGAACGCTGCCCGATCGTTGATACCTGGTGGCAAACTGAAACCGGTGGCATCATGATCAGTCCACTTCCGGGTGCGACCGATCTGAAACCGGGTTCGGCCTCTTTCCCACTGCCTGGCATCATGCTGGATATCGTTGATAATGAAGGTACACCTCTGGAAGGCGCTGCAGAAGGTCAATTGGTCATTACCGATAGCTGGCCAGGCCAAATGCGTAGTGTCTATGGCGATCACCAGCGTTTTGTAGATACCTATTTCTCCACTTTTGAAGGCAGGTATTTCACCGGTGATGGCTGCAAACGCGATGAAGACGGTTATTACTGGATTACCGGTCGTGTCGACGATGTGCTGAATGTTTCCGGTCACCGTATGGGTACCGCCGAGGTCGAAAGCGCCCTGGTATCCCATAAACTGGTCGCAGAATCAGCCGTTGTTGGTTACCCACACGATATCAAGGGCCAGGGCATCTACGTTTATGTGACTCTCATCGCCGGCGTGGAACCCACTGATGAATTACGTATCGAGTTACGCAACTGGGTCCGCAAGGAAATCGGCCCAATCGCCACACCCGATCTGATTCAATGGGCTCCAAGTCTGCCCAAGACCCGTTCCGGTAAAATCATGCGCCGTATCCTGCGCAAGATCGCCGAAAACGACTATTCAAACCTGGGTGACACTTCTACCCTGGCCGAGCCAGAAGTAGTAGAGGACCTGATTGAAAGTCGTATGAACCGTTAACCCTGCAAGACTAAACCCGTGCACAGGTCCAACCCGTGCACGGGTTTTTTATTGCCTACCTCACATCCCACTATGCTCCAGCGGTCTCTCCCGATGCATCAAAATCCACTCGGCACCTTCTTCCAGGGCAGCATTGCCAAGTGCCCTCAGTACATGACGGCGGAACTCTGCATCATCTGAGCCATCCAGCAGACGCCTGGCATTGGCCAAAATACCACGCATAAAACGATATTGTTTGATGAGCTCTTTTTCTGCTTTTTTATGAGAGTACGCATCGCGGATACCGGCAATCAACGGGAACAGACCCATCAGTACCAGCAAAAAATTACGCTGATTTTCGGATATATCCGTGCCTGCAACAGCCAGCAAGATTGCAATCAGGACACCCATCCACAAGGCGACGGCACCCAGGTAAGTTGTACGCCTGAACCTTCTTGTTTTTTCCAGCTCTTTGCTGTGGTAGTAGGAAAGCTGACCGGTTTGTCCGGCTTCATCGCCGACCCATTGCTCAATCACCCAATCAACCCATCTCTCATCAGGTACTTGGTCACGGCTACGGGAAAGGCTCACATTACGCATGACATGACGAATCCAGCCCAGGTCCACGTCCTGTTTTTGCAAAAAATTGTCGTATGCAAACTCGGCGGATTGTGTGTCAATGACACCGGCCAGGCTCCAGTAGAATTGCACCCGCAAACCTTCTGCCAATGCACGGTAATCAAGGTGTTTGCGGTGCCATTGCCGTCGTTCGCCAATCTTGAAAAGCATGAACCCTGAAAGAAAGGCCAGAAGAATGAAATTAACCAGGAAATCGAGTCCATCGAACTCTGAGTAAACGATGAAGATTAACCCTATCAGCACCGCAATACTGTGTATTGCAATCAGGCCAAGGGATATCCTCTTTTGAAAATGAATGGCCAGCCAGTCAGCGATCCGGTGTTTCTCGCTAATTGCACGGGTGCCCACTGGTAGTTCAAGATTCGGGGCACTCTCAAGTAAATCCGCCCCCTCTGCTGCAATATCTGTCTCATATTTCGCCTTGTCACGGCTAAATTCCTGCAAACGATGCAGCATGACCTTGTATTCAAGCGGCATAATATCGCCGGATTCCAGCCCGTAATGTGCCGTTACCCAGATGGTCTGTAATGGTTGCAGCCCTTTCCTCGGTTGGCCGTCAGAACGGTCCCTGGAGCAGACTACATGGTAGGCCAGGTCGTTCTCATTGTCCGCCAGCAGGTTGGGAGAGTCCTCAGCCAGGGCCAGACCCGGCATCACCGCTGTCAGATGGTAATTGACAACGCTGGCCGTTCCCCCGACTGCGATTGATGGCTTGCCATCCCAAAGCGCCAACAACACCTGGCTATGGTTTGAAATAAAGATACCCAGCTGGGCATACTGACGAACACGATCTTCCTCCGTTACAGGACGCCCGGCAGCTTCAGGCAACGTGCGAAGATGAATGATACGGGCTTTTTCCAGGGAAGCCCTGAAAGCTTCAACCGCCGCGGTTGATGAAAAATCCTGCTCATAGTCAGCCTGGGGCATAGGCAAGGGCACGATCAATTCAACACCCAATTCCATTGCAACATCTGCCACCAGGCGGTCGCTGCCTTCGGCCAGGGGCGTGATCAACTGCAAATCAAGATCGGGAAAATCACTTCTGAGTTTCAGGAAAAAATTCCGCACTATTGTCTTCAGTACAGGGATCTCATCCGCAAGCAGATCACGATGACCGGTAACTCCGATGGTCAGATGCATGACACAGCCAAGTCAATCAGCATACCCAGGCATTTTCTAGTCATGGCACAATTTAGTATCTGCCACCATTTTTGATGCGTGGGTCCGTTTCAATCGGATCACCCACCGCGTTCCCGCGCTTATCTACACACACGGCTGTCACCTTATACCAGATGTCATACGGAACGCGGCTGTTATTGTTGTTATATATGTAGATGTCATCATTGTCTGAATTATCTTCTTTGTTTAACTGGCCAGTTTTTTCATTCGCAAAGTTGAAATCAGCCCTGACTTCAGCATCATTTTCAAACCCGCCCCAGCTAGTGGGCTTGTCCTCACTATCTTTTCCACCCAGGAATACCTCACCGAATACCCACTTTTTCCCCCCTTGCAGTTTGCACGATGTATTTCCTTTCAGCTTAAATCGAAACTTGGCCTGCGTTCCTTTTGCGACATCAATGCAACCCTTGTGATTTTTTTTAGCACATTTGCCTTTGGTCTCAACATCCAACCCGGAATGCTGATCATTGAGCCTTACATCGACCTTGTAATCGACCCGCGCAGCCTGGGCCGCTGAGTAGAATCCAATCGCTGTCAATACAACCAAGAGTCGCACCATCCGATTTTTTGTCTGTTGATTTTTCATCGTTATTCTCCCTGCTCTGCTTTCTCTGAATGGATTTGAATTAGAACATATAGTCCGACACAGCCCATTCTTTACTGTCCCGAACATAAGGAATACTGCTTACATACACGCATAAAGCCGACCTCACGATAGCCTTTTTCAAGCAGGTAATCGGTAAACTCCCGGGCTTGCACCATTTGCCCGAGCATTAATGCCTTGATGGCCGCCTTACTGGCATCATCGCAGGCCCGGGTGCGGCCACTACCGGGTACATACTCCGGCAGATGTGTAAGAATATTGGCCGGTGGTAATTCACCATTCATTTCCCACTGCAGAAAAACAGCCTCCACAAGCATACTCCCTGCTTGACGTCTAAATGACATATTGCTTTGCGACGCAACCAGATGCAACTGAATATCATTCAACAGCTGATTTGCCAGTTGGGTGTTGCCCCGGCTTTTTTCGAGACGGGCCTGGTCAATAAGAAAATCAACATAGAGCAGAGAGGTACGCATATCCTCTTCGGAGATGCCTTTCAGTGCCAACCACTTATCAGATATTTCATTCGAAATCTCCCAGGCTTCATCAGTCTCCCCATCCAGGGCCATCAAATGGACCAGGGACTGCTGGCGAGAGATGATGTCCACAATGGTGTCCCGGGGGTCAATATTCTGCAGCATAATCTTCTCCAACAATTCCAGGGCTTTTTCCAGGCTGTCTATTGCCCCATCGGTGTCGCCATGAAGGTTTTTAACCGATGCAGAACCGGTCAGTGCGAAAGCCATGCGTTGAATTCTGTCGATATCATCCGGTTCGGCTTCCAGCAACGCAAGGTCAAGTGCGACATGCTCCTGTCGTGACTTAAGCGCACCTTCCAAATCACAGACATCCAATTGAGCGTCTGCAAGAAAGGCATGTGACTGCCCGAGTTCTGATTGGTAGTACTCATTCGCAGGATCCAGCACCAGTGCGATCTGGTTGTATTCGAGGGAAGATTGCATGAATTGCAAGGTACGGTCAGGGTTGTTTACATCGCGCGATTTCTGCAGATTGCCAAGACCTGTCAATGCATAGGCCATTTCCAACACCCATTCTGCATTTTCAGGTTGCAGCAAGATCAAGCGGCGGGTGATTTCCGCGTAAGACATGAATGCTTTTTCAGCAGCATCCAGATTCCCCTGATCCAGATAGGTCTGACCAATCCAGAATTCCGCCTGTCCCAGCTCAAAAAACACCAGGTGATTGCTTCGGTCATCGCGGTAGCCTGTTGCCAACAAGGCCCAGGATTGTTGGAATCTCTCAAGTGCCGAAGTCATATTTCCATTTTGCCAGAACTCAATCCCCTCCTCGCGTAATGCCAATGCGGTTTCAGAGCGCGTACTCTCATCAACACCTGCATCGCCGACCAATCTGGCCAGATCCTGTTTATTCCAGTCTTCAAGACGGACCAGGTTTTCAGGATCATCCGCAACGTTAAGCATGGTACGAAGCTCTTTGAGCTTGTAGGTAACAAGGGACTCACCTGATTCACGTCGCTGCTGTGCAGCAATACGGGCGGTAACTGCTGTAACCAGTACCGCCGCCAGTGCGATACATGCCACGGTAGTCAGCGTCCAGACTTTCTGGCGTTTCTGTAAATCTCTGCGTCGTAGTTGATCCAGTGGTAAACCAAGCATCCCCGAGACAAGTTTCAGCTTGGACAGGCGTTTGCCATCAGCCCATTTCCGGATATCTGCCGCCAGTGGTTCGGTCAGGCCAATTTCTGTTAATGCAGTTGGGAAACAGGTTGATTCAGCATCAGGAGTGGCGGGTTTACCATCAACAATGACACAGAAAATCTGTTTTTGACGCCCAAGACTGGCGAACTGGCGGATTTCTTCGTTGACCCAGAAAGAAGCAGCAGCATCGGGGGAACAGACCACGATCATATTTTCAGAATCAGCCAACGCCTGTTTGACCGTACCTCCCAGGTCAGATGCAGATGACAGATCATCACGATCCCGGAAAACCGGTTTGATACGCGATGGGACTTTCCCCACAGCAGTTTTTGTACCAAGCAGTTTACGCGGCACACGATAAGATTCCAGCGCCCGATGCAGCCACTTGGCCCAGCTCTCATCACGATGGCTGTAGCTGATATAGGCTTTGAATTTATATTTGTTATTCAACGTCTGAGAATGCGCCCTGCTTAAAACTCAAAAGTTCGAAACCATACACTGAATTTGCAAATTTTTCCTGGTTAACGTTCGCAAAGACCATTGTCTTGCAAGTCAGTGGCAGAGGACAAGTCATCACGGTCACGAAATACCGGACCCCGTCCCAAACTGTTTATTATTATATTTCAGTTGATTAAGCCCTGATTTTTTGTCACTGCCATTGCGCAATGTCTTCAATTAAGCATAGTTGTAAAGTCACTTTAATGCATATACCTGTCGCAACAAAGCTCCAGGACTTCGCAGCAGAGGCGCTATTGCAGATATACTCCATCTTTTGACATGTCAAAGGTAGCTCCCATGAAATGCTCTGTCATTCGCTCCAGTCTGAAGGACTATACCTATATCTACTTGTTGCAAGGAGAAGACTATGATGACCTGCCGGAATCACTGAAGAGTATTTTCGGTGAACCCGAGTTCGTCATGAATCTCGAATTAACTCCTCAACGTAAACTGGCCAACGAGGAAGTCAACCAGGTCATGGAAAACCTGGCTGAAAAAGGATATCACTTGCAACTACCACCGCAGGAAGACGAATCGGGCTGGCTTGATTTACCTGAGAAAAAGGAACTACTTTTATGAAGGACTAATTACCTTAGAGCTCCGTTGAGTATCCGAAGTCCTCCAGGAGTACGTAATTACACTTGAAGATAATGTAAAACCTCTAAAATGATGGCGTCAAACTTATGCAGCGTCCGACCCCGCAATGTCGCGCGAATCCGCTCCGCAGTGTTATAATTGCGCTCGTTTCAAGAGCCGATGGGCTGCTTCGGAACGTCAAACCCAACACAGGAGTCCAATTCAATGTCCACCAGTCTAGACCTATCCAAGCTCAGCCTAATGGACGCCCTCGACTTCGCGACTCTGATCGAGGAGGAAGCGCGCCAGCGCTACGAAATGTTCGCCACACAGCTCGGCGGCTATGGTGCTGGATCCTTCTTCGCCTCGATGGCTAAGAACGAGGCCAAGCACGGAACTGAGCTGCTCGCCCGACGCATAGCTCTGTTTGGTAAGATCCCCATGAAGCTGAAGCTAGTCGACCTCTACGACATCGAGGCCCCGGAAATGGGGGCGCCGCGCCGCGGCATGTCCACGGTCGAGGCATTCGAGCTTGGGCTCGCCTCTGAGAAAAAGGCCTACGACTTCTACGACATGGCCTTGCCCGGCATCACTGATCCCGAGGTCAAGACACTGTTCACCGAGCTTCGAGACGAGGAGTTGGAACACGTCGAGATGCTACGAGAGGCAATGGCCAAATTACCCCCGAGCGCTAGCATCGAGACCGAGAACGACCCCGATGATGCCCCCTATCTATAAGTTGGTCTGCGGGGCAATAGATTACGAACGATCCACCACATCTGCTGTGGTGCTTACCTACTTCCGGGTAGTCGCTACACTGACGCTTCCAACGCCAACTGCCTCAGCGGCGTCCAGTATGGTAACCAGTGCATCGGTATCTGCATCCGGGTGAGCGGCAATAATCAGGGGTGAGTCAGGCTTTTCAGCTTTTTCCCGCTCCAGGTTCGCCTGAACAGCTTTGGCCTCAAGCATGCGACCCTTCATTGTGATATTACCGTTGGCGTCAATCTTGACCAGGATGGGTCCTTTGTTCTTCTTGATTTCCTTGGGTGGAGAATTGGAAGGCCTGGATACTTCGAGACCCTTTTCCTTGACAAAAGAAGTGGTTACGATAAAGAAAATGAGCATTATGAAAACGATGTCCAACATCGGTGTGATGTTGATCTCCGCCTCATCATGTGCGCGACTTTTTCTACGCATTAAACAAACCTCTGCAAGTTCCTATCCATACCGGTTTCACAAACCGGAGGCACAGCTTACTGAACCTGATTGACAATCGCCAGTAAATTGCTTGATTCACCAACGGAAACTACTCCACTTTCACTGAATTGTTCCGAACACTGAATTACTCTTCCTTGTAATTCTCTTCCAGAATGCCTTTCTCTTTCAGGGTCTTTGTTAGCTTTTCGACTCTGATAAAAGCGACCATACCCATAATCCCGAAAACAAATCCCACATATTCCATGATGCTTCTCTCCAAATTTGTTGTTGTAAATTACTCCACGGTGACAGATTTGGCCAGGTTTCGCGGTTGATCTATATCTGTTCCACGTTGAACAGCGACGTGATAAGCCAACAATTGCAATGGAATCGTCATCACTACCGGAGCCGTCAATTTTCCGCCGGTGTCCAGACCGATAATATGACCATGTCGCTGTTGAAAATTCGAAATCACCTTGGTATCCGCGATCACATATAGCTCGCCACCCCGTGCACTGACCTCCTCGATATTACTGATCAGTTTTTCCAGCAGGCTATTGTTCGGAGCCACTGCAAATATCGGCATTTCAGCATCCACCAGGGCCAGTGGTCCATGTTTTAACTCACCGGCGGCATAGGCTTCTGCGTGGATGTAAGAAATTTCCTTGAGCTTGAGCGCACCTTCCATCGCGATCGGGTAGTGGCTACCCCTACCCAGAAACAAGGCATGGTTTTTGTTGGTGAATGCCCTGGATAAGGCCTCGAACTCTCCATCAAGGTTCAGGGCTTCGGTCAATAATTCGGGTAAATGGTTCAATTCGGCCACGTACCTGGCATAACTGGCTTCATCCAGTCCATTCAAGCGGGCCAGTTCCAGCACCAGCAACTGCAGAGCGACCAGCTGAGTCGTGAATGCCTTGGTTGATGCAACTCCAATCTCGGGACCCGCGCGGGTCATCAACACCAAACTGGCCTCACGCACAATGGAACTCTCGGCAACATTACAAATAGCCAGGGTGGTAATATATCCGGCTTTTTTTGCATGTTTTAGAGCAGCCAGCGTATCTGCCGTTTCGCCAGATTGTGATATGGCAATAAACAGCGTGTTTTCCGGCACGACCGGTCTGCGATAGCGATACTCACTGGCAATTTCCGCCTGGCAGGGAATCCTGGCCAATTGCTCAAGCTGGTATTGGGCAACCAGACCTGCATGGTAAGACGTACCACAGGCAACGATGTGTACCTGCCTAACCGGTGCAAGTATCTGCTCTGCGCCGACACCAAAAATATTTGGTAACACTGCACTGGCGCTGAGTCGGCCTTCAAGGGTTTCAGCGACAGCTTGTGGTTGCTCAAATATTTCTTTCAGCATGTAGTGGGGGTAATCACCCCGTTGTATAGAGTCCGCCTTCGTCTCGAGTTGCTTGACTGGCCTGTCCACAGGCTGATCGTTTGAATCAACAATTTGATAATTGTCTGCATTCAATCTGACTGCGTCACCTTCCTGTAAGAAAACAAAGCGATCAGTCTCCCCCAACAATGGATAAATATCTGATGCGAGGAAATGTTCACCTTCACCAACGCCCAAAACCAGGGGACTGCCTTGACGTGCACCCACAACAACACCGGGCTCTGCAGCACTAACCACGGCGATGGCGAACGCACCACGCAGGCGAGGAACTGCTTTACGAACAGCGGAAAACAGATCAAGCCCGGAGCCCATTAACTGGGCAATCAGATGAACCATGACTTCCGTGTCAGTATCAGAGCTGAAGTGAAAACCGGATTGCTGCAATTCATGACGCAGTTCTTCGTGGTTCTCAATGATGCCGTTGTGCACCAATGCCAGATGCTCACCGGATGCATGCGGATGAGCGTTTTCTTTATTGGGAACCCCATGCGTGGCCCAGCGCGTATGTGATATACCGCAATGACTGTCGATAGGTGAGTCTTGAAGCAGGGCTTCCAGGTCTTTTACCTTGCCCTGGGCACGGAATCGCGCCAGCGTGTTTTCATGCTGCAGGGCTATCCCGGCTGAATCATAGCCACGGTATTCAAGTGTATGTAATCCGGCGATCAGGATATCGCGGATATTACGCCTGGCACAGGCTGCGACAATTCCACACATGTTTAAGGCCTTTTTATTACGATGGTCATTATGATTTTTTCTTCACCGGCCGTTTCCAGCCGCGGACCGTGACCTGCCTGACCCGGCTGATGGTTAACTGGCCTGCTGGAGCGTCTTTGGTAATGGTGCTTCCTGCACCAATGTCCGCACCTTCGCCAACAGTTACCGGTGCAACCAGCTGGGTATCGGAACCGATAAACACGTCATCCTCGATTATAGTGCGGTGCTTGTTGGCACCATCATAATTACAGGTAATAGTGCCCGCACCGATATTGACCCGTTCCCCAATACTGCTGTCACCCAGGTAGCTCAGGTGGCTGGCCTTGCTGTTTTTTCCGATCGACGAGTTTTTGACTTCGACGAAATTGCCTACTTTGCAGCCCTGCTCCAGTTCCGTACCTGGACGCAGACGCGCAAATGGCCCGATCTCACAGGCACCCAGGCTGCGCATTCCTTCAAGCACACTATAGGCATGAACCCGTGTACCGGCAGCCAGTTGGCAGTTTTTCAGCACACAGCCAGGGCCAATATGAACATTGTCACCCAGCTTGATATCACCATCGAGTATCACATTGACGTCGATAAAGACATCGCTGCCCGCCTCTACCCTGCCACGCACATCGACCCGCTCAGGATCAGCCAGCTGAACACCCGCACGCATCAATTCCGTTGTTGCTTTCATGCGATATCGCCGTTCGAGTTCTGCGAGTTGTATTCGATCATTTGCCCCCTCCAGATCAGTAGAGATCGGCGCAACAACACCGGCGGTAGGTATTCCATGGTCGTGTGCAATGGAAAACACATCGGTCAAATAATACTCCTTTTGAGAGTTTTGGCTAACCATGTTTTCCAGGCAACTGGCCAATATGGGTCGAGAAGCCATGATAATGCCGGAATTGACTTCGTTAATGGCTTTTTGCTCTTCAGTGGCGTCACGCTCCTCAACAATACCGGTAATACTGTCACTGTCGTCACGTACGATACGTCCATAACCCCTGGGTTCAGCCACTTTCATCGTCAGCACTTTCAAACCCTCTGACGGCGAATCAATCAGTGCTTCCAATACACTGGCTTCAAGCAATGGAATATCGCCATAAAGCACCAGTACGTCAGCATCATCAGGGATACCTGGCATAGCCTGCTGCACTGCATGACCCGTTCCCAATTGCTCCGCCTGCGCTGCCCAGGTGATATCAAAGGAACCACAAGCATCTGCCACTTCAGGCGCATCCGGATTGAACACCACGTGAATACCGGCAGGTTGAACTTGCAAAGCAGTATCCAGTACGTGAATAATCATCGCTTGACCACCGACCGTTTGCAGTACTTTTGGCACCCGTGACTTCATGCGGGTTCCTGCGCCGGCAGCAAGTATTATGATATGTAGGGGTTTGCGCATAGTCTTCAATCGCTGGTGTGATCAGAGATTATACCGGTAACGACGTGCAGGCTCTATGTAAAGGAATTACCCGAACTTTAAGGATCATCTATGCGTACACTGTTAATCAGCCTGTTGATACTTCTTTTAGCCAGCAATGCTAATGCTGCCGAGGTGCAACGCTGGACTGCCAATAATGATCAACTGATCATGGAAGACATACCGCCAATGCAGGCTTCTTTACCGCAGTCACTAAGCCGCTACCAGAATATACGCTCAGCAAGGTTTTCCGACTGGTCGAAGGACAGTAAGAGTATCTATATCAAAACCCGCTTTGGTGATGTTGATCAACTGCACCGTGTTGATGAACCAGGTGGTGCCCGCTATCAATTAACCTTTGGCGATGAACCTGTTGGCGAAGTGAGCCGTCAGCCAAAAGGCACACAAATAGCTTTTACCCTCGATATAGGTGGCGATGAATTTGACCAGGTTTTTCTGCTCAACCCGGAGGATGGCCTGGTCCACATGATCTCTGATGGATCTGCATTGAACAACCGCATGGCCTGGGACCAGCAAGGAAGCAACCTGGCCTACCGTTCCACCCGCAGGAACGGTCGCTCAAGTGATATCTGGATGCATAATACAACGAAATCTGAACCCGCCAGGATGCTTCTTGCCACTGAAGATGGCACACTTTGGAAACCAGTTGATTTCAGTCGCAATGGAAAAAAACTGTTGATCCAGCAGTTTATCAGCGTGGCTGACTCCAGGATTCATGTATTGGACTTGACCACCGGCGAGTTGCGTCTGCTGGTCGGTGATGCTGAGAACCCTTCGAGCAATATTGCTGCCGGTTTTGACCGGTCTGACAAGAATGTCCTGTTTGTCTCCAACCAGAATAATGGTGCGGCGGAGCTTGCGCAGGTGAGCCTGGATATTGATCCGGTCATCACCTTTGCACCCAGCGCGTCCAATTGGGACATTACGCAGTTTGTTTTGAGCCCGGATCGCAAACGTGGGGCGTTTGTGGCCAACGAGGCCGGCATCTCTCGCCTCTACCTGTTTGATCCTGATCCTAAAGAATTGAAAATGAAACGTGTGAGCAAGATTCCGCTGGGTCTGATAGCCGGGCTGGATTTCAGCCCTGATGGTAACAAGCTGGGTATGACGCTGAATTCGGCACGTAACCCGAATGACGCCTTTGTACTTGAGCTCGGTCGCAAACCCCTGTCTACAAAAAACCTGACGCGTTGGACTTTCAGTGAGGTCGGCGGTCTGGATACCAGCAAATTCTCAAAACCAACGCCGATCACCTACCCTTCATTCCTGGAGGGCCTTGAGCAGGATCTCCCCATCCCGGCTTTTGTCTACCTGCCACCGGGTGATGGCCCGTTCCCGGTCGTTATTCACGTTCATGGAGGCCCTGAAAACCAGTTCCGACCACGCTTTAACAGTGATTTTCAACTCCTGATCGATCAACTGGGTGTCGCCATCATTGCCCCCAATATCCGTGGCTCACTGGGCTATGGTTCGGGCTACATCACCCTGGATAACGGCTATAACCGTGAAGCTTCGGTGAGGGACATCGGCGCTTTGCTCGACTGGATAGCCAAGCAACCGGAACTCGACAAAGACCGGGTGGCGATTATGGGTGCCAGTTATGGTGGTTATATCGCTTTGGCCTCTGCAGTTCACTACAGTGACAGGTTACGTGCTGCGGTCGACAGGGTTGGCATCAGCAACTTTGTGACTTTCCTGGAAAACACCCAGGACTACCGTCGGGAGTTGCGTCGCTATGAATATGGCGATGAACGGGATCCTGAGATGCGTGCGTATTTGGAGCGTATCAGTCCGTTGAATAATGTGGACAAGATAAAGATTCCACTATTTGTTCAGCAGGGCAACAATGACCCGATTGTTCCCAGGACGGAATCAGAGCAAATGGTCAATGCGCTGCGCGAACAAGGTCAGACGGTCTGGTATATGAATGCTTTAAATGAAGGTCATGGCTATGACAAGAAAGAAAACCGTGACCTGTACCAACAGGTCACGTATTTGTTTCTACAGAAATATCTTCTGGGAGACTAGGAGCCTTTGGCCAGATTGGCCTTATAAGCGCGCACGGCCTCATTAAACATAGCTGCAACGCGCTCTTCCATACTCACTGAATAATTATGGGCATTGGAGATTGCCTGTTTGTTACCCATGGTTGCGTCAGAGCTGTCAGAGTACTGGTTGACGCAATCACGATAATCCTGCATATCTGTCTGAAATCCCTTGACGAGTTTTTGCGCTTTCAACAGATCAGCTTTTTCGGGTACTTCGGGGATGGGCGGTGGTGCAGATGGCAAAGCACACTCTTGTGCCTCTATAGGTAGAATCACCATGCTACCGTCATCCATTACGTCCTGTGCCATTGCTGTCATCGAAACCATCAACGTCAACCCTGCAAAAATAACTCTTTTCATCATTTCACCTGCTTTAAATTAAAAAAATTCTGGACGGTAGCGGAACCTCGTTTGCCGTTACCACACAATTCCCCTTCCCGACTTTCAGCCATTTCTGCCTGATCACGTATGATATAGTGCTTCACTATTGGTTTTCCATCCCTTGTGTCAAATAATTCTGTCAATACTCCCACTTTTTGAGAACCGGAGCACTCCGAAAGGTTCAATTCAAGCCGATATGCTGTGGGTGTTTGTCGGGTTTTGGAACTCATCAGATCCATCGCCTCACTTCGGATTTATAATCCAGATAATGCTGGCCAAAAGCAGCTTCCAGAAAACGTTCTTCACCCAAAACAAAATTGTTACGGATAATCAGCACAAATAGCGACAGCGGCAACAGGGCACCGACACCACCCATCAAAAAGGCCACACCCAGCAACATCAGGAACATACCCATGTACATCGGATTTCGCGTGAAGCGATAGAATCCGATGGTGACCAGTGTTGTCGCCTCATCAAAGGGCTCAATCCCGGTGCCGGCCCTCTTGAACATACCAGCGGAAATCGCCGCCATGCTTATGCCAATAAATACTGCGATTATTCCCATATAAGCAAATGGCGGATACACATATTGATGGACGGGTATGAATAGCTGCATCAGCAACATCAGGATCAGACAAATGAGCAGGTAGACCGGTGGAATGATTTTGCGTTTTCTTTCCATCAGTCCAATAAGTTGTTTTTATTGACTGTTCCTGGTCAGACGGGAAAGCCTCTCCAGGCAATCCTCGCTTAACCGTTCCGAACGTCTGTAATACTCTTCAAATGCCGGTTTATCCGGTGGCAAAATCACCCAGGGTTGTTTTGACGCCGTGTAAATATGGATATCGGGCGGAAAGGCATCCGGGTTATCAAGTGTACCAACACGGATAAAACACAGTAAGGCTCCTGCACCGGCGTAGTGACTCCATACCGCAATATGACAGTTTGGGCAACGTGCTATTTGTTGGCCATTACCGCTATTGGAAGGTGTTTCGACCAGTTCAGGTTGACCACTGAGCAAGCTCACACAGCTGGTCTCAATCATCGCATTCAGTGCAAAGGCTGTACCGGTTTCACGTTGGCACCAACGACAATGGCAGCAATGAACCACCATCGGAGAGCGGGTCAAACGATAGCGCACCTCACCACAGGTGCAACCACCTTCGGACATCCCGTTGTCATTTGTATTCATTGAAACCCAACTACCTCTTCCGATGAAAGTTTAGATCAGGCATCTATACGCCGATTATTTCGTTTCTCATGCTATAAAAAACAAACAGCACTTCTTCCTGCTCCCGCTGGCCGATACTGTTCATTTGCGATTTGCTTAATACCTTCGGTACCGCCCAAACGTTCATAAAGTGACTGGCTCATTTCTATCTACTCCTTTGTTAGAGTTATGAATTGATGCGACTGTCTGTACTAAATGTAGCACACTCTTCAGAAGTTGAACTGTAGGGTGGGTAACTTGTTACCCACGGGTATGTAATTCCCGCATCGAACCCTTCGTTCGTGGTTATGAAAACGTGGGTAACAAGTTACCCACCCTACGTGGCACGGATTCTATTCAGCTTCCAACGTGAATAAAATTTACGCATCCATTTGTCCCAATTCATCACCCGCCAAATCCGGAGTTGTCGGAACTTCAAACCAGGTGGCGTAACCCACGGCCTGGCAGACACCCGATCCACCGAACAATGCCGTACCGGTGTAATGCTTTCGACCCTCATGGCTGATTTGCCAACCAATCAGGACGCATTTCTCACCTGCACTAACACGTCCCTTGATCGACACGGCAAGTTCGCCCAGCAGGATGGCTCCCGTTTCGGGTTCATCGAATGCATAAGCGCCAGGACAATCAAGTACTGCCCATAGATACTGTGTTGATATAAATCCTGACGAATCAAGCAGCGATTCATCTGGTACCCATACAGCAGCAACCATACCTTCAGGACCATCATTGGGTTCAACGGGACCCGCAAAGACTCTCAACCCGTCACCCTGTTCACGCTCCGGACCACAAACAAAGCACCCGGGATAAAAATGTGACTCGAGACCCCGGTAACGACGTGATGCAGCCTGCGCTCCCGCGAAATCCGGGGGAACAGGGATATCAATATCCAACTCAGTCGGTCGAGCGGTTGCCACCAGTTCATTGCCGTGAATGAGTTCCAGGCCCTGCTCTTTTTGATACAGTTTCATGGGTGTATCAAGTGGTGGTGGTATACGTAACCTGACGGCAGCAGGCCCTTCAATATTCCTACCAAGCATGCCACATGAATAACCCCCATTCCCGGAACAGGATGGCCCGTGAAAGCGTTGGTCAATGATGATTGTTTCGATCATTCTGGTATTCTCGTTATGTTTATCATTCGACTAAAACAGAAGCTTCTTCTACACGACAAAACGCACAAATAACCGATCGCGAAGTAAGACACCATGATGCCGGACCTGTTTGCGGTGGCTCTAAAGCCGTACTATGAAACTCGATATCCCAACTACCCATTGGAGAAATTTCCGGTAAAACGAAATCCCGGGGTGCTGCATCAGCATTCAACATAATGGCAACCGCTATCAAACCATGTTGAGGAGGAGAGTCCTCTCCATCGGGTCGGGAACCATCAGCTTCGGGGAACAACACTGTCATGGCACGACCGTCACGCCAGTCCTGTTCCTGCATTCGGCCACCGTCATGATGAAGCCACTCTATGTCCCGCCAACCGTCACCATTGTAATCATGCCCGTGTGGGTAGCTTTTACGCTTGGTATGGGGCATTGAACGGCGTATCTGTATCAACTTTTGAACAGACTCCAGAAAATCAGGGGTTTTAGCCACCCCACTCCAGTCCACCCAACCCGTTTCATTGTCCTGGGCATAGGCGTTGTTGTTGCCACCCTGGGAATTACCAAACTCATCACCTGCGAGCAGCATCGGTGTACCTTTCGATAACAACAACGTGGTCAGGATATTCAAACGCTGCCTGCATCTCAGCTGATTGATCGCAACTTCCATGGATTCGCCTTCGACACCATGGTTGCTACTGAAGTTATGCGCATGACCGTCGCGGTTTTCTTCTCCGTTGGCCTCGTTATGCCGAGCTTCATAACTGACCAGGTCCTTGAGGGTAAAACCATCGTGGGAGGTAACAAAATTAATGCTGGCCTGTGGTGGTCGCCCACTCGCTTCAAAAATATCAGATGAACCGTGCAGGTTTCTGGCGAGACTGCTTAACTGGCCTTTATCTCCACGCCAGAATCGTCGCACCGAATCACGATAGCGGTCATTCCATTCTGCCCAGCGTGATGGAAACTGACCCAGGTGATAACCGCCAGGACCCGGATCCCAGGGTTCAGCGATCAATTTAGCATCTGCCAGTGATGCTTCGTTGTTGATTCGCTGCAAAAGATCATGGGACGGATCAAAACCAAGTATTGACCTGCCCAGAACGGGTGCAAGGTCAAATCTAAAGCCATCCACTCCCATCTGTTTATGCCAGTAAACCAGGCTGTCCAGCACCATTGCCTGCACTCTCGGGTGATCGACATTCAGCGTGTTTCCACAACCGGTGTCATTAACATAACGAATGGGGTCACCAGGTTCAGTGCGGTAGTAACACAGGTTATCAATACCGCGAAAGCTGAGTGTTGGTCCCCGGCCACCGCCCTCTCCGGTATGGTTGTAGACCACGTCCTGTATGACTTCTATACCCGCATCATGAATGGCGTCTACCATCTCCCGAAACTCATGGACTGCATCCTGTCTCGCATAACGGGATTCGGGGGTGAAAAAATTAATGCTGTTATAGCCCCAGAAATTCTTCAGACCACGACCAACAAGAAAACCTTCGTCAATCATGGCATGCACCGGCATTAACTCCAGGGAGGTGATACCAAGAGCCTTCAAATATTCAAGTATTTTTGCATTGCTCATACCACGGAACTTGCCACGCTCATGTTCCGGGATATCCGGGTGAGTCATGGTGTAACCACGCACGTTTGATTCGTAGATAATCATTTCAGCCCAGGGTACACATGGGCGTTCTGCCGAAAGCGCTGCGGTTGGCCCACAGACCACACACTTTGGAATATAAGCTGCACTGTCGGTCAGATTCGGCTGCAATGAATCCAGAGTGGTGGAATGATCATAATCATACAAAGCACCAGCCCATTGGAACGAACCCTCAAGAGCACGGGCATATGGATCAATCAGTAACTTGGATGGGTTGAAGCGCTGACCGGCTTCCGGCACCCATGGACCGTGGGCACGATAGCCGTATTGCTGGCCTGGTTCGCAACCGGGCAAAAAACCATGCCAGACACCATCATCATTGGCCGGCAAATAGAAACATTGTGTCTGCTGACCGGAACTATCAAACAAGCAAAGTTCAATGGCCTCGGCAGCCGAAGAATACAATGCAAAATTTACACCGTCTGCGTCCCAGTGAGCACCCAGTCGTTGTGGACTTCCAGCCTGAATCATGATTCCCCGGGTGTTATTTCATCCAGGTGCCAGATATCCCGATTGTAATCCCGCATGGTGCGATCAGTGGAAAACCGCCCGGATTTGGCACTGTTCAGAATGCTCATACGAGTCCAGTGTTGCTGGTCTTTATAGGCCATACCCACAGCCTACTGGGCATCAATAAAGCTACGGAAAT
>RCNB010000456.1_pt1 | contig 27984 bp, 25 predicted proteins | sample 2041321 | NCBI WGS metagenome assembly RCNB01 (sample SAMN09708232, study PRJNA481090) | Marine sediment metagenome, whole genome shotgun sequencing project. | reverse complement strand
GGAGCAATTCGCTATAAAATATCACACTCAATTCTAAGGAATTAATCTATACAGGATATAAAAAGGTGGTCCGTTGTCGGACCACCTTTTAACAATTATATAGTATTCTACCAGATTGAACTGTGATTAGTCCAAATCGAAACGGTCAAGGTTCATTACCTTGTCCCATGCAGCTATAAAATCCTTTACAAACTTCTTTTGTGAGTCCTCGCATCCATAAACCTCTGCGAGTGCACGGAGCTCTGAGTTTGAACCAAAGATGAGGTCAGCACGAGTGCCAGTCCACTTGATTTCGCCTGTTGAACGATCACGACCTTCAAAAACGTCATCGGACTCCGAAGTCGCCTTCCAGGACGTGCCCAAATCGAGCAGGTTGACGAAGAAGTCATTGGTCAGGGTCTCGGAACCATTAGTGAAGACACCATGGCTGGACTGATCAAAATTCGTATTCAGCACACGCATACCCCCAACAAGAACCGTCATCTCAGGTACTGTTAGTGTCAAAAGTTGTGCCCGGTCAACCAGCATTTCCTCCGCTGATACATTGTGTTTAGGCTTAAAATAGTTTCGGAACCCATCTCCGGCCGGCTCAAGGGCAGCGAATGATTCAATATCAGTTTGATCCGGTGAAGCATCGGCACGCCAAGGAGTAAAGGGCACGGTCACGTTCTGACCTGCATTCTTCGCCGCCTTCTCGATGCCTGCGCAACCACCCAGAACGATCAAGTCGGCAAGTGAAACTATCTTACCACCAGACTGTGCGCTGTTAAACTCTCCTTGGATGCCCTCAAGTGCCTCTAACACAGTCGACAATTGAGCCGGATTGTTGACTTCCCAATATTTCTGTGGTGCAAAGCGAATACGTCCACCATTAGCTCCACCACGTTTGTCGGAGCCACGGAAGGTCGATGCAGAAGCCCAGGCGGTAGATACCAGTTGGGAAACAGACAATCCTGAATCAAGTATTTTACCCTTAAGTTTAGCAATGTCCTTATCGTCAATAGGTTCATGTGTAGCGGCTGGGATAGGATCCTGCCAGATCAACTCTTCCACAGGAACTTCAGGCCCGAGGTAACGCGCTATTGGACCCATATCTCGATGCGTAAGCTTGAACCATGCTCTGGCGAATGCGTCTGCAAACTCATCCGGATTGTCGAGGAAGCGCTTGGATATTTTTTCGTAGCTAGGATCAATCCGCAGCGCGAGGTCGGTCGTCAGCATGATAGGGACATGGCGCTTGGACGGATCGTGTGCGTCCGGCACGGTATCGGAACCCATTCCATGCTTGGGTATCCACTGTTGTGCCCCGGCCGGGCTTTTAGTCAGCTCCCATTCGTAACCGAACAGGTTCCAGAAAAAGTTATTGCTCCACTTCGTAGGTGTGGTAGTCCAGGCACCTTCGAGGCCACTGGTAATCGTACTGCCTGCATTGCCAGTACCGTATGTGTTTTTCCAACCTAGTCCTTGTTCCTCAATGCTCGCAGCTGCTGGTTCAGCACCAACGTACTGTTCTGGATCTGCTGCACCATGGGTTTTACCAAATGTGTGTCCACCCGCAATAAGCGCTACTGTTTCTTCGTCATTCATGGCCATGCGGCCAAAGGTCTCGCGTATGTCTCGAGCTGCCGCAAGAGGATCAGGATTTCCGTTTGGACCCTCCGGGTTTACGTAGATCAGGCCCATCTGAACTGCACCAAGAGGATTCTCTAGTTCGCGATCACCAGCATATCGTTTATCTCCCAACCATTCTCCTTCAGAACCCCAGTAAATGTCTTCTTCAGGCTCCCATACATCCTCACGTCCACCAGCAAAACCAAATGTCTTAAAATCCATCGACTCTAATGCGCAGTTTCCCGCAAGAATCATCAGGTCGGCCCACGAAATTTTCTTTCCATATTTCTGTTTGATCGGCCATAGTAACAAACGTGCCTTATCAAGGTTGGCATTATCAGGCCAGCTATTGAGTGGGGCAAAGCGCTGGGTTCCGGAACCTGCACCTCCACGTCCGTCAGCGATACGATAAGTACCTGCACTGTGCCACGCCATCCGGATAAAGAATGGCCCATAATGACCGTAATCAGCCGGCCACCATTCCTGGCTATCAGTCATTAGAGCATAAAGATCTTTTTTAACCGCTTTCAAATCAAGCGATTTGAACTCTTCTGCATAATTAAAATCATCACCCATAGGGTTAGATAATGACGAATGCTGACGGAGGATGTTCAGACTCAACTGATTGGGCCACCAATCACGGTTTGTTGTTCCGCCACCAGCAGCTTGATGTAATTCTCCATTCAAAAACGGGCATTTGCTTTCACCGTTATCATTGGTACTTGTGGCATTAGTTGAAGTAGTTTCACTTTTGTTATTATCCATAATACGATTGATTTTTATTTACTTTTCTTATTGTAGTAAAAGTACCAAATTGTTTATTTATTTGAATTGCTTTTTAATAGATAATTACTATGACCCATGCATAACTTCTATATGTAATATATTTTCCGAAAGTTGGTTAATTTTAAAAAGATATCAGGGGCTTCTGAATGTTACCCAAACAGCATTAGCCCACTCAAATTCAACACCTTCTAAATGGTTTAGTTCTATGCCCGATTTTTCTATTCCAGTACAGCACAGCCGGTGGGAATGTTCACAGATTTATAAAGAATACCTCTTTCAAAAAATATACCACATACCTCTCAATACTATTTGAAGCTGAGGTACAAATTCACTACTTTAGAAGATGTTAAAAATGATCAGAGGCCCGTGTCATATCCGGAACATTGGCCATACTATGAAGAAACATTGCAACGGATAAAATAAAATACACATATTATGGACAAAACGCTACGAACAATGATAGACAATATGCCGGAAAAAACCGGGAAATCATTAAATGAGTGGAAATCTCTACTCAAACTAAAGTCTTTTACTAAACATTCTGAAGCTGTTAACTTTCTAAAAAAAGAACACAATGTAACTCATGGTTTTGCCAACACAATTGTTACACTGTCAAAAGAAGAAAATACTGCGCCGGCCGATCTGGTAAAAAATCAATATAAAGGGAAAGAAGATTTAATGCCCATTTACAAGAAACTCTTATCCATCGTTGAAAGCTTTGGAAAGGATGTTACAATAAGCCCGAAAAAATCAAGCGTTAGCGTTATTAGAAAAAAACAGTTCGCGCTAATACAGCCATCCACCAAAACCAGAATTGATTTAGGATTAAAAATAAAAGACAAGCCAACAACTGATCGTCTTGAAAATTCCGGTCCATTTGGAACTATGTGCACACATCGGGTGAAATTATCGGAAGTGTCTCAAATTGATGATGAACTAAAAGAATGGCTGAAAGAGGCCTATCTAAAAGCGGAATAAAAACTGTAGCTAAATTTCGACATGTCAGGTATACAATTTTATTGGAAGGTTTTAAAAAATGCGAGCTCAAAATTTATTGAGGATGATATTTTTATGCATTCAGCAGCTTTATCTTATTACACTATTTTTTCGCTACCTCCATTGATGCTAATCGTCCTTTCTATTACCAAATTATTTTATAAGGCAGGCGGCGTGAAAAGCGTATTATTTGCTCAAATCGAAGTATTGGTCGGAAATGAAGGAGCGCAACTATTGATGAAATCCATTGAAAATATCCATATTTTTGAGCCAACATTTTGGGCGACAAGTATGAGTATTGCAGTATTGATTTTTACATCTACAACTGCTTTGGTTACAATGCAAAATGCGCTTAATAAAATTTTTAAGGCAAAACCTAAACCGGAGAATTCAGGTCTTTTTGAAATGGTAAGACATAGGTTGCTTTCTTTCGCTCTATTGGTAAGCTTTTCTATTATCCTTTTAATTTCATTAGTTATAGATGCCTCAATTACAGCATTTGAATCTTATCTGGAGGGTTGGATCATTGGACCATCAACCACATTGACTTTACTCTCTTCTACAGCCTTGTCATTTATTATAATCACCTTAATACTTGCTATGATTTTTAAGTTCCTCCCGGATATAAAACCTAAATGGAAAGATGTATGGTTTGGAGCCATTTTAACTAGCATTCTTTTAGGCCTGAGCAAATACCTGATTAGTTTTTACATTGGTAAAAGCAATATTGCCGGATTATATGATGCAGCGGGAAGCGTAATGGTAATCATGGTATGGGTATTCTATATTTTTCTGATTATTTTGTTTGGAGCAGTTTTTACCTATTCTCGTATTAAAATGTTGGAAGAAAGTCTTCAGGCCTCAGATAATGAAATTAAAATAGAATGAAAAGAAACCGAAAAAGAGATGAGGTAAAGATTAGTGATTGGAAATAAGCTTTTATTATAACCTTTAGCATTCGCATTTATTTAGTATTTTACTAATCCTAATTAATTCCGCTAATGAAATACCTAAAGTTTACACTTTCCCTTCTTCTTACGGCATCTTTTTTTTATGGCCTGAACAACAAGTTCGGTTCCATTCCACCTATCGGAAAATTTCTAAATCCATATACAGGTATCTGGCAGAATGAAACCGATGAAACCATTACCGGAACTGTTTCCCTTGATGGACTCAAGGACAAGGTCACAGTACATTATGATGCACAGTTAATTCCACACATCTTTGCTCAGAATGAAAATGATTTATACAAGGCACAGGGGTATATAACTTCAAAGCACCGACTTTGGCAAATGGAATTCCAGACGTATGCCTCCGCAGGTCGGTTATCGGAAATTATTGGCGAAGCAGCACTAAATTACGACCGGCAACAGCGCAGACGCGGGATGGGGTTTGGCGCCGACCAAGCCATTGAAAAGATCAAAGAAGACTCTGAAACTATAGCTTTTTTAGAGGCTTATGCCGAAGGTGTGAATAGCTACATCAACCAATTACAACCTAAAGACTTTCCTGTAGAGTACAAACTGCTCGATTATCAACCAGAACCTTGGACCGTTAAAAAAACAGCTTTGTTATTGATGTACATGACCAAGGACTTGGCTGGTTCTGATTCTGATTTAGAATACACCAATGCGCTGCGGATGTTTGGGAAAGAACGTTTCGATTTATTGTATCCGGATTTTTATGATGTCATAGACCCTATTATTCCAAAGGGAACCGATTGGAGTTTTATTGATGTGCCCATGACGGAAACACCAGAAAGTGAGCTTCCGCTCGACTCTATTTCAAAAACCTTAGACAAACCACATCCTGATAATGGTAGCAATAACTGGGCTATTTCAAGTCAAAAATCCTATTCGGGAAATCCAATTTTAGCAAACGATCCGCATTTGGGCCTAAACCTCCCTTCTATATGGTTTGCGATGCAATTAAGTACCCCAACCTATAATACTTTTGGCGCCACATTGCCTGGAGCTCTGGGAATAATTTCAGGATTTAACAATTACATTTCATGGGGAGAAACCAATGCTACCAGAGATGTACTGGATTGGTATAAAATTGAATTTAAAGATGAAACATGTAAACAATACAAATATGGTGATGATTGGAAAGCTGTCAGCTTTAGAGTTGAAGAAATTAAAATAAAGGGCAAACCTAGCTATATAGATTCTGTACGCTATACCCATCATGGTCCTGTGGCTTACGATAAGAACTTTATGGGTGACAATAAACTTGCCGGCTATGCAATGAAATGGTCTGGCCATATTGGAGGTAACAATCAAAGGACATTTTTAGAGCTCAACAAAGGAAGGAATTATGATGATTACGTAAATGCCCTTAAACATTATACAGCCCCGGCACAGAACTTTGTCTTTGCTTCTACGGAGGGTGATATTGCCATTTGGGTTCAGGGGAAACTGCCTAATAAATGGAAAGGTCAAGGGAAATTTTTAATGGATGGGAGTAATCCAAAGAACGACTGGCAAAGTTTTATCCCACAGCCCTTTAATGCCCACACCAAAAATCCGGAACGAGGCTTTGTGAGTTCCGCAAATCAACATCCGGTTGATGAATCCTATCCGTTCTATGTATTTAACGATGGATATGAAACCTACAGAAACCGTGTAATTAATAACTTTTTTAATTCTAAGAGCACTTTCAATATTCAGGATTTTAAAGATTTACACAATAACAATTATAACCTTAAAGCGGCAGAGCTCTTACCCTATATTCTTGAATACATGGATGCCTCTACACTCACCGAAGAAGAGTTAAGCATTTTCAATGAAATAAAAACATGGGACTTTTATAACAATATAGACGAACTGGGCCCTAGTATTTGGAGTAATTGGTGGAGCAAACTCAATGATCTGGTTTGGGATGAATACAATGTTGATAATGTTGCATTGGATAAACCATTTACCTACCAAACTATTCACTTATTAAAAACCAAAGGCGACGATAAATTTATGGACATAGTGGAAACACCCGAAACCGAAACCGCCAAAGATCTATTCTTAATCAGTTTCAAAAAAGCAGCGAAATCCTTAATGGATTGGAAAGCTGAAAATGGAGATTACAACTGGAATGCCTATAAGAGCACCTATGTTGGTCATTTGCTGCAGGCCTTACCTGCATTTTCAAGGTTTAACCTACCTATTGGGGGTGGTGGAAATATTGTGAACGCAACCAAAAAAAATCATGGGCCTTCCTGGCGAATGATTGTGGAGATGAGCTCACCACCAACTGCTTTAGGAATTTATCCGGGAGGTCAATCCGGAAATCCAGGCAGTAAATATTACGATAATTTTATAGACGATTGGGCAGCAGGCAATTACCATAGTTTAAACTTTATGCAATCCAACACTAAAACCGACGCTATAATTGCTACTCAAACTTTAATATCAAACTAAATGAAAACGAAAATCCTAAATTTTGTGGCCACACTGGTTTTAGCCATCGTCTTTTCATTTTTCCTGCCCTGGTGGTCGGTAATGCTGGCTGCATTTATAACCGCAGTAGTGTTTTCTTTAAAACGTGCAGCTGTTTTCTTTATCCCATTTTTGGCTGTCTTTGTATTTTGGGCAATTTATTCATTTTTACTAGCTAATGCCAACGATTTTACCCTGGCAAAAAAAATAGCCATTTTATTGCCCCTAGGTGGCAACCCTTACATATTAATATTGGTTACAGGTATTGTCGGAGGTTTGGCTGCTGGTGTCGCTGGTATTTTTGGTAAACAATGCCAGGTGTTAGTAAAGAAGTAAAAATTTATGTCAATCTGTTCGAAAATCTAAATTGATTTTCCAGAACCAAATAACAATCAAACCGTTTTCTTTAAATAACTATAGGACTAAGCAAATGAAAAAAACAATACAACTAATAAGCATTTGCTTATTGTTTTTATCTTCTGCGTTTGCACAGGATAAAACCGCATTAATTTGTGGTAGATTAATTACTGGCAACGATGAACCTGAAATTGTCAATGCCGTTATCCTTATTGAAGGAGAAAAGATTGTGGAGATTGGAACAAAGAAAATCTTATCAGACGATTACAGCATCATTGACCTATCAGAATATACGGTACTTCCGGGCATGATTGACGCCCATGTGCATCCATTAATTTACGGCGATGATTATCAAATCAATCATCTAAAAGGATCATCCGCGTTTAATGCGCTTCGTGGATTAAAAACTGTCCAGAATTGGCTTAATGAAGGCTGGACGACTATAAGAATTGCAGGGGATGCCGATGTGCAATATGCCCATTTTGAGATAAGGGATGCCATAAATAATGGCCTTTTTGAGGGGCCGCGAATTTACGGCGCTGGACATTATTTATCTATTACCGGTGGTGGAGGTGATATTAATTTTCTATCGCCCGATCAGCCGGTTATTGCGGAAGGATTAATTGTCGACGGTCCGGAAGAAATGCAAAAAGCCATCAGAAATGAAATTAAAAATGGGAGCGACTGGATTAAGCTCTTAGTTACTGGTGCATTTATGTCTGCCGGAGATAATCCACAAAACGTTCATTTTAGTGATGAAGAAATTATTACCGCTGTAAAGGAAGCAAACCGAAGGGGAATTCCAGTCATGGCACATGCACATGCCACGGAAGGGATCAATAAGGCAATAAAATTTGGCGTTCGTTCTATAGAACATGGTACCTTCCTCGACGATGAGAGTATTAATTTGTTTTTAGAGTACAACGCCTACCTTATCCCTACCCTCTATATAGGGGAATATTTTATTGACGAAATACCGGACAGCGAGGCGCTATCAAAGGCAGTTGAGCTTCAAATAAAATATAGGGAAGATTCTCGCAAAATGATAAAGAAAGCCATTGAAAAGGGCGTGAAAATTGGTGTCGGGTCAGATAATGTGGGCTTCCCGCCAAATTTTGCAGCTAAAGAATTTAGTCAGCTTATTGATTTGGGAATGTCCCCAATGCAGGCCATTCAGGCCGGTACTAAAGTGAATGCCGAACTTTTAAGGAAAGAAAATGAGATCGGAACTATAGAAAAAGGGAAGTTCGCCGATATCATTGCCACTAAGAGTAATCCGCTTAAAGATATTTCGGAACTGGAAAGAGTGAAATTTGTAATGAAAGGGGGCAAAGTAATTAAATCTGTAAATGAATAAAACTGCTGACATGGATAAAATCTTAAAAACTGATATTGGCAAAATACTTCAGATAATTGAATCTGAATTAAAGAAATAACCAAGGGCTAATTTTGCAATACTTTTTAAAATGAAAGATAAATATTTTAAAAATAACTGGATTTACTTCCTATTACTTTTTTCAGTTATATCGGCAATTATAGCGTTGAACACCTCCGCCTTTTTTTATAAATCGGGATCGGCCGGGGTTGGGATTCTCATTATATTAATTCTCAATTTCAGAAAGACAAAACAACCCAATGATACCTGGATGATTATTGGCGCTTTTTTGTTTTCTATTGCCGGAGATTGGTTCATGTCTAATAAGCTTGGAGATACTATGATGTTTAGCAAGGGCATTGCATTATTTTTTCTTGCCCATCTGGGATATTTAGGGTTTGCTTTAGTAAACGGAAAAATAAAATGGAGGTTTACGCTCATTATTCTAATAGCTTATTTATTGTTTTTCTTCCTTTTATTGGTTCCTTCTATTGACGATAAGATACTGCGTTACGCTGCACTTATTTATTTACTCATTTCGTGTCTCACCTTGGGCACAGCTATAGGAATTAAGGGGGATTCAGTATTTAAATGGGCTTATATATTTGGAATTTTTCTAATTGTATTTTCCGATACAATTATTGCTCTCACTGAATTTTTGGGATATTCTAAGCTTAATTTTATGATTTTACCTACCTACTATCTTGCGCATATTAGTATCACATTCTCATTAATTCGAAGAGAGAATTTAGAGGGAAATTAATATGAAAATCTCATGAAAGCATTAGTATTTACAAAATACGGTTCACCAGAGGTTCTTCAGCTTAAGAAGATCGCAAAACCAACTCCTAAAGAGAATGAAGTTTTGGTGAAAATTCACACCACTGCAGTGAATGATTACGACTGGAGTTTGGTTAAAGGGAAGCCTTATCTATTACGCCTACTATATGGTATTTTAAGGCCAAAACATCAAATCCCCGGTATGGAATTGGCAGGAACTGTTGAAGCACTTGGTACAAACGCAAATTCGTTTAAAATTGGCGATGCCGTTTATGGAGACATCTCGGAATATGGTTTTGGCAGCTTTGCAGAATACGTCTGCATTAATGAAAAGGCCTTGACCCTTAAGCCCGAAAAAATGAGCTTTGAGGAAGCCGCTGCCATCTCACATGCAGCTATGTTGGCGATGCAAGGACTGGTTGATATTGGGGAGATTAAAAAAGGTGCGAAGATCCTGATTAACGGCGCGGGTGGTGGTGTGGGAACATTTGGCTTACAAATAGCAAAGTTATATGATGCCGAAGTAACCGGAGTTGATACAGGTGACAAATTAAAGATGATGAAGGAGCTTGGTTTTGATAATATCATAGATTATAAAAAAGAGGACTTCACTAAAAACAAACAGCGGTATGACCTGATCCTGGATGCTAAGACCACCCGCTCAACTTTCCAGTATTTGAGGGTATTAAACCCCAATGGCAAGTACGTAACCGTTGGTGGGTACCTGAACCGCCTTTTTCCGCTTATTATTCTAAAACCCTTGATTTCTATTATTAGCAAAAAGAGTGTCCATATCGTTGCCCTGAAACCAAATAAAGATTTGGAGTATATAAATGAACTTTTCTCTGCAGGCAAAATTAAACCAGTTATAGATGGACCCTACAAGCTAAGTGAAGTATCCAGGTTAATTCAGTATTTTGGTGAAGGAAAACACCAGGGGAAAATAATAATAAAGAATAAATGAAATAAATTACTGTAAATGAAACATTTAAGATCATTTTTTCTTGCAACTCTAATTGCTAACATTGCCCTTGGACAGATGACGGATAGTTTGGAAAATAAGGAGATGTCTAATTACCAAATAAACAGAAATGAATACAAAGATAAGCTCAGAGGTTTCTGGCTAGGTAGTTGTATTGCCAACTGGACAGGATTGCCAACTGAAAACGCGCGCATCGATTTCCCATTTTTCACAGATTCAGATTTTGGTCCTGATAAATATGATTATGTTCTGGACCAAAACCCATGGGGAGCCGATGATGATACGGATATTGAGTATGTCTATCAACATGCCATTGAAAAGTATAACAATTATATGCTTACAGGAGAGCAAATAAGTGCTGAGTGGCAAAAGCATATAGGCTTACCCAAACTATGGGTTTCGAATTTATCTGCTCTGGGACAGATGCAAAACGGTGCAATACCGCCTGATACTTCATTACCGGAAAACAACCCCATGTGGGATATGATAGATGCACAACTCACCACAGAGATTTTTGGTGCTTTTGCACCGGGCCGTCCTGATGTTGCCTTAATGATAGGACACATGCCGGTCAGAACTACGGCCTATATGCATTCTGAATGGGCGGCCGAGTTTTATATTATCATGTATTCACTGGCGGCTATAGTAGATCAGTCACTTTCCCGCAAAGATCAAATGATATGGATGGCAGAACAAGCCAGGAAGAGAGTTCCCAACTGGTCTTATATTGCCGATATGTATGATTTTGTTAAGGCAGCCTACGCTAATAATCCTGATAAGGACAACTGGGAAAAAACCCGTGATGAAGTGGCCAAACGTTATCAGCACTCCGTAAATGCCGGATATAAATACAAATACCCCTGGGATTCAGGAATTAATTTTGCTGCATCTATGGTAAGTCTGTTATATGGTGAAGGCGATTATAAAAAAACTATACGTATTGGCTCAATGTGTGGCTGGGACTCAGATAATCCTACTGCAACCTGGGGTGGACTTCTTGGTTTGCTATATGGATATCAGGAACTTCAGGTGCATTTTAATAAGACTGATTTCGCGGATGGCTATAATATAGCGCGTACCCGATTTAATATGCCTATTCCTCTCGATAATTTTACCAATATGTCTGAACGGGGAATTGATATTATAAATGACATTGTTGTTAATACTATGGGTGGTACAATTGAAGGTGATAACTGGATTATTCCTGAAATGAGCTCAGAAATTACAGTGGCATCTGTTCCCGAAACCAAAGTCTCCTGGCACACAATTGAAGACGATGACCCTAAATGGAAATATGAAGGATTTGAATCTCTTAACGAGAACTGGAATGCTTCAGGGGCCACCCTGGCAAAAGGTTATGCTAATTGTAGGGCTGAATTAAGTTTTAAAGGAACAGCAGTTCAGTATTACGCCTATAGAAGTCCCCGAGGTGGAGTAGTTAAAATCCTTATTGATGGTATTTTCTTAGGTGAATTTAGCCTGGAAGATCATTCAGGTATTCACGGCCAATACTATGTCAAAATTTTTGAAAAGCTTGACCTGAATTATGGGAATCATTCAATTCAAATAGTTGGTGATGCAAACGATACCGAAAAAACTATTGATATGCTCTCAATAATAGAGGATCCCAACTCCAAAGAATAATTCAATTGATAAAAAAATGTATAACCAAATGATTGCAAACAAAAAATTAAAAAGATGAGTAACACAGACAGCCGTACCTTAATTATACAAAGAGCATTTAATGCACCTATTAATTTAGTTTGGGATGCGTGGACACAGGCCGAACAAATTGCTCTTTGGTGGGGACCAAAAGGAATGCAGACCAAAGTAATCCAACATGATTTCAAAGTTGGTGGTAGTTGGAAGTATGTTATGACAATGCCAGACGGAAATGAATTTATAACTGAAGGTGTGTATTCAGAAATAGTTGAGCTAGAAAAAATAGTTTCATCCGCAGATTTCAAACCAATGACAGAAGGTGTGGAAATACAAGCCTTGTTTGAAGCAAAAGAGGAGAAAACCAATTTTATTTTTAAAGTTGTTCATCCAACCGTTGAATATTGCAAACAACAGGAGAAAATGGGCTTTTACAAAGGTTGGGGCTCCACTTTTGACAGGTTAAACGATTTCCTCCAGTTAGATTAACCCATTTTCCAAGCTATTCTCGGCACTTTGTTTGAGGTGTTACGAAAATTGTTGTTATTATACCGGGGCCATTTGAAAAAAATAGGAAAAAAATTGTTTTTATTTTTTTTAGCGGTTCGATCAGATATATTTGCACAAAATTGGATTAGTGATCCGTAACAGGCTAAAAAACCTTTTCTTCATTCTTTTCTTCCTGCCTGTTTGGATATATGCACAAACTGTAGAAGAACCACCGACCAAAAATGTAAACCAGCAGTTGCAGACCTGGATTTCGCTCAACAGTGTTTTCCAATTAACCAATCATTGGTCAGGTCTGGCCGACTTGCATATGCGGCGCAGCAATTTTGTAAAAGATCCGAGTTTTAATTTTATACGTTTCGGGGCTCGTTACAGCTTTAATGACAATCTAAAACTCTCCGGCGGCTATGCACACCTTTGGCTGGCCAAAGACGAAAACTGGACCCTTTATCAAAACGAAAACAGGATATACCAGGAGTTTATCCTGGCAGACACCTACCCTACTTTTAGCGGTTTGTTCAGAATACGTACTGAGCAGCGCTTTTTTAACAATGTGGAGGATGGGGTATCTTTGCAAGACAATTTTTTTATTAACCGCATCCGTTTCCTGTTTAGCATTAGCATCCCATTTAAACAGGGTAGTAAAACTTCATTTTTAGTCGCTAATGAAATCCACCTTAATTTCGGGAAAGAAGTGGTATTCAATACTTTTGATCAAAATCGTTTTACTGTAGGCATAAAACAAAAGCTCAGCCGGACGTGGAGTTTTGACTTTGGCTATATGATGGTCTACCAGCAGTTACCCAGTGGGATAGATTATAACCTGAACCATACCATCCGCCTGTTTTTTTACAGTAAGTTCGATCTTCGGAAAAATAAGGAAGAACAGATCAGGCACGGCCAAACCATAGACTAAAGCGTATTTTCCAATTGGCAATAGCAAAACGGATATTCATTTATCTTTTCATTTCTTCAATTTGATCACAATTGTCCTGAACTCTGAGAATTCTTGTACGTCAGAAAATAGAAGTATCGCTGAAAAATTTGTATCTTGTTAATCACTCCCCCTACAATACTAACCTTTAAATACAACAATAATGAAAACAAAACTGTTTGGACTACTAATGCTTGCGGTATTAACTCTCTTTGGCTGCAAAGAAAAAGAAATCGATGTGGTGGTAGTGGAAGCTGAGGCTCCGGATTCTGCGGACTTTGATAAAAAAGTGGCCGTAATTCGTGCTTTTTTTCAGGCACATAGCGACGAAGATATAGAGGCTCAAAGTGCATTACTCGCAGATGATATGAAATGGAGCCCTCCGGCTTATAACGGAAATCAATGGTTAGGCAAAGAAGAGCTTGTTGCAGCCTTAAAAGGCTATCATGATGGCTTTGACAATATTAAATATGCAGAAGGCATAGTAATGCCCGATTCTACAGCCAATGGCTTCTGGTCCGGCTCTATTTTTCCGGGACAAAATGCAAGCGCCAGCGCTAGTGTAATACGGGTATACGGCACCTGGACCGCCACCCATACAGAAAGCGGAAAAGAAATAGGAGTTAAATTTTTTAACCTTTCTTCGGTCAACGATGATGGGAAGATTGTACAGTCATCGGACTATTTTGATGTACATGGCCTTGCTGCTCAACTCGAGGAGGAAGAGTAAGCAAATTACATATTAAAATCAAAGGTGGTCGCTAATGTAGGCCACCTTTTTTATTGGCATCATAGATACATTTTGTAATAAATAAAAACTCCTGCCTAAAACTGACTTAAAAGCGATAAGGTAATTACGAGTGAATGTAAAAAAGCTTTTAGGAGTATTTGCTTTTAAAATTTACAAAAACTTAACTAGATTATCTCTGAATATACTGCTCTTAAACCTTATTTTAGTGAACCTAAACTCTAAAGGAACTATTAGTCAAAACAATTTATAACACAAAAAAAAATCTATGAAAACAGTAAATGCTTATGCCTCAAGTGATGTGGCCGGTAAATTAAATCCTTTCCAATACGAATTACCTGAATTAGGAACCGACCAGGTGGATATTAAAGTACACTATTGTGGAATTTGTCATTCAGATTTGAGTATGCTTAATAACGAATGGGGTATGACTCAATACCCATTTGTTCCGGGACATGAAATTGTAGGCGAGGTGATTGCTGTAGGTAGCGATGTAAAAAGTATTGAACCTGGAAATTTAGTAGGTCTGGGTTGGAATTCAGCCTCATGTATGCATTGCAAACAATGTATGGATGGGAGTCATCATCTTTGTGATACTGTAGAAGGAACTATAGTAGGGAGGCATGGTGGATTTGCCGATACTGTAAGAAGCCATTGGTCCTGGGCAATACCACTTCCGGAAGGTATCGACTTAAAAAAGGCCGGTCCCCTGCTCTGTGGCGGGATTACGGTATTTAATCCAATACTGCTGGCAGGTGTTAAAGCCACAGATCGTGTAGGGGTTATTGGTATAGGTGGATTAGGGCATATGGCACTGAAATTTTTAAATAAATGGGGCTGCGAAGTAGTGGCATTTAGCTCTAACCCTGATAAAAAAGACCAAATAATGGCCATGGGGGCAACCAAAATAGTTAATTCCAGAGATGAAAAAGAATTGGAGTCCATTGCAGGCAGTCTCGATTTTATTCTCAATACTACTAACGTCACCTTGGATTGGAATTCCTATCTAACCGCACTTGCTCCTAAAGGCAGATTTCACAATGTTGGTGCTGTATTGGAACCACTTGCCATTCCGGCTTTTTCCCTGATTATGGGTGAAAAATCTGTTGCGGGAAGTCCTTTGGGAAGTCCGGCCTTAACTCTAAAAATGTTAGAATTTTGTGTGCGGCATGATATTTATCCAATGGTAGAAGAATTTCCGTTGTCTGAAGTTAATGAAGCTATGGATCATTTGGAACAGGGTAAAGCCAGATATCGGATAGTTTTGAAAGTGTCTTAAAAATCAAGAAAACACATATAACATTTACTGCTTCGGGATCAATTATAAACAATTGATGCCGCTTGCATTTATTTTAATTTACATCGTTATTTTCTACCATAATTCCATCATAATTATCTAAATTATCAGCCGAAAAGGCCTTATGGCCTTCTTCGTAATTTAAATAAAACATAATGAAAGAAAAGATAACTCTATTGTGCCTTACCCTTGTGATGCTGTTTTCAGTGAATATATTCGCTCAGAATGCTCCCTTTGTTCCAACAGATTTTGCTGTACCCGATACCCTGGAGAATGGGCACTTTCGCATAAGGATGCTTACGGTAAATGATGTGGTCAAGGACTATGACGCGGTAATGACGAGCATTGACCATTTGCAACAAATGTACCCCATATCGAGCTGGCCAAGCAAAGACTTAACTTTTGAACAGGATTTAATAGATTTGGGATGGCACCAGAAAGAATTCCAAATGAGAAGTTCTTTTGCCTATACCGTAGTTTCACCAGATGAAAGTGAGGTTATTGGCTGCCTTTATATCAACCCTACAACAAAAGGTGATTATGACGCCAGAATAAGCATGTGGATTCGAACAAGCGTGCTCGATAAAGGACTCGACGCTATTCTTTTTAATTCTGTTAAAGACTGGATTAAAAAAGACTGGCCTTTTGAAAGTGTGGCCTATCCCGGAAGAGAAATTTCCTGGGAAGATTGGAAATCACTAAAATAATAGTTTGCTTTCGCTCCAACCATAAACCCTGTATAAATACCTTTTAATGAAATTATGAAAAATATATTTCTGATTATTCTTGCAAGCATCTGTCTGGGTTTTTTAAATGCCCAAACACCTAAATCCCCTTCTTTTGAAGATATTATTTCATTGAGATCATTTTATAATGCTGTGATTTCTCCAAACGGCAACCATATTGTATTTGAGTCCCAAGCTACAGATTGGAAAGAAAACAGGTATGACCGGGAATTATGGCTTTCAAAGAACGTAAATACCCCAATTCAGCTAACCAATAACCTTAAAGGCAGTAGTACTGGTCCGAAATGGTCACCAGACGGCAAATGGATCGCTTTTCTGTCCAAACGAGGTGAAAAAACACAAATACAGGCCATCGGTTTGGCCGGTGGAGAAGCGTTTCAGGTTACGCATACTGAAAACAATATTACTGCTTTTGAATGGTCTCCCGATGGTCAGAAAATTGCATTTCTTCAATCTGAAGACAAATCCAAAGTAGAAAAAAAACGTAAGGAAAAATTTGGAGGCTTTGCGGTGGAAGATGAGGATTTCAAATTAAAGCAGATTTGGGTAGCAGATTTTAAACCGAATCAATTAAGGCAAATGCTTAGGCCAGATCAGTTAAAAGATTCTGTTTATACTAAAAAACTCAAAGCTAAATTGTTACTAGACAGCGTAGCCTTTAGTGTTAATAGATTTAAATGGTCTCCGGATGGTAAAAAAATAGCATTTGAACATCAGCCCGACCCTTTAATAAACAGCTTTTTCAAAGCCGATATTTCGATTTATGATATGGCTACGAAAACGCACAAACTCCTGATAAATAATTTAAGTTATGATGGCCTTGTAGATTGGTCCCCCGATGGAAGCGCGATTCTTTATCAAACCAACCTCAACGATAGTATCTCCAATTATTATAAGAACGGGAAGCTATTCAGAATTAATACGGACGGCACTCAAAATAAACAATTAGCAGCAGATTTTGATGAGGAAATCTCCCGTTTAAAGTGGACCAAAAATGGAATATTTGGAATCGCATGGCAAAAGACTAAACGTCCTATATTAAGGATAAATCCGGAAAATGGGAAGACAAAAAAATTGGCGCTCAACTCTGAGAGAATCTGGAATTACTCCTTTTCAATAGATGGTAAAAAAATAGCGTTCGCGGCTTCAAATGACAATGATTTAACAGAGATCTACCAAGGGGATTACCCCTTGAAAGATTCAAGAAAAATTACCGGGTCAACTGCACAACTCAACAATTGGTTAGTGGCCAATAGTGAGGTTATATCCTGGAAAAGTGAAGATGGCGCAGTTATAGAAGGTGTATTGCACAAACCTCAGGATTATAACCCTGCTAAAAAGTATCCGCTCCTGGTAATCATTCACGGAGGACCTACAGGAATCTCTACCCCCGGCCCTACGCCTTCATATGTCTATCCTATGGTGCAATGGCTTAATAAAGGCGCCTTAATATTACGTCCAAATTACCGGGGTTCCGCAGGTTACGGAGAGAATTTCAGATCATTGAACGTTAAGAATTTAGGGGTTGGAGATGCCTGGGATGTATTATCCGGGGTGGCATATCTGGAAGACCAGGGTATTATAGACGGGAATAAAGTAGGCGCAATGGGTTGGAGCCAGGGGGGGTATATTTCTGCCTTTTTAACTACGAACTCATCTAAATTTAAGGCTATTTCCGTGGGTGCCGGAATTTCTAACTGGATGACCTATTATGTAAATACTGATATACATCCATTTACCAGGCAATATTTAAAAGGAACGCCTTGGAGTGATAAAGAAATTTATGAAAAAACGTCCCCGATGACTAACATCAATAAAGCTGCCACGCCAACATTGATCCAACATGGTGAATTCGACAAAAGAGTTCCTGTGGCAAATGCATATGAATTGTTTCAGGGTCTTCAGGATAAAGGAGTTGAAACAGAATTAATTATTTATAAAGGTTTTGGGCATGGAATAAATAAACCAAAAGAAAGACTTGCCGCTACATGGCACAATTGGAAATGGTTTGGGAAATACATTTGGGATGAAGAAATTGAAGTGCCCGAAGAATAAACAATAAATCATAATTAGTGACCATTGTACTCGTATAAAAGTATTATTATGGAAACGATAGCCGCAACAAAAGCGCATAAACTTAAATGGAGCTTATCTCATACCTTAATTCGTATTAATTAAGTATATTTCTGCAACAGAAAATTAAGGAGTGGTTTAGATTATTCTTATCACCTTTATAATTATTCACTACTAAATCTAAATTAAACTATGGGCTATTATTTTAATACCATTTTAAAAGGAAAAAGCTTTGAAGAAGCGATTGAACTAGTTACCACAGAACTTAAAAAAGAAGGTTTCGGAGTACTTACCGAAATCGATGTGAAAGAAACATTAAAAAATAAAATCGACGTTGATTTCAAGAAATACAAGATTTTGGGGGCCTGCAATCCTCATTTTGCATATAAGGCATTACAAAGTGAAGATAAAATCGGGGTTTTCCTTCCTTGTAATGTAATTGTTGAAGAGCATGAAAATGGAGAAGTTGAAGTTTCTGCTGTTGATCCAATTGCATCCATGAGCACTGTTGAAAATGAGACTTTAGGTAGTCTTGCATCGGAGGTTCAGGAAAAGCTTATAAAAGTGATTAAAAACCTCAAATAAAAAAATATTAAAGCATAATGCACATGATAAATTACCTAAAAGATGGGCGAGGAACATTTTTTGCCTTAATCCTTCTGTTTTTCTTTCTTAATTCTTCCAACAGTTATGCCCAGGATACTCCGGAATGGATCACAAAAAGTAATCAATTTACCGGGAAACTACTCGAAGTAATTGCAAAGAATAATCCGGAATCTGCTGCAAGACTGGGTGTAGATGGATTTGATGATAAAATTTCTGATTTATCAGAAGGATTTAATGAAAGAGCCCTCGTGGATCTGAATGAGGTCAACCAATATTTCAAATCCCAACTATCCTTAACTGAAGATGATCTTATTAAACAAGATCTGCTCATATTAATAGAAAGTACAGAAAACGAGATAGAAGAGATTGAATTAACTGAAGCCAATTTACTACCCTATTACAATGCCGCCAGCATGGTTTATAGGGGGATTCGCAGTTTATTGGAAGACCGTATTCCTCAGGAGCGCAGAGAGGCTGCATTGGTGCGTTTAAAAAAATATGTAGGTAGTGAAAAAGGTTTTGAGCCTTTGACAACTCTGGCTCGTGAAGAAATGGAGAGGGAGTGGAATAAAAATAGAATTCCTCCATATAAGGAAGAGGTAGAGCGCGACCTTAAAACAAGTGGTGAGTACATTAAAGAAATTGAAGACCTTTTTAAAAAATACAAGATCAAAGGATTTGAAAAAGATTATAAGAAGTTGGTTTCTCAATTGGTAAGTTACCACACTTATATCCGGGAGGAGGTTTTACCCAACACCAGAACAGACTTTAAACTTCCTTTAGCCATCTATTCATTTAACTTAAAGGAATATGGGGTTGATATGCCTATAGAAGAATTACAGCGGAGAGCCATGGTGGCCTTTAAAGAATTACAGACTCAATTGCAGGTATTGGGAAAAATTATCGCGGTAAAACATAACTATCCGTCTAACGATTACAGAGATGTTCTTCGGGCTATGAAAAAAGAACAACTGGACAGTGCAAACATTTTAACCGTTTACAGACAACAGATCAAAGAGATTGAGGCAATTATAAAAGACCAGCAAATATTGACTTTACCAGATCGGGAAATGGTAATTCGTTTGGCTTCCCCTGCGGAAAGTGCCGCTGCTCCTGCCCCATTTATGAGTCCGCCACGTCTTATTGGGAATACTGGTGAATATGGCGAATTTGTATTACCCTTAAAAGCAACAGGGGGTTCTGAAGGGACTTCCTTAAAAATCGATGATTTTACACACCTCTCCGCTTCATGGCCCTTGACGGCTCATGAAGGTCGTCCCGGTCATGAATTACAGTTTACAGCAATGGTAGAAAGAGGTGTTTCCCAGGCACGGGTCATCTTTGCTGCTAACAGTGTAAATATAGAAGGTTGGGCACTGTATTCAGAAGAGATAATACAACCATTTTTACCCGTTGAAGGACAGTTTATGACTCTTTGGAGCAGGTTAGTCCGTTCCGGTCGTGCTTTTCTTGATCCGGGATTAAATTTAGGAACTATTAGCCCGGAGGATGCCAGATATATATTAAGTCATGAGATTGTACTTTCTGAGGCATTGGTCCGGTCAGAATTGGAACGGTATCAGTTCAGGGCTCCCGGCCAGGCTACCTCCTATTTCAACGGTTATTTAAGATTGATGGAACTAAGGGCGGAAACCGAATTGATTCTGGGAGAAAAATTTGATCAGCTTGCTTTTCATGATTTTGTTTTAGGACAGGGATTATTACCTCCCCGATTAATTAAAAAGGCGGTTTTAGAAGAGTTTATTCCTTCCTATAAATAAAATCCGGGACGTGATAACACGTCTATATAGTATATATCATTAAAATAATAAATTGATTGGAATGAAGTATATCTCCTTATTGATAATACCTATAATTCTATTCTCTTGTTCTCAAAAAAAAGAGTCGATTGAAGGGCTAAAATTAAAACCGGCATCTGAATACTTTCCAAAAGAAAAGACTAAAGTATTGGTTGTTGGAACTTTTCACTTGGATTACCCCGGCCTGGATGTTAATAAAACCGCGGATGAAGATAAAATTGATGTTTTAGCAGAGCCCAAGAAGTCGGAGGTAACAGAAGTGGTAGAGTATATAAAAGCATTTAAACCAACAAAAATTGCTATTGAGGCCTTTGAAGACTGGAAGGCTACTGATAAATTACGAGGGTACAATGAAGGTAAATTTAGAGATGAGAGGGACGAGCGCTTTCAGCTTGCCATTAGGTTGGCTTCTGAGCTAAAACTGGACACTTTGTATAGCATTAACGCCACATCCTATGATGAAGATTTGGTAAAGCTTGACTCCATATATTTTGAAAAGCTATTTCGTGATTTCGATTTTCAAAGTGATGATCCCTACAATGCGTATTATCGGGAATGGTATAAAGAAGAAGCCAGGAATATTCCAAACATAAATTTACTGGAATATTTTAAACATATGAATTCCAGAGAATCGCATCAGTATGGGTTTGGCGTATATTTAGTGGGTGATTTTAAATTAGATCATGGGCGTGGGGCAGATATTTTGTCAATTTGGTGGTATAACAGAAATTTGAGGATTTTTAGAAAATTACAGGAGATAACAGAGAATACAAACGACAGGATACTGGTGATTTTTGGTAATGGTCATGCCGAAATTCTGCGACAACTTTTAGAGTCTTCACCGGAATATGAATTTATTGAATTTGATAAACTCCGATAGTCTTTTACAAATTGACAAAGTATTGATTTGAGTTATTTAAAAATGATAGTCTGCTCACTTTAAAACCAAAAATATAGATGACAGAACCGATTGTATCTACTCTTTGGCTATATAATAATCTGGAAGATCCTGATTTGATAGTTTTAGATGCCAGCCCAAAAACAAGTGAAGCCGATTTTGAAAACATCGGTATCAAAGGGTCCAGACATTTCGATCTGAAATATGAGTTTAGTGATGTGTCCAGTAAACTTCCTAACACCCTCCCAAGTGCCGAACAATTTGAAAATTGCTGCAGAAAATTGGGGATTAGTAATTCAAGTAAAATTGTGGCATATGACAATCTTGGGATTTACTTAAGCCCCAGAATTTGGTGGATGTTTAAAGCAATGGGACACCAAAATATAGCAGTTCTCGATGGTGGCCTGCCAGAATGGATACATCGGGGCTATGAAACCGTACAGCGCAAAGAAAATAATATTATCCCAGGTAATTTTGACGCAAAATTTCAGTCCGAAATGGTTAAGGATTATGATTTTGTATCGTCCAATGTAAGCTTGCAAGAGTCCGTCTTAATTGATGCGCGTTCAGCAGGCAGATTTGAAGGGATAGCCCCGGAACCCAGAGAAGGTCTGCCAAGCGGACATATACCAGGTTCCCTTAATTTACCTTACACCGAAGTCCTGGAGAGTGGAAAATTTAAATCCAGGGAAGATCTTTCAGAAATATTCAATAATTTGATGATCAATGAAAAACCCCTGATTTTTAGTTGTGGATCAGGAGTTACGGCCTGTATTATACTACTGGCAAGTGAGTTTGTATTAAAGAATGACAAATCGGTTTATGATGGTTCATGGACGGAATGGGCACAAACTAAACATAAATGAAAAATGTAATTCTCCTTTTATTGGCTTGCGTTTACTCATGTAATCCTGCCCCGGATAAAAAAGCAGCTCTCAGTGTACCTGAGCAGATAGAACCTGCACAAACTTCTTTGATAATACTTGGAAATGTACAGGATGCCGGTTCCCCCCATATTGCCTGTAAAAAGGAATGTTGCGAAGCCCTCTTCCTAAATTCGGATGACAGCAGAAAAGTAGTTTCTTTGGGTGTTGTTGATCCTGAAAATAACAAGAAATATCTGTTTGATGCAACTCCCAATATGACAGAACAGCTTAAAATTTTAAAGAACTACCTCCCAAAAAACACAAATGAAATAGCTGATGGTATTTTCCTGACACATGCCCATATTGGCCATTATACAGGCCTGATGTATCTTGGAACAGAAGCGATGGGTGCTTCAAACGTGAATGTGTTTGCAATGCCTCTTATGGATTCCTATTTAAGGAATAACGGTCCCTGGAGTCAGCTTGTGAGGAATCAGAATATTTCCCTACAATCTTTGTTTAATAAGCAAGAAATCTCGCTTACTTCAAATTTAAGTGTAATCCCGTTTCTTGTTCCACATCGGGATGAATATTCAGAAACTGTGGGATACAAGTTAGTAGGTCCGAATAAAACAGTACTTTTTATTCCGGATATTGATAAATGGTATAAGTGGGAAACCAATATTATTGATGAAATAAAACAAGTTGACTATGCCTTTCTCGATGCCGGATTTTTCAGTGAAACCGAAATAGACAACAGGGATATTTCAGAGATTCCACACCCAACAGTATTGGAGAGCATGGAACTTTTTGATAAATTACCTGCCCAAGAAAAAAATAAAGTTTGGTTTATTCATATGAATCACACAAATCCAATGCTAAATCCTGAAAGTGAACAATCCAAATTGGTGATATCCAAAGGTTATCATATTGCCAGATTTAAAAATTTATTTGAGCTATAACTTAGATTGGCTGATAAAGTATGAGAAATTAAAACAATCTTTTTTTATTTTAATTGAAATTATAAAACTACATATGAGTTTAAAAATAATCGGGGCAGGTTATGGAAGAACCGGAACATTATCCACCTATACAGCTTTAAATTCGTTAGGATTTCCATGCTACCATATGTTTGAGGTGATTGAAAATAAAGAAAATAAGACACATCTCGACTTTTGGAACAAAGTAGCCAATTCCCCTGGAGGCCAGTAACATGATTGGAACGAAGTTTTTGAGAATTACACAGCTACAGTAGATAATCCGGGTTGCTGTGTCTGGCGTGAATTATTTAAAGCTTATCCTGATGCAAAAGTATTGATCACTTTACATCCCAGGGGACCGGAGGCGTGGTACGAAAGTACCATAGACACCATATACTTTACTGAAAGTAGCTGGCAGTTTAAAGTCCTCAAACTGGTGACCCCATTTGCAAAAAAAATGGGCAATATGACCTCCAAACTTATTTGGCAACGTTCTCACAAAGGAACAATGAAGGATAAAAAAATAGCCATAGCAAGATATAATGAACATATAGAGGAAGTTAAAGCTATTGTCCCCGAAGATAAATTACTTTTATTTTCAGTTGACCAGGGGTAGGAGCCCTTATGCGAATTTTTGGGTGTTGATGTTGCAAACTCTGAATTTCCCAATGTAAACGATCGTACTCAGATTAAAAAATCCATTGCAGACATAACAAAGGGTGCCTATACATTCATAGCTATTGGTATATTAATCGTAATAGGACTGATCTACACTATAACCAGGTATTTGATGTAACTTTAAGAAGGAATTCTGACTCTTTTCGCTACTAATAAATATTATAAATAAGGAAATAAAAATTTGAAATTTTTGTACTTTTATAGTCTATGAATTTTTGAATTTTTATGTCATGAAAAAAGATTTTGAAACTAAATTTACAGGGTGGGTATTTATTTTTGCAGGCATTTTACTTTGGGGTGGCTGGGCACTTTCACCACATCAAATAGGGGAATATATTGTTGCTTCAGACTTTACTGTTATTAATGAAGATTTATGGTATTGGATATGGATGTTTCGTTTTCATATTTTTGGCTGGGTGACCATGGCGATTGCTATGTTTGCACTTGCCTCCATTACGGCCAAGAAACCCTATCGGGTTCTGCTGGTTCCAGGTGCAGGAATGGTAGTTATAGGTACTATGACGCTGGCTATAGCATCGGCGTTTTACTATAATTTCGGAGCATGGGGAGTTGGACAGACCATGGGTAAGTCGGCAGCAGAAATTCAGCAATTCATGGATAATATCCTTTATACAAACCAATATGTTACTTGTTTTGTGCGGTTTGGACGTATCTTTTCCGGCGTTGGCCTGGTACTATTAGGTTTGGGATTTGTAAAATGGAAAATTGTCAACCCGTTGTTGGGATGGTTTACCGTTCTCTTGGGTCTGGCGGCAATGGGCATAATCATGGGTATACCGGACAATTTTGAAATCTATAAACCAGTATTTCATGTCAAAGCAATTTGGCTGCTAATTATGGGGGTTGTAATTTTACTAAAAGGGGTTAATCTTCCTAAAGCTAATCCTTAATATTCGATATCCTTAGCGTATCTCAAACCGGAAATAATAATTCGAACCATTATAAATTTAGGGTTCTTATAGTTTTACGAACATGGAAGTTAGATCTTCTGAATCCATAAATTACCGCCGGTATTTTTATAGGTAAGTGGCATTTCTTCAAATGCATCTTTATGATGTTTATGTATATAATGTGAAAAGAGTAAAATTTCAAAGTTATTATTATAACTCAAAAAGGCCCTTAATAAATAGTCTTCATTCCAATTATTTCCTTCAGAAACCCAACTTTTAGGATATTCAAAAGGATAGAAAACATCGTGAAAGTGAATAATAACACCTGGATTTAAACTGGGTAAAATTTTAAAAATCTCATAATTAACATCGCTTCCCGTTTTTGAGACATGGCTGCTATCAATAAAAAGAATGTCATTCTTTTGTAATTCCTGAAACTTTTCTAATTCAACTTTTTGAACTTTTGAATTCAAAACTGTACAATAATCCTTATCGGTATCTTTCATTAGGCGATAAAGTCTTTTTGGATAAGGCTCAATAAAGGTTAGGTTTATGTCATTGACAAAAATCTCTCTTACATCCAACATTGCTGCTGAAGAATGTCCGGAACCAATCTCAATAATTCTTTTTGGTTTAAAATGCCATATGAAAGAATAAAGGACTATCGCATCTGTATATGAATATGCTCCGTTGTTAAAACAATATCTTTGTTTGTCAGATTTTTCATCCTTAAACGGCATTTCAGGATAATATTTAGAAAATTCTTTTAGTAATGAAAGTTGATTTTCAAGATTTAAATTTATCCCTAAAATAAAATCTTGCTCTACATCTTCCCATATCTGGTCCTCAAGTTCAATAAGTTCACCTTTGGATACTATAGGGGAGTAAAAATGTCCAAAGGGATATGAACTAAGTGGACTATATTTTCCCCATTTAATAAATGTTCGGATTACAATAATTATAAAGTTAAATACTCTGCTCACTTTAAATCTTAAATTAATTTTTAATCTGGTCCTTTATACGATCCGGTTTAAGGCTTCCAGCATTAATTTATTTCCGGCGTCTGGTTTTTCCGAAAGAAGTAAAGGAGTAATTATGCCTACTGCATCCTTTACCATGGTAAGAGATTCGGTGACAACGACTCCTGATTTTTCTGAACTTATCTTTAATTGGGTGCCATATCGAGCCATCCCAATAAAATGATTCAGTAACAGTTTTTTGTCTTTGTTAAGTCCGGCAAGGATGGAGCAGGTTTCTTCAGCATATTTATCTCCCCTGCTAACGTATTCAAAGAACGCCTTTCTTAAATCTGGATTATAAACAACCCCATAAAGGCCATCTGCTAAAATATTAGTAGTTTGAGTTCCCAGGTGCCGTGTTTCATAAAATTTTTGGATGGCTTTTCCTATCTGTTTGTTATTGCCAAAATCCTTAATTTTTTCCAGATTATTACTCAGCCTGAGAACATCATTAAAAGCTGCGGTCATTCCCCCGCCTGTTAATGGATGTCTCATATTTAATGCATCACCTAAAAGAACAGCGCCCGCTTTTTTAATGGGACTAGCCGGAAGTCTGTGGTTAGGAAAAGTCTTGAACTTACCCTCTTCTACTGTTGCTGCAAAGGCTTTACGAGCAGATCGGGGTATTGCGCTTTCAAACTCTTCCCAAAGGAATTTCTTAAAATCCTTACCCAACCTCGGAGGTTTTTCTCCTTTAAAATCTATTAATACCCTCCAGGATGTTGAAGTAACAGGATATATAACCATCGGCGGATGATCGCCCATTACAAGATGCCCGTGATTTGCATAAGGCAACTCACAATTTTTTAATAAAAGTCCAAGAAAATATCCATTAACCTTATTAACAGGTTTGGATAATTTCTCTCTGAATTTTGATAAAGGACCGTCCGTAACAACAGTAAGATGCGCAACTACGGATTCTTCATCCGCGGCTAGTTTACGCTTAAAATTTACGCCAACTATTGCATCCTTTTCTTCTATTAAACTCGTAACAGTGCCTTCTATAACCTGGATGTTATCCAGAGCCAATATATGTTTTCGTATATTCTGTAAAAACGCCCCATTCCTGAAGCCATAACCACATGGTTCTCCATTTTTACAAGGATAAGGAATAAGATATTCCTGATCTTCATAAATTATATCATAACCATAAACTGGCTGAGCATCAATATGGTCTATAAATGAAGTAAAGCCCATCTCTTCAAGCTTCTGTGCTCCTCCTGGTTGTAACAATTCACCTATGATGACATCTCTTTCACTTAGGTCTTTCTCAATAACCACAATGTTTTTTCCTGTTTTGGCTAAATTAGCCGCCAAAGTTGCACCGGCAATACCAGCTCCAACAATCAGGACATCAACTTTGTTATCTCCTCCGATATTTGGCATAAGTCTTTTCTAAATATCCTTATAATTAATTTCCTGTTTGTTTTCTTTCAATATAAAACTTGAGCAAAAGAAAACAGCTAGGATGATGATTAAAACTACTTTACAAAGGTATCGCTTTCATATTAAAACCTAAAAATTTTGTCTGTTTTTGTTCTCTATAAAGAAGCATATGTATTCATAAAGGCAATTATTCAAAACTAAATTGAATTATATTTACAAGGTAATATGAATCCTCTAAGCTAGAATTAATTATCCTTGTGCAGAGGCCTGAGATTTAAATGCCATAAATTGAAATTTGTTATCCGATAATGGTCAATCCCAAACAAAAAATTGAGCAGGCGATCCAAAAGATTTACCGTTGGATGGCTGCAAATCAAACCGAAGAAGGAACCTGGCCTGTTCCATATGACGGTCCCTTTTTTCTTTTGCCTTTATACATTTTTGCCATGAGAATATGCAGGCAGCCTATGACTATGGAAACAAAATCCAAGATGAGCAGGTATATTCTGAGACATCAATTGACAGATGGTAGTTTTGG
>RCNB010000455.1_pt1 | contig 28011 bp, 21 predicted proteins | sample 2041321 | NCBI WGS metagenome assembly RCNB01 (sample SAMN09708232, study PRJNA481090) | Marine sediment metagenome, whole genome shotgun sequencing project. | reverse complement strand
TTTCCTTGGTTTGGACCGATATGTAGTTGCCAGTTCGAAAAAACTGCCGATGGGTGCAACAACTGTTAAATTTGAATTTGACTATGACGGAGGTGGAGCAGGTAAAGGTGGAAATGGAACCATTTATATTAATGACAAAAAGGTAGGGTCATCCAGAATAGAAAAAACCCAGCCAAATATCTTTTCAGCAGACGAAACTGCAGATGTGGGACTAGATAATCAAACCCCTGTTGCATTAGGTATTGGTTATGGCCCGGATGAAACCAAGTTTAACGGAAAGATCAACAAAATAGTTGTTGGAATTGAATAAACCTTATAAATAAGTATCAAGGACATTATAATGCCCTTGATACTTATTTCATTCACAATTAAATTTATTAGAAGGTGCTATAGTTTTATTCGCTAAGGGAGTTTTTTAATGACTAACGGTCAAGAGGTCGTGGGTTCGACTCTCATCTTCTCCAATTTACCCCTTCGAAGCATATTTAATGAGCGTAAAAGGGTTTTCACACGTCTTTCTCAATAAAATTCTTTTCCGGATCGCAAATCTCATGTATGAGCTTCTTCAATTCCGTAGAGAATGACAGCAAAGTGTCTTCTGTGATCTTATTATCCTTATTTCGGCTTCTTAAAGAGTCTTTTGTGCCAAACTTCAATAATCCGTTTTTTAGGTTCTTGAATGAGATTATACCTGCTTCAACTGGTTTATTGAAGGGTGTTTCAAGGTGTTGCATATAGGCGTAAGTCAATATTTGAAAGGACTTACTATATTTATCGTAGTCTGTACTTATGTCTTCCCAATCTACAATTTCGACTTTGCCTTGTGTCACGTTGCCAGTTTTATAATCGATGACCCTCAGAACGCCATCACATTCATCTATCCTGTCTACAGTGCCTTTTAGGTATACCGGAAAGTCTAATGCCGGAATGTCAATGGGTACTCTTAATTCTTTTTCAAGTGCCAAGATCTTTATCTGTTTACCTTGATGCAGGGATTCAATTTCCGTATCTAAAAAATTTGATATATATCTTTTAGTAATTTCAAAGATGATCAAGTTCTTGCCAGATGTAGTACTGCCATCCTTGAACTCTTTTTTGAACTGCTTAGTGACTAGATCCGAGATTTGAGATTTCATTTGGATCAAGTTAGCAGGGGTTAACAGTTCTCCAATACTAGGGATGTAAAGCGCTTCTAGAACATTATGTACTATGGTACCAAAGGTGTTGGAGGCTACCGTCTCCTCTACATCCTCGAAAGTATTGACCCCCAGAATCTTTTGATAATAAAAATCCATCGGATTCCTAATGTATGAAGTAAGAGACGATGGAGAAAAACCATTGGATGCCACTTCTTTTAGCCTCGTGATTACGCTTTCGGTTTTACTTATGGATTTAATTTCTTTTTTACTTGATGTAATTTTAGGGGCAACTGTATAGTGATCGATTTCATGAATACCTTCTACTTCCAATTGCGTAATGAAACGACTTTTTTCACCACCATTTAAAGCGTCTACTTCCGTGTTGTAAAGAATGAAGACGTTTTTTGCTCTTTGTAATAAATGATAAAAATGGTAGGTATATACGGCATCTTTTTCTTTGTAAGTTGGCAGGCCATATTCTAGTTTAACATCAAAGGGGATGAATGAATTGCTTCCTTTGCCCGAAGGAAGTATTCCTTCGTTAACCGAGGTGATTATGACTGTTTCAAAATCTATGACACGAGATTCTAACATACCAATAACCTGTAAACCTTGTAGAGGCTCGCCTCGAAAATCAAGCGTTTCAGATGACAACACTTCCCTATAAAGCGTCATTAGTGTTTTGATGTCCTTTGCATAATCAAATTCATCTAATAATAGTGATAGCTGATTGAACACTTGATTAAACTTGAAAAGATATTCTAATGACAATAAATTTTCTGTTTTATTGACATTCAAATTATTCTTTAGCACCTGAATGATACGGTTACATTTCTTGAGCCCATTTCGCGAATTATTTTCCCAATCACCAAAAAGCAGTTCTATTAGCACCCTATTTTTTGGAAATAATTCAAAGAGTTTGTCAATGGCTATATGGGTGATATTGTTTTTGGAAATATAGTTGTTCGCTAGTGAAACATTTTCAGTGACACTGGTATTAAGAACCCTTGCAATAAAATGATTGGAGGTTATTGAAAGCACATCCTTATAATATAATTCACGCCTCTTGTCCAATTTATGCAATTGGAATAAGGAGTCAAACAAAGACGCTATGGGCGCTATTTGCAACGACATGCCCATGCTAATATTCACTTGTCCGATGTCTTTCGGAATAGAATTCAGCACTGGCAAGAGTAAGTTCTCGTCTCCTAGCACAACCGCCGTTTTCGATATGCTATTGTTTGATTTTGAAATTTCAGATAAAATCTCACCAACATACTTGGCTTGACCTACATTTTTAGGTATGCCTATTGCTTTTATATTCTTGTGGGAATCATAATTATTAGCAACCCATTTAAATTCGTTGTTTTGATAATAGTTCCAATGTGTATGTTGTCGCACAAATAATCCAGCATCATGTATTTTGGAGTTCATGAAATGAGAATCAATGTCCCAATAAATATCGGCTAATCCTTGATGAAGCAGTTCTTGTATAATTCTTTGTTCTGCGGTATTGAGGGCATTAAAACCAAGAAAAACGAACTTCTTGCCTGGGTTGTGCTGTATAAATAGTTCCAATTTATCTAAGGCTTCTCTGTACAAAAGTCCTTGATAACCGATGCCCTTTAAAATTAAATTATCCTTAAAGACTTTATAATATTGAGGCAGCTTTTTCCAAAACGCCAGGTAATTAGTTACCAATTCAGTTTTCTCCTTGGCTACTGACCAATGATCAACCTCCTTAATGGCACTCAAGTAATTAAAGATCTTATTTTGCGGAATTAGATATCTGTCAATTTCGTTGAAATCTTGTATAATGATTTGGGCCCATTTGCAAAAAGTATCAAAATCATCAGTAATGTCAGAAGGTGTGATTTCGAGATATACTTTGTATAATTCGAAGAGTAATTCAGTATTTGAAATCCCTTTTAAAAGCGAGATAGTTTCAATGAACTCTTCAACGCTTAATATTTCGGGAGAAAAAAGGGTTTTATCTGTTAATTTGGATATCCTGTTTTTTAAGAAATTACCGGCTCTAATACTCGGTAAAATAAAAGTGAGTTGAGAAATGTCGCTATCTTTTGCGATAAGGTCATTTAACACGTCATCAATAAAACTTCTAGCCATAGTATAAAAATAAAAAACGCTCCGATTAACGGAGCGTTTTTTAAACTATTTTTTAAAAGTATTTCTAAGGACTATTGTTCCTTAAGTTTAACTTCTACACGTCTGTTATTTTCTCTACCAGCTCTTGTAGCGTTAGTATCGATAGGGTAACCCTCACCGAAACCAGATGCGCTTAATCTATTATCAGCGATTCCATTTTCTACTAAGAAAGTCATAACTGCATTAGCTCTACTTTCAGATAGTTTTTGATTAAGAGATTCGCTTCCTACACTATCCGTATGTCCTTCAATTGTGAAGTTCGCTTTTGGATATTCTTTAAGGATAGCTGTAATATTGTTCATTACGTTTAAAGTCTGTTTTTTGAATGTAGATTTACCAGTATCAAACAAGATTGTTTTAGCATAGTCTCTTAACGTTTTTCTCACGGCTTCTGGTAATACAGGAACCTCTGGGCAACCATTATTTGCTACAGTACCAACTACATCTGGACATTGATCATCTTTATCAAGAACACTATCTCCATCTCTATCTGGCCATGGGCAACCACTATTGGCTACAGGACCTGCTACATCAGGACAGTTATCTTTTCCATCAGGAACACCGTCGCCATCTTTATCTGGGCAACCATTTAATGCCTTAAGACCAGCAACTGTAGGACAGTCATCGTTTTTATCAGCAACACCGTCACCGTCAGAATCTGGACATCCGTTGAATTCAGCTAAACCAGCTTCATTAGGACAGTCATCTTTGCTATCTTCGATTCCATCACCATCAGTATCAGGACATCCGTTGAAAGCTTCAAGACCAGCAACTTCTGGACAAGCATCATCTTTATCATATATGCCATCGCCATCTGTGTCTTTTCCACCAAATTTAATTGTGATACCTGCATGATGTTGGAAAGCCTTAACTCCAGACTGCTCATCGAAAGCATGCTTGTATTTTGAATGAAGGTTTAAACCAACATTTTCAGAGAACCAATAATTAATACCGAAGGCTCCGTTTAAAGTACCAAAACCATTTTTGCCTTTTATACCGGCATCATTATCATTACCCAATTGAACTGACTCTTCAATCCATGTGTAACCACCACCTATTCCTAGATATGGCTCGAATTTTTTAGATTTAATTAGTTTACCAAGACTATAACTAATAAGACCATCAACTGCAATATATGTTACTGCATTTTCTAATCTTACACTTGGGTTTCCTTCAACTTCACCAATTCTCTTGATTTGGTTTAAAGAACCTTGAGCAGTAAATGAAAAGTTATCACCTAAATACTTACCAACTGAAACATATGATAATGAAGGTACAATGTTCCAATGATCCGAAACGTTAAAATATTCATCAAAATAGTCTCCTTGTGGTGCGTCTTCGCCAACAGGATATATATCGATTGCATTGACTCCAAAAGTAATAGCCCAAGGATTGTTTTCGTCTTGCGCATTAGCGTTGCTAAAACCGATTAGAAGCAACATAGCTAATAATAATCTGCTAAGATTTTTCATATTCAAAATAATTTAAATTTTAAGTGTTAATTACGGCAAAAGTAAGTTGTTAAATTTTATTAACAAAGACAAATATATAAAAATATTGGATATTTACTTTATAAATGCGGTGTTTGGAGCTATTTTAAATAATATCCAACTGTTTTCCAACCTTTGTAAAAGCTTGTATAGCTTGATCTAAATGCTGCTTTTCGTGGGCTGCGGAGAGCTGTACTCTTATCCTAGCTTTTCCCTTAGGCACTACAGGGAAGAAAAATCCAACCACATAAATACCTTCTTTTAATAGTAAATTCGCCATTTTTTGAGATAACTTGTCATCATAGAGCATGACTGGAACAATAGCACTTTGTCCCTTGACAATATCAAATCCGGCCTCGATCATTCCTTTTTTAAAATATTCAGTATTCCATTCCAATTTATCCCTTAAACTCGTATCATTGGAAATCATTTCAAAAACCTTAATACTGGCTCCAACTATAGAAGGCGCTAACGAATTGGAGAAAAGGTAAGGTCTAGATCTTTGGCGAAGCATATCTATAATTTCCTTTTTACCCGTTGTGTAGCCACCCATGGCACCACCAAGAGCCTTGCCCAAAGTCCCTGTTATGATATCCACTCTGCCCATTACGTTCTTTTCTTCCAAGGTTCCCCTTCCAGTTTTACCTATGAAACCAGTTGCATGACATTCATCGATCATGACCAGAGCATCATATGTATCTGCCAAATTACATATCTCATCCAAAGAGGCAACAACGCCATCCATTGAAAACACACCATCCGTTACTATTATCTTGAATCTCGCACCATTAGTATTAGCATCGATTAATTGTTTTTCTAAGTCAGCCATATCATTATTCGCATAACGGTATCGTGCTGCTTTGCATAGCCTTACACCATCTATAATACTGGCATGATTCAAAGAATCGGAAATTATAGCGTCTTCCTTGCTAAGCAATGGTTCGAAAACCCCGCCATTTGCATCAAATGCGGCTGCATATAATATGGTGTCTTCTGTGCCATAGAATTCAGCAATGCTTTTCTCCAGTTCTTTGTGAATATCCTGGGTCCCGCAAATAAACCTCACAGAAGACATACCAAATCCATGAGTGTCCATAGTATCCTTAGCAGCTTGTATAACATCGGGATGAGATGATAAACCGAGATAATTATTAGAGCAGAAGTTAATGACTTCTTTTCCCTCGGTAGTATTTATGGCAGCGTTTTGAGGTGTTGTTATGATTCGCTCTTCTTTATAGAGACCATCTTCCTTTATTTGTTGTAATTCTTCTTTTAAATATTGCTTGATATCTCCGTACATACTATTTTTTTTACAAATTTATATTTCTTTTACTGTTATCTCATCGTTTATATATACCAATATTTTATTATCTACTTTCAACGACATTGTTTCTATAATATCGGCATATGTAATTAGTTGTTGCTCATGTTTTTTGTCGAAAGCGCCTGTTTTGTAATCGATAATTGTCGCAATGTTGTTTTTGTCAATAACCAATCTATCCGGCCTTATAATAGTGCCTGTAGATGAAATGATATCACGCTCATTATATATAAGGACATCATTGGTATAGTGCTCTCTTAATTTTGGATGATTAACTATAGCACTAATAGCAGTGGTCAAGGCATTTTTTTGCTCTTGATGGATCAACCCGTCGTTATAAGCGTCGTTCAAAACAAAATTGATATCGGCTTCCGTTTTTATTTTTGATATAATATCATGTATGAGATTTCCTTTCTCAATGGCAAGTTCTTGTTCAGTATCCCATAGGTAAGCCGAATTAGTGACAATATTGACTTTGGTATTATCTGAAATGAAAGTTTTAGAAGCTACAGTCTTGGTTTGGGGAATTGAACGGCTTAGCTGTTTCTTTGGGTTACCAAATGACATAGAATTGTTCTGTAAGGGCCAACTATCCATGGATTTTAAGAAATTTATGAATAGTCCCGAATAGTCCTTCAAATTTTCATTTCCTTTTGAATCTTCATTTTTTTTAGTGATGATATGTAATTGTTCAACAGCTCTTGTGAGAGTGACATACAATAAATTGATATTGTCTAGCTCTAATTCAGATTGCTTACTGCTATATAGGTGTTCTCCAATAGCACCCAACTGCGCAATATCTTTGTTGTAATTCAGTAGGGTGTGCGAAAACCCATTAAACGCTTCCTTTTCCAAAGGGTACCAGATCTTCGGTTCTTTTTCTCGATAAATGTTCAGGTCGGCATAAGGAAAAATAACAACCGGAAATTCCAATCCTTTTGATTTATGAATTGTCATTATTTGCACGGCATTGGCTCCTTGAGGACTTGAAATACTTAATGTATCTTTTTTTGAATCCCAATAGGCCAGGAAATCGGATATGCTAGATGATTGCTTCAATGAATGATCTAATATGGTATCTAAATAGTACTGAATATTGGCGTCAGAAGTTTCGATTAAATTAAAGGATCTGATAATATATTCTGCAGCATCATAATTCGATAATTGCGGGATACGGTTAAAATCGAAAGTAATAGTATAGGTATTAAGTGTCTTGGATAATTCATTTAGCGATTGGTCAAGACCAATTCTAATAAACGCATGCTTATCTTTAATTTCCAAAAATTCTGTTATAAAGAGAAGTACATCAACCTTTATCTCCTTGTTTTCAGGTTGTGTTGAAAGCTTCAGGACATTGTTTGCAAATTGAACCAGCGGGGATCGGTCGATCAAAAGAGTTTCAGATGAGATGATGTCAATGCCCTGTTCAGTGAGAAAATCAGCTATGGCAACCCCTTCTTTTTTCTTTCTAACCAATACACATATATCCCTAAGCTCAAAGCCATTGGAAAGAGTACCATGTATTGTGCGCAAGACCGATTCAGGATAAAGAAGATCTCTTTCATCTCCTTCGTCAAATTCAAGGAATTCTATATTTACATATCCCTCTTCTTTTAAATACGTTTCTTGGTTGGCTGATGAATACAACGCTTTATGGGTGTCATCTTCAAAAACAAAGGAAGAAATATGTTTAAAAAATGAATTGTTGAATTCTACAACACGTGTACAACTCCTATAATTAAAGTCTAGAGATTTGACTTCCTGCTCAATCATAAAGGGCTTCAATGTCTTAGTATACAAACCCATGAACAATTCAGGTTTGCCACCTCGCCAACGATAAATGGATTGCTTAGCATCACCTACGATCATGGCGCTTCCTAATTCACTTGATATGCGATTATCAATCAAAGGAATCAGGTTTTCCCATTGCAACTCTGAAGTGTCTTGAAATTCATCGATGAAATAATGCCGAAACTTTTCGCCCAAGCGCTCATAGATGAATGGTGTAGGTTGGTTCTTTATCTCTTTATGAATGATCTTATTGAATTCTGAAATAAGAATTAGATTCTTTTCTTCTTTAATAGATTCTAATGCACCATTGATTGAGTTCAAAACGGACAATGGGGTTAGGTTTTTGTAGAAATTCTTATAGAATTTATACTGAAACACCAAATGTTTAGTTTCATTGAAAGAATTGACAAGTTGAGGTTTAATGGCATCTATGGTTGACGCTAATTCAGGTGAAACCCGCGAAGGATATAATGATGTGTTTTCAATATCCACCTGCCAATTATTCTCGAATTTAATATCGAATCTTGATCTTGATAAGTTCTCAAAATGCTTAGGTAAAGAACTTCGGGTAAAGTCATCAAATTGCAACCCACACTCTTCAATGAAATCGAGTGTGTCAATTGCTTTGGTAACTATGGATTTTTCACATTCAGCTATTTTAGATACTAAAATAAGCTTCAGTTCTTTAAAATCTTGAAGTGTTTTATCTTTAAGCAATCCTAAATTGGGGATATCATTTTCATTGACCAAATGCTTGGCTATTTTATTAAAGTCAAATGAAATGTCCCAGCTTTTGTCATCATCAGTCTTTTCAATAGCAAAGTCAACAAGGACCTTGGTAAGTTCTTTGTCTGTACCTGCCTTGGCTATAAGGCTATCCACAGCTTCAGATAATAAACTATCCGTATCTAGTTCAACCTCGAAATTCACAGGGATCTTTAGATCGAAGGCGAAAGTACGTATGACTTTATGAGTAAACCTATCAATAGTGGAGATATCGAAGGAGGCGTAATTATGCAGGATCGTATCAAGAATTTTTTTGGAATTTTCATGAACACTTAATGGCTCCACATCCAATTCATCAATAAGAGCCATGAACATGCTATTAGGTTCATTCAAGATGGTCTTATCTGAAAACTGTTTAAGGGTGTCAATTATACGCGTTTTCATTTCGCTAACAGCCTTGTTAGTAAATGTCAGTGCCAAAATATTCCTGAAATGATCAGGGCGATTGGCTTGAAGCAGTAATTTTAAATAAGATTTAACAATGGTAAAAGTCTTACCGCTACCAGCGGAGGCATTATAGACTTGGAAAGACGCCGTTTTTGACACTTAGGATTTTTGATACAAGATAAAAACTATCGATGATTTGATAGCTATTTATTATTTTTAATTGCTATGTATAATGAGTAAATTTGAAAGAAATTAATATTAATCACAAAAACAGGAATTATGGCTTTCGAATTACCGAAATTAAAATATGCGTACGATGCACTCGAGCCTCATATTGATGCTCGCACTATGGAAATACATTACTCTAAACACCATAATGGATACACCTCTAAACTGAATGCCGCGATTGAAGGCACTAGTTTAGAAGGAAAATCAATTGAAGCGATATTAGATGGTCTTGACATGAACAATAAAGGTGTTAGGAACAATGGAGGAGGCTATTACAACCATTCTCTATTTTGGGAAGTAATGAATCCAAATGATAAAGGGAGACTTTCAGGAGATTTGAAAGATGCCATTGGAGATGCGTATGGCTCTTTTGACGCGTTCAAGGATGTCTTTAGTAAAGCAGCAGCAACACAATTTGGATCAGGTTGGGCTTGGTTGTGTGTGCACAAAGGCGGCAAAGTTGAAGTATGCTCAACACCTAATCAGGACAATTCACTTATGCCAGGAGTAGGTTGTGGTGGTGCACCAATATTAGGGCTTGATGTTTGGGAACATGCTTATTATTTGAATTATCAAAACAGACGACCAGATTATATTGAAGCATTTTTTAATGTTATCAATTGGAACGAGGTGGAAAGACGTTACGCCGAGGCAAAATAAAAACCGCTCATATAAATTTAATATAAGAAAGCCAACTTAAAAAGTTGGCTTTTATATTTATAGTATGTAATTAAAATGACATGTTATTAAATGAAAAAAGGCGAACGAGAGTTCACCTTTTTTGCCCCAAATCTACCATGAACTTAACCTACTTATGTTATGGTGATGCTAATATAACGGCACTTTTTTCAATTTATTGAATTTATTAGATAAAATACTTATAAATTAGGTTTAGCTGACTTATCAAAATTTATGAAATGCTTGATTTTGCAAGTGATTCAAGAGCATCATCGTATTAAGAAACTGGCAGTCAGAAGGTTAATAAATAAATACGAATAATTCATTAATACAACATATTTATACTCATAAGTATTCGTTCAATAATCCTTTTTGCTTTTTAATTTATGGTAATAGAGACTTCCGATGCAATGGCTCTTGAAGAATTCCCTATTTTAAAATTATAGGTGCCGGGCTCTACTGTCCACTCTTTATTTTTCACATCGTAATAGGCCAGCTCCTTAACGGGAATAGCAAAAGTAACAGTTGTCTTTTGTCCTTTGCTGACAAACACCTTTTCAAATCCTTTTAATTCTTTTGCTGCTCTATCTACTTTTGAATCTTTTTTAGTAGTATACAATTGTAGGACTTCTTTACCATCCATATTCCCAGTGTTTTCTATATCAACGGAAATGTAAATAGTTTCATTTTCCATGTAAGCGTCATCTTTTTCTGATCGCGCATTTTTAATATCAAATGTTGTATACGAAAGTCCATAACCAAAAGGATATAATGGGGCAATATTTTTTGTATCAAACCAACGGTATCCTACTAAAATACCTTCATCATAAGAAACAATTTTATCGCCGGGGAAACTATTAGTTGCATGAGCAGGAGAATCATTTATACTTTTAGGCATGGTCCAAGGTAATTTACCTGAAGGGTTCACATTTCCCAATATCACATCTGCTAAAGCATTTCCACCTTCAGAACCATTGAACCAACTCCAAATTAAAGCAGATGATTTTTCTTTTATATGACTGATATCAAAAGGAGCCCCAGCAATCATCACAACAATAGTGTTGGGATTTGCCTCTAATACTTTCTCTATTAATTCACCTTGAGCAAATGGTAATTCTAGATCGGCCCTATCAGAAGCTTCAGTTTCATAATCTCGATTGGAGCCAGCAAAAATAATGGCTACATCAGAATTTTTAGCTGCTGTTATAGCTTCTTCAAGCATTTTAGGGTCTAAAACATCTATTGTCTCTGCTCTTTCCTGCGTAACATCGCCAAATACGCCTTCCTTTTTAGGGGCATATCTTTCTAGGTAACCTTCGGCATAATTGATTTTTATTGACTCTGGAAGTCTATTTTTCAAACCCTCTAAAGGGGTCACTTCTCTTTTTGTTTTAACGCCTGCCCCAAAACCACCTAAGGCATTTTTTTTAGTGGCGTTAGCTCCAATAACAGCTACAGTTTTAATACTTGCAGTGTTTATCGGTAATAGGTTTTTGTTGTTTTTAAGTAATACGACAGATTCTGATGCAATATCGTAGGCATCTTTAAAATGTGCCTCCGTATTGATGCTCCCTTTTGCACGATCTTCGCCACCCATGCTTTTTAAGGTATACATCAATTGCATGATACGTTTAACATGTGTGTCTATCTCGGTTTTAGATATTTTTCCAGCTTTTACAGAATCGATCAATGGATCCGCCAAGAAGAACTCATTAAATGGTTTTGGTGTGCCCATTTCTATATCCAATCCACTTTCTAATGAATTTACAGAAGTATGTACAGCGTTCCAGTCAGAAATAACAATACCTTCAAACCCCCATTCATCTCTTAAAACATTATTTAGCATATGACTGTTTTCACACAAATATTCGCCTCTAAATTTGTTATAAGCCCCCATCATACTAAAAGCCTTTGCTTCGGTTACCGCAGCTTTGAATGCTGGTAAATAGATCTCGCGAAGCGTTCGTTCATCAATTTGAACATCTACAAAATCTCTATTGGTCTCTTGATTATTTGCGGCATAGTGTTTTACACAAGCAGCGACATCATTATTTTGTAAAGCCACGATAAAAGGAACCGTCAATTTTTTATTTAGAAACGGGTCTTCACTAAAGTACTCGTAGGTTCTGCCCCCTAGTGGTGTTCTTATAATATTTATTGCAGGAGACAATAAAACATCTTTATTTCTTGCACGTGATTCTTCGCCTACACTATTCCCGAATTTATATGCTAATTCAGTGTTCCATGTCGCAGAAAGCCCTCCTCCAGCAGGAAAATAGGTCGCAAAATCATTATCTAATCCCGCTGGAGCCCACGAATCTCTTGATATCTCTTCACGAACACCTAATGGTCCATCCGCCATTTTTAATTCAGGGACCCCTAGGCGTTCTATCCCGGCTGTAGTAAACATACTTGTTCCGTGAAGCATTCCTGATTTTTCTTCCAATGTCATTTGATCGATAAGACTATCAATCTCCATATCAAATGCATGTGTAATAGGGTTGCCTGAATATCTTTTAGATGCAATAGTTGGGTCAGAATGATCTTTTTCTTGCTTAGCATTATTACAAGAGATAATAAATATTGATACTGTTACCATCGATAAAGTGATTACTTTATTATTCATTAAAAGCGTTTTTTTGATTGTATTGTTTTCAGAATTTAAAGACTAAACTAAAGTTACTATTTTCTTTCTAATCGTAAACAAGAAAAGTAAATAAGTATCGGCAACTTCTAATTGGTTATATGGATTCTTACTAACATTGGTTAGAATTCTTCAATCAGAATTTGAATTGCTTTAGTTACAGAATTAATTTTATAGGGAATATTAAAACTATTGGGAGAATTTTTAATGAGCAATTCCAGTTCTTTTACGTCCTCGTAGTTTTCTGGGTGTTATAAAATAAAAAAAGGTGAACGAGAGTTCACCTTTTTTTGCCCCAAATCTACCATGAACTTAACCTACTTATGTTATGGTGAGACCAAATTATACCTTTCTTGCTTACTAGTGCAAATTATTAGATAAACGGCATTTTTTTTAGGTAAACCGCTGATTTTATGGATAAAATACGGTTTAACCGTAAATTAATTTAGTAAGCTCGTTCTTTTTTACCTTCAAAAAAATTGATAAAAGCCTTATTAACTACACGATAACCACCAACAGTAGGATAATTACCTGTGAAATACCAATCGCCTAAGTTTTTAGGACATGCTTTATTTAAATTCTCAACAGTTTGAAAAATGATTTCAACTTTTGCATTAATGCTATCATCACTTACTAATTCTGAGATCTTTTGAGAAATGTCCTCAGCGGTGAACGGGTTGTAAATTTCTTTCACGAAGTTGGTGACTTCAGAATCATCTAAATGTACTTGAGCCTTGCATTTATTGTATACTTCTTCAACTAAATGATAGGCGTTAGTGTCTCTCAACAAATCGAGAGCAGCTCTAAATGCAACAAGGTCCTCTAATCTAGCCATGTCAATACCATAACAATCCGGATAGCGTATTTGTGGTGCCGAAGAAACCACTACTATTTTTTTGGCTTTGAGCCTATCCATCATTTTGATGATACTTTTCTTCAAGGTGGTTCCACGAACAATACTATCATCAATGATAACTAGATTGTCTGTAGGTTTAATAACGCCGTAAGTAACATCGTAAACATGTGCTACAAGATCATCGCGACTGCTATCTTCAGTAATGAAGGTTCTTAGTTTGACGTCCTTAATGGCAATTTTCTCAATTCTTGGGCGCTCTGAGAGTATCTCTGTTACTTTTTGCGCCGACAGATTCCTTTGTCCAGACAGAATGGCTTCGGTCTTCTGTTTGTTCAGATGGTCTTCCACTGATTCTATCATACCGAAAAATGAAGTTTCGGCAGTATTTGGGATATAAGAAAATACGGTATTTTTTGTGTCCTCTTCAATTGCTTCAAGGACTTTAGGCATTAATAATTTACCTAGTTGTTTGCGTTCTTGATATATCTCTGCATCACTTCCTCGGGAGAAGTATATGCGTTCAAAAGAACATGCTTTTCTCTCAAGTGGTTCTATAATCTGCTTAATATTTGTTTCGCCAGATTTTTTGATTATGATCGCATTTCCTGGGGGAAGTTCTTTCACATTGTCATAATCTACATTGAATACAGTCTGTATTACAGGGCGCTCGGATGCCACAACTACAACTTCATCATCTTTATAGTAATACGCTGGCCGAATACCTGCTGGATCCCTAAGCACAAACGCATCACCATGTCCTAACATACCAGCCATTGCATAACCGCCATCCCAGTTCTTCGAGGACCTTTTTAGAATTTTCCCAACTCTCAATCTATCTGCTATGAGAGAAGAGCATTCCATTTTACTATAACCTTCTTTTTTTAAGTCTCTATAAATCTTACTTACCGCATCATCTAGAAAATGCCCTATTTTCTCCATGATGGTAATGGTGTCGGTATATTCTTTTGGATGTTGGCCTAATTCAACGAGACTGGCAAAAAGTTCCTTCACATTGGTCATGTTGAAATTCCCTGCCAATATCAGGTTGCGATGGGTCCAGTTATTCTGTCTTAAAAAAGGATGAACGCTTTCAACACTATTTTTTCCAAAGGTACCATATCGTACATGACCTAATAAGACTTCACCTATATATGGAATATTTTTTTTCTGTAGGGATACGTCGTTAGTATATTCAGGATGATCGGAAAGTTCTTGATTTACGCGTTCATTAATTTGGGCAAAAATATCTTGAATAGGTTGTTGAGCCACAGACCTAACGCGACTAATATAACGTTCACCCGGCTGCGTATCGAGTTTAATACTGGCAAAACCTGCACCATCTTGCCCTCGATTGTGCTGCTTCTCCATCATGAGGTACATTTTATTCACTCCATAAAATGCACTACCATATTTTTCTTTATAATATTCTAATGGTTTTAAAAGCCTGATAACTGCAATACCGCACTCATGTTTTAAAGCATCACTCATTATATTTGTCTATTCATTTATAATAAAAAACGCGCTAAATTTTAGCGCGCTCATTCAAGTTAATTCTATTTCAAATTGTGTTAGGTTTTTGAATTGCTTCAAACGCCGATGCACTTCGCTGTGTTCTAGACCTACCATTCTCTCTGTACCGAACTTTTCAACACAAAAAGAAGCTAATGTCGATCCATAAATCACGGCATTCTTCATATTCTCGAAAGAGAGGTCATTTGTTTTAGCTAAATATCCAGAGAAACCGCCAGCAAATGTATCGCCAGCGCCGGTTGGGTCAAATACTTCTTCTAAAGGTAGTGCTGGAGCATAAAAAACATTTTCATCATGAAATAATAAAGCACCGTGTTCTCCTTTTTTAATAACAACATATTTGGGTCCCATATCATGAATCTTCCTCGCCGCCACAACCAATGAATATTCTCCAGTCAGTTGCCTAGCTTCTTCATCATTTATGGTTATTACATCTACCCTCGAAATCACCTCTTTCAACTCAGGCATGGCATTATCCATCCAAAAGTTCATCGTATCGAGTATTGCCAGCTTTGGCTTCTTAGTCATCTGATCCAGAACTTGCAGTTGAACACTTGGCTGTAAATTACCAAGCATTACTATTTCTGCATCCTTATAGGCTTCAGGAACTTTAGGATTAAAATCTGCTAGAACATTAAGCTCGGTAGCTAGCGTATCTCTAGAATTCATGTCATTATGGTACTTCCCTTTCCAAAAGAACGTTTTACCATCTTTAACAACTTCTACGCCAGAAATATCAATTCCTTTGGTTGCGAGCATATTTAGATAATCACTAGGAAAATCTCCTCCTACAATAGATACAATAGCTGCATCAATATTAAATTGAGCTGCAGCCAACCCAATGAATGGGGCTGCCCCTCCTAAAATTTTATCGGTCTTGCCAAAAGGTGTTTCAATAGCATCAAATGCCAAGGTTCCTACGATAACTAATTTACTCATGTGAAGAGTGATACATTTTGATGCAAATATAATGCTCTTTTAGTAATTAATGCAGTATTACTTTTGCTTGTTTTCTAGTAGTTTCTTAAGGGTACTAAACGACGTATAAGGAGATTTCAGCAATTGTGAATTTATCAGCCATGCAGGCACAACGCCTTCTGAATCGCTGAACAATTGATGGGTAATGGATATTCCTTCGTGAGTTTTCCCCAATAACCAAAATTCCTTGAAATTTTTGATTCGAACAACGCCATCTTTATCAGGAAGCACATTGTTGTTTGGGTCAATGAATCTTACGCCACAGTTAGTATGGAGAAGCAAAAAATAAATAAGAATATAAAGAGGTGCTTCATTATGAAACAATATTGATTTAATGGAAAACTTATTTTCTTCCAAAATCAGCTGGGATTTCACCCCAAGCTTTAGTTTCCCATTTTACAATAACCGTAATAAAGGTATTTTTCTTTAACCAATCTTCGGCTCTTTCCACTAGATCGAAAAGCGATCTATTTTTTTCGGACTTTACTAGTTTACTATTGCATGTCTTTTTTTTCACCCAGCTCATGGCCGTTCTTGAGTCTGTGTAAATGATCCTAGTACTTTTATTCTTCTTTAAAAAAGCCAGCCCATGCACCAATGCCAGAAACTCGCCAATATTATTAGTGCCTTCTTCAAAAGGGCCTTGTTTAAAAATCTCTTTCTTGGACTTGGTATCGACGCCTCTATACTCCATCTTTCCGGGGTTGCCACTAGAAGCAGCATCCACCGAAATGGAATTATAATTCGGTCGTCCGATTTTTAGGAGTTGCGCATTTGACAATTCACTTTTAAATTTTTTCTTTAGACCTATGTAGTCTTTGTAGTTACCTTTCAAGGCTTTTTTGGCGGCATTAAAAGTCTCAAACGATTTGTACTGGGCTCCCTTGAAATCCTTTATTTGTGCTTTACAATCATCCCAAGATTCAAAAACACCAGTGTGATGTCCTTTCCAAACAGTATAATATTTTTTATTTTTCTTAGACATGCGGTGAAAAAAGGATGGATTCAATCACTTTCGGAAAATGTGCCATCTCCAACTCATGAATTTTGGAAGCTATATTTTCGGCGGTATCTTCCTTTGAGATTGCACACCTCACCTGAAAAATAATGGCGCCTTCGTCATAAAGTTCATTCACATAATGAACGGTTATGCCCGTTTCTTTGTCATTATTCGCCTTTATTGCTTCATGAACATGCATGCCATACATGCCTTTGCCACCGTATTTTGGTAGTAAGGCAGGATGGATGTTTATGATCTTTTTAGGGAAATCACTAATTAAATATTCTGGGATCTTCCAAAGGAAGCCAGCAAGAACAATAAGGTCCGGATTTATCTCATTTAGAAGGGTACGGACCACATCATCTTTATTAAATGCTATTTTATTGAATGATAATGCGCTTATATTCAGCTTTTTACAACGGCTTAATACTTTGGCATGAGGATTGTTAGTCATAACAAGAACAACAGAGACACTTTCTCGTTGTTGAAAGTAAGTAATGATATTTTCTGCATTGGATCCGGAACCGGACGCAAAAATTATAATACGTTTCATTTTACGAGTTCAAGTTGTTTAGTAGTTCGAAAACAAAAAAAAGAATTATTATTAACAATTAAGGAACAAAACAAATTTACTTCAATTTTATTTCGCTAAATTACAAACACTATTTTACAAGGTAAAAGCACGATTTAAAATAAAGTTTTTTATTTTTGCCACTTAATTAAAAATTAAATTAAAAGATTATGTCAGACATTGCATCAAGAGTTAAAGCGATTATCGTAGATAAGTTAGGCGTTGACGAAAACGAAGTGGTTACCGAAGCAAGTTTCACGAACGATTTAGGAGCAGATTCATTGGATACTGTTGAATTGATCATGGAATTTGAAAAAGAATTCGATATTCAGATTCCAGACGACCAAGCAGAGAACATCGCTACCGTTGGTCAAGCTATATCATATATTGAAGACGCTAAATAAGTAAACATTACTTATGGAATTAAAGCGAGTTGTAGTTACAGGTCTAGGCGCACTTACACCTATAGGCAATACCAAAGATGAATATTGGGATGCTTTACTGAAAGGTAAAAGCGGTGCTGCACCTATAACATATTTTGATACTGAAAAGTTCAAGACTAAATTCGCTTGTGAACTAAAAAACTTTAATGCCACAGACTTTCTTGAAAGAAAGGAAGCTCGTAAGATGGACAGGTTTACCCAGTACGCTATGGTGGCTTCAGATGAAGCCATCAGCGACTCGGGGCTGGATTTGGACAAATTGGACAAATTACGAGTTGGTGTTATTTGGGGAGCTGGAATTGGGGGCTTGGAAACATTTCAGCAAGAAGTATTGAACTTCGCTGCAGGAGATGGTACTCCGAGATTCAACCCTTTCTTTATCCCAAAAATGATTGCAGACATTGCACCAGGAAACATATCCATTAAACATGGTTTTATGGGTCCGAATTACACAACAGTTTCAGCATGTGCCTCTTCGGCTAATGCGATGATCGATGCCCTAAACACCATTCGCTTAGGCACTTGTGATGTGATTGTGACAGGAGGAAGTGAAGCTGCGGTGACCATTGCTGGTATGGGTGGTTTTAACGCCATGCATGCCTTATCAACAAGAAATGAAAGCCCAGAAACCGCCTCAAGGCCTTTTGATGCGACCAGAGATGGATTTGTATTAGGAGAAGGCGCAGGTGCTATTATTCTTGAGAGCTATGAGCACGCAAAGGCTCGTGGCGCTAAAATATACGCTGAAGTCCTTGGTGGTGGATTATCTTCTGACGCATATCATATGACAGCGCCACATCCTGATGGAATAGGGGTTATTGCAGTCATGAAAAATTGTTTGGAAAATGCTGGTGTTAAACCAGAAGAAGTGGACCATATTAATACGCATGGTACATCAACACCTCTTGGAGATGTTGCAGAATTGAAAGCCATATCTGAAGTATTTGGAGATCACGCAAAAAACATAAATATCAATTCAACTAAATCCATGACCGGCCATTTATTGGGTGCGGCGGGCGCTATTGAATCTATAGCATCTATTCTAGCCATGGAACACGGTATAGTACCACCAACTATTAACCATACTACGGTTGATGAAAGAATAGACCCTGAATTGAACTTGACATTGAACAAAGCACAGAAAAGAGACGTAAAAGTCGCCATGAGCAATACCTTTGGTTTTGGTGGCCATAATGCCTGTGTACTGTTCAAGAAATTAGATTGATTTTCGAATGAAATCCATTCGTAACATATTCAAATCTCGTTCCAAAGGCAACGAGAATTTTTTTATTGGTTTGAACAAGATCTTAGGGTTTAAGCCAAAACAACTAAATTATTACGAAAAAGCGTTCACCCATAGGTCCTTGAATTTAAGGGATAGTGAAGGAAATGCCGTTAATTATGAGCGTCTTGAGTTCTTAGGAGATGCTATGCTTAGTGCTGTTATTGCTTCTCATTTGTTCTTAGAGGTGCCTGAAGGAGATGAAGGCTATTTGACCAAGATGCGATCTAAAATTGTGAGTAGGGAGCATTTAAATGAGTTGGGAAAAGACTTAAACCTGATCGATTACATTGAGAGCAAGATATCGAAGGAGAGCTTTGGCGATAATATTCATGGTAATTTATTCGAATCCCTTGTAGGCGCTATTTTCCTGGATAAAGGCTATAAAGATTGTGAAAATTTCATTTATAGGCGGGTAATTATTCCTTACGTAGACATTGTTAAACTGGAAGGCAAGGTCATTAGCTACAAAAGTTTGCTCATTGAATGGTGTCAAAAAGAAAAAAAATCCTTTGATTATAACGTGTATGAAGATACTGGGAATGATGATTTAAGGCATTTCTCCGTAAAACTTTCCATTAACAACAAAGTAATTGCCAAAGCTCGTGCCACATCAAAAAAGAAAGCAGAAGAGAAAGCTTCTAAAAGAGCCTTTTTCGCTTATCAGAGTAGGATTTCAAGACCTACCTAGTACAAAGCAGCTTACCATTCATTAAATTTTGTACTATAACGTTTTCGTTATAATTGGGCTTAAGTTTGAATTTATCATGCTTATATTAACACCGTATATACTATATTTACCAAAGCAATTCAGGACTTATGAGTAAGCATAAATTGATTCTTGAAGATGTATTTGAAGAGGTAACCTATACCTTGTTTGCAATTCATTGCTCTCTTGTAGATTATAGATTAGCATATTTGCTCAATAAAAATTTGGCAACGAATCTTAATAGAAAAAAAGAGGATTTGGACTATGATAGTGTTTCAGCGTCATATTCAATTTTTGAGTGGCAGGATGAGGATCATCAAACAACCTGGAACTTAATTAATAATATAAGTCTTACTGAAACGGACAAAATAATGGATGACACATCACTTTTCGGGAAAGAAGAAAAATCATTCAAGACCCATAATCTAATTCCAGAATATAAATCTGTTGATTATTTCTTGAAAATTAGCGCTGAAGGTATGTTTTATTCTGAAGACAAAATATTAAATAAAATTCAAGAAATACCACAAATAGCGACTACTTATATGATTGATGCTACTAAACTTAAATCAAGAAACAACTTAATTTTCAACTAATGCCGAAACAGAAAAAAACGAAAATTGTTGCCACATTAGGACCTGCCACGAGTACGAAAGAAATACTCAAGGCCATGATCGATGAAGGTGTTAATGTTTTTAGGATCAATTTTTCCCATGCCAATTATGATGATGTAAAGGAGCGTATTGATATGATTCGTGCACTTAATGAGGAAAACGATACTAATGTTGCTATACTAGGTGATTTACAAGGGCCAAAACTTAGAGTAGGGGTCATGAAGGAAGAGGTAGTGGTTACTGATGGTGATGAACTGACATTTGTTACTGGCAAAGAATTCAAAGGGACCAAAGAGCGCGTCTATATGAATTACCAGAACTTTCCAAGGGATGTGCAAAAGGGTGAGCGTATTTTGTTAGATGACGGAAAATTAATTTTCGAAGTATTGAATACCGACAAAAAATCTGAAGTAAAAGCGAAAGTTATTCAAGGAGGTCCTTTGCGATCAAAGAAAGGTGTAAACCTTCCAAACACGAATATTTCCCTACCAGCCCTTACCGAAAAAGATATAAAGGACGCCATGTTCGCCATAGAACAAGAGGTTGATTGGATTGCCTTATCTTTTGTTAGACACGCTGAAGATCTCATGCAACTTGAGGAACTCATAAAAGAGAATAGTAAATATAAGATTCCGATAATTGCCAAGATAGAGAAACCCGAAGCCGTAGAGAATATCGATAAGATCGTTGCCTACTGCGATGGACTCATGGTGGCTCGTGGTGATCTAGGAGTCGAAATACCAGCACAAGAAGTTCCATTGATTCAAAAACAGTTAGTACTAAGGGCTAAACAAGCTCGAATACCGGTTATCATTGCCACTCAAATGATGGAAACGATGATCACTAGTCTTACACCAACTCGGGCAGAAGTAAATGATGTAGCAAATTCTGTAATGGACGGAGCAGACGCGGTAATGCTTTCAGGGGAAACATCCGTAGGTAGTTATCCAGTAGAGGTCATTCAGAAAATGTCTAGTATACTTCGAACCGTTGAGAATTCTCCCCTTATTACCGTGCCTCAATCACCACCTCATATTCGTACAAAACGGTACATCACTAAATCCATTTGCTATCACGCTGCAAACATTGCTAACGAAATCAATGCTCAAGCGATATCGACCTTGACCAATAGTGGTTATACGGCATTCCAGATATCTGCATGGAGACCTGCTTGCCATATCCTCGTATTTACATCTAACAAAAGGATCTTGACACAACTGAATTTACTTTGGGGTGTTAAGGTGTTTTACTACGATAAATTCGTGAGTACCGATGAAACCATTGAGGACGTGAATAGTATCGCTTGTAAAAAAGGATTTCTTGACGTCGGAGATATGTTAGTAAGTCTTGCTGCCATGCCAATTCAAGATAAAGGAATGGTAAATACATTAAGGATCACAGAAATTACTAGTTGCACTATCTAGAATTCAAATTTTAATTGGACACTTACACTCATTTCCTCTTCAGATAATTTTTTTGTAGATGGTCTTTCAGTATTCAGGTTGGAGAGTGATATACCTAATAATCGAACCGAATCCTTCATTTTTTCTTGATAGAGAAGCGATTTAGCAGTTTCCATGATAATGGCTTTTTCAGAAACAAAATAGGGTAAGGTCTTACTGCGTGTCTGGAGCGAGAAATCGCTATATTTTATTTTAAGGGTAATGGTTTTGCCTGACACATCACTTTTTTTTAAGCGCTTTTCAACTTCTTTAGCAATGTTTTCAAGTTTCTCGAGCATGAATATTTCTGACGATAGATTGTCATTGAAAGTGCGCTCCGCCGCCAAGGATTTTCTAATACGATGAGGTTTCACCTCGCTGTTATGAATACCACGAACTATATGGTAATAAGATCGTCCAGATTTACCAAAGTTCTGTTCTAGAAAATCTGCCGTTTTTGCTTTTAGGTCCTTGCCAGTAAAAATCCCTTTTTGATATAATTTTTCCGCAGTGACCTTACCAATGCCATAAAATTTCCTTACATCCAAGTTTTCCATAAATTCTAGGACCTCCTCGGGACCGACGGTTTTCTGGCCATTAGGTTTATTGTAGTCACTGGCTATTTTAGCAACAAATTTATTGATGCTGATTCCTGCAGAGGCCGTTAATCCAACTTCATCATAAATCCGCTGTCTTATTTCCTTTGCGAGTAAGGTCGCACTCGGATTTCCTTTTTTGTTATTGGTAACATCAAGATAGGCTTCATCCAATGATAATGGTTCGACCAATTCTGTGTAATCATAAAAAATAGTCCGTATGGCTTTGGAAATTTCACCATATCGCTCAAATCTTGGGCTTACAAAAATAAGATCGGGGCAATTCAATTTGGCTAATACACCACTCATGGCACTTCTAACGCCGAATTTGCGAGCTTCGTAACTGGCGGCACTTACAACACCACGTTTTTCGCTTCCACCAACCGCTAAGGGTTTTCCTCGAAGTTCAGGATTATCCAATTGCTCTACAGAGGCATAAAATGCATCCATATCTACATGAATGATCTTTCTAAGAGGAAGGTTGTCTGGCATGCCATAAATTTATAATATCTTTATCAAAACAAGGTGCTAATGAATTTAAATCAGGTTACTGTTCCTTCAAATAATATTGAAAAATCCATAAAGTTCTATAAAACTCTAGGACTTAGATTAATTGTTGAGGCTTTGCCTCATTATGCGCGGTTTGAGTGTCCATCTGGTGATGCTACCTTTTCAGTTCATAAAATTGATGATATTCAACATGGTGAGGCCATAGTTGTGTACTTTGAGCAGGATAATTTGGATGACTACGTGAAGGATATGATACGTAAAGGAATCATTTTTGATGAAATGCCAGAAGATAAGACTTGGTTATGGCGAGAAGCACGATTGACAGACCCTGATGGTCATAAATTGATTATTTACCATGCGGGTAATAATCGGAAAAACCCACCTTGGAGAATAGATAGCGAATGATTGAGATCGAACGTAAATTCCTTGTGCTTTCTGATGACTACAAGAAGGAAGCATTCAAGAGCACTGAAATAATTCAAGGCTTCTTGAATACTCATAAAGAACGCACCGTAAGGGTGAGGGTAAAAGGTGAAAAAGGGATTTTGACGGTCAAGGGAGAATCTTCTAGTGATGGCACTTCGCGTTTCGAATGGGAAACGGAAATCAGTAGATCTGATGCTGAAGCTTTATTTGAATTATGTGAACCTGGCATAATCAAAAAAATTAGATATGAAGTAAAAGATGGACATCATGTCTTTGAAGTTGACGAATTTAATGATGACAATCAAGGATTGGTTATTGCAGAAATTGAACTAAATGATGCCCATGAATCATTTGAAAAGCCCCAGTGGTTGGGAAAAGAAGTTACTGGTGATCTAAGATATTATAATTCGCAGTTAAGTAAATGCCCTTATAAACAGTGGGTTAAATGAAAATTAGTAGAACGGTTCTAGATGAAATAGGATATTTAAGAGAGAGGATGTGCTTACTTTTTGAGATATTCAGTAACACGCAAATAACTGAATCATAATTCAAAATTAATTGTTTGCAGAATTGAATTCATACTCCCGCTCAACCTTGCAAATCCTTACATTATACCAGCGATACCAATCGGATTTTCCTTTTTGTTGGGCGATTAAATGGTCGGTTTGTCGCTTCCAGTTGCTGATGTCTTCAAGGCTTTTCCAATAACTATTGGTAATGCCAACATCATTTCGCGCACTATCAACCCCTAAGAACCCTTTCTGTTTTGCAGCGAGTTCTTCCATTTTCTCGGCCATTTCAGTATAGCCTTCTGTTGCGTCCGTATTAGTTGAGGTAAAAATCACGGCATAATAGGGTTTAAAAATAGGAATCATTTTGTCTAATTCAGTAGTTGTTAATTAATGTGCTCATAAAATCTATTTTTATTCAGATCATTAATGATTTAAAATTATAAAAAATCTATGTATAGTTCTTGTATAGGTTCCTGTTTTCTTCAATGTGAATTATTGAAGGCCAGAACTTTACTGGTCATTTTACGTTAAAAAGGTAATTTGGTTTAGTATTTTACAACTATTGAATAATCTAGTTATCTATGACTACTGGTATGTTCCCTGTTTCATCCAAGATACCCTCCATTTTTAAATGGGTAATAACAGGTTCTTTAGCCATTCGCACCAATGTGACATGATCGAATGACATGGAATCATTCTTGTGTTGGCTGCCACCCGTCGTTCCCAACATGGTGTAATCCCTCCCATGTCGTTTGCGATGTGAAAAGGAATGGAAATGACCATTTATTACTGTGTATTTCCGCTCTTTTAATAACGTTTCAAGTTTGCCTAATCCTTTGTCATCTTCACGCATCCAAAGTGGTTTGTGCATTAGGACAAATGTCCATTTTACTTTAGGATACTGTTCTAGTACGTTCTTAAAATAGTCATATTGATCCGTACTTAAACCACCTATTCGTCGTTCAGGCATATGGTAATATTCTGATTCCTCATATACGCCGTCTATCTCACCATTGATGATCTTGAGTGCTTTCGCCCTGGCATGATAGATCTCCAGCATGCGCTTTTCTTCATAATCTTCAGAATCCATCATTATGAACAAGACATCTTCATATACAAAATGATAAAAACGAGGTCCGAACCTGTTTTTCCAGAATTCGCGCATAGTTGGATTGGTCAAATCATGATTACCACCCAAATGAAAGAAAGGCATATTTAGTTTCGATGTTCTACCGTCAAAGGAGTCCCATTCTTTTGCCAGTTGCAAGGTGTCTTCTGTGCCACCATCAATCAGATCTCCAACGCTCAATACAAAAGTTGGGTCTAGCCTATTCAATTGTGACACTGCCGTACTATAAATACCTGGACGCTCACCTCCAGTAAGGTCAGAAATAATAGCAAAGGTGAAATCTTCTTCTTCGAGCTCAAATACATCGCTTGTCCAAGGTGCTGGCCCGGACAGGATATCGTGTTGAAAATTCGCAACCTGTTTGGTATTGGATTTACAACCAACCAGTAGTAAAATTAGTGCTAGTAATGACAGATACTGTGTTTTCATTTGCATATAAAATCTTTGATCATTGATACTGTTTTAATCCTTTATTATCAAGGCAGGAATATCCAAGATCTTGAAATTTGTATTATACTGCGTCATTTCTTCATTTATTATGGCATCGCGCTCTGTTTTATAAACCTGCCAGTCATTTAGCAGATCTTGCAAGCGCTCTTTTGCGCCACCTGTTACTTTTGGATCTGCTTGATCAATATATCCAGAAAGGTTCATAAGTTGTGCATTGAGTTGATTCTTAAAGTTAATGACATCTTGGAAGGTTTTCTGCTTAGGTTGAATCAAGTTTTCCTCCCATTTGGAGATACGTTCCACAAGGGCCTTTCCTTCCTCCAACAACTCCTTGGCCTCATCATTGTCTTTTAATAATTTGGCATAATTCCCTAGTTGTGATTTAGCTGAACGCATGTTATTCACAGATTCGTGCATATCCTTGATCGTCGCCTCAATGGTCATTAATAAAGATTGCTGTTGTTTAAAATCTTCGGAAGTAGCATCAACTAAAGGATTTGGTAAAATACTAACTTGTGTGTCTGTTATTTCCTTTTCTAATGTTAATCTTAAAGTATAATTTCCGGGAGCCACAGTAGTACCACTTAAACTACCAAATACAAAGACCTTATCAATAGCAGGTAATGCTTCACGCCTGAAATCCCAAGTAAAGCGGTTCATACCTTTTTTTGCAGGTAAAAGTTTTGGTGCTGAAGGTCCTCCTGGCCATGATTTGAATCCTTTTGGTTTTTTATTGGAGTAAGTCCTTATGACTTTGTCATTTTGAAGCACTTCTAATTTCAGATCTAAGGAATCCAACTCCTTAGGTAGATAATAATCCAAGGTGACACCACTTTTCGGATTCTGGCCTTGTCCTATACCTTTTGAAGTTCCACCCATGAATCGATAGGTGTCCTTCGGTTTTATGAGTTTTATGGTATTGGTATTTGAATCCTTTTGCTGTAAAAAACCGAGGTCATCGAGAATCCAAAAACCGCGCCCTGATGTTGCAGCGATCAAATCATTATCTTGAATGATAAGGTCGTTTACAGCAACAACAGGTAAGTTTAGCTTAAAAGGATGCCATGTAACACCATCGTTTATAGAGACATATAGGCCCACTTCCGTTCCGGCATATAAAAGCCCCGTTTTCTTCTTATCGGCTCGTACCACTCTGGCAAAGCCATTGGGGTCATCAAGACCAGTAACGATCTTCGTCCAAGTCTTTCCGTAGTTGCTGGTTTTAAAAACATAAGACGCCAGATCCATGGATTTATACCTCATGACAACTACGTAGGCAGATGCCGGATTATGTTGAGAGATATCGATACTGTTCACAATACCATCAGGAATGCCATTAGGTGTTATATTCTCCCATGACTGCCCATCATTTTTGGTGATGTGTAATAATCCATCATCGGTTCCTGCGTATAAAACACCTTTCTCATGCTGCGATTCTACTAGGGAAGTAATGGTATTGTAATTTTCACCACCCGCAGCTTCATTGGTATAAGGGGCACCTCCCGCTCCGTGTTTGTCTTTTTCGTTTTTAGTGAGGTCAGGACTTATGGTTGCCCAACTCATACCACCATTAGTGGTCTTGAAAACAACGTTTCCTGCATGGTAAATGATGCTTCGATCATGTGGTGAACTTATGATGGGCGCATTCCAGTTGTATCGATATTTTGCATCTTTTGGTGCAATACTCAATCCTAATTCCGGATATTCCTTTATTGATTTATGTTCCTTGGAACTTTTAGACCATTTACTGATATTACCTTGATAGGTGCCACCGTAGACTGTTACTGGATTGTCAGGATCGAATGCAAGAAAAGCACTTTCACCACCAGCAACGGCATACCAATCTTTCCAATCTATACCTCCATCATTGGTCCTGCTAGCTATGGCCATGGTCGAATTGTCCTGCTGGCCACCATAAACATAGTAAGGCATTTGGTTATCTGTAATCACACGATAAAACTGTGCTGTCGGTTGGTTTTGCTGAGAACTCCAACTTTTCCCTGCATTGAAAGAAATATTGGCACCCCCATCGTTAGAGTTGATGAGGTTTTGGTTATCTGTTGGATTGATCCATAAGTGATGATTATCGCCGTGAGGCACTGACAAATTTGAAAAACTCTTGCCGCCGTCAATTGACTTCATAACAGGGGCATTGAGCACGTATACCGTATTTTCGTTTTGCGGATCTGCAAAGATTTCCATGTAGTACCATGAACGTGTAATATTAACGCGGCTCTTGTTGATCTGTTTCCATTTTTTGCCACCATCATCAGAGCGATAGACCCCACCTTTTTCACCTTCCGCCTCAATGACCGCAAAAACACGTTCGGAAT
>RCNB010000453.1_pt1 | contig 28064 bp, 28 predicted proteins | sample 2041321 | NCBI WGS metagenome assembly RCNB01 (sample SAMN09708232, study PRJNA481090) | Marine sediment metagenome, whole genome shotgun sequencing project. | reverse complement strand
GTGAATTTATTCATCAAGGTTTTGATTTGTTTTGGAGGAATGGGGGGCAGTTTGCGTTGTTTTCCTTCTTTTTTTGTCACAATACTTATATACTTATAAATTAACATAAATATATAAAAAATAATAAAATAAAGTGATTTAATGTCAAATGAAACAATCTGGGCCTGGCTTCAAACAAAAGGGAAAATTTTCAAAGTAATTTCCAATCCAGAACAAGGGACAATTGAGGTTCGTAATGAAAACGGAGAAACATTGATCAGAAAAACAAATTTGAGTAGAAGACAAGTTGAGCTTATTGAAAAAAATTTTTTAAATACCATTGCAAAAAAGCTTAATGAGAATAACGATACTCCTCTTCGAAAACGAAAAGATTCATTTGATCCTATGGTAGCATAGTCAATAGATTAATTCCCCCTCTTTTTATCAATAAAAATCCTGACAATTGAGATAGTAGAACTAAAGATTAATATAGCGAAAAACCATTTCAAACTTCCATGGAAAAAAAGATAATCTTTTTGGAACTACCCAACGAAACAATAGAGAAGATTGATGATCAGAACAAGGTGGGAACCCGCTCTGTCTTTATCTCGGACTTAATAGAAAAACAATTGACTCAAGTAAGTAAAATGGATATTTCAACTGAGATACCAACAAGTATGCAAGATGGTGAGTTAGGGCAACTAACTGGAGAGATTGGCCTTGTGAATAGTCAGGGTATGTCGATTGGAAAGTTCGATATTAATACCGTAGAGGGATTTGAAAACCTCGCTACAAAGATCTGTGAAATCTCAGATGATCCAATCGTTCAGATGAAGGCACGGCGCTGGCGGTAGATATCTTCAAAAATTATTGTTTCAAAAGAGTTTTTTTAGAGATTAATTTATATCTACAATTGTTTATGCAAGATTAGACGTTATGTACAAAATATTTGTTCAAGGTATTGTCCAGGGTGTTGGTTTTAGGCCTTATATTTATAGAAAAGCAAAAGAAAATGGGTTAGTTGGTTCTATAAAAAACACCGGAAGTGGTGTTGAAATAATAATCAATGATAAAGATTTCATAGAAAAACTAACGGATCTTCCCCCACTTGCAAAAATCACAGATTACACTGTTAAAGAATTTAAAACAAAGAAAACATATTCTGATCTCATAATCCTCAAAAGCACATATTCAGAAGGGGAAACAGAGCTTCCTGCTGATATTTTTATGTGTATTGATTGTTTAAAAGAACTTAAAGATAAAAAAAATAGGAGGCATAATTATTATTTTATTACGTGTACAAACTGTGGCCCAAGGTTTTCAATGATAGAGGATTATCCTTATGATAGGCCACTTACGTCAATGCATGAATTTAAGATGTGCTCTAAATGTGAGGCAGAATATGCAAACCCACTTGATCGGAGATATCATGCTCAGACTGTTGCCTGTAAAGAGTGTGGTCCGAAACTACAACTGCTTGACGGTAAAGACGATATCAGTGGTAGATCTGATGTTGAAACAATTAAAAAAGCAGTTGATCTAATAAAATCTGGAAACGTAATAGGAATTAAGGGTGTCGGTGGTTTTCATATCTGTTCACAGTGTGATAAAGATAGTGTCAAACGTGTTAGGAAAATGCTTAACCGTCCGAATAAACCATTTGCAATACTGGCTAAAGATATTATCATGGCCGATACTGTTGCATATATCTCTTCAAAAGAAAAGGAATTATTAGTTAGTCCTCAAAGACCAATTGTTGTAGTAAAAAAGAAACATAAAAATGATTTTAAATCTGTTTCAGAGTTAGATACCATTGGTCTGATGTTTCCGTATACTGCTCTTCATTTTCTTATGTTTGATTTTATTGATACGCCTCTTCTTATGACATCATGTAATATCCCTGGTGAGCCGGTATCAATTACTGAAAGAATTGGTACATATTTTTTGACGCATGAGCGAAAGATTGTGAATAGATGTGATGACTCTGTACTTAAGGTAATTGAGGATACGTCCTTTTTTTTACGACGATCAAGAGGATACACTCCTATCCCTGTACGACTCCCGATTGATTGTGCGGATACTATTGCTGTAGGTGCTGAGTTAAACAATGTGATTTGTACTGTTAAAAAGAATAAATGTTATCTTTCTCAGTATATTGGTGAGACCTCTAAATATGAGACATTTAATTTTCTAAAAGATACTGTTTATAATTTTATCAAACTTACACGACTGAAACCAAAAATTATTGCCTGTGATCTTCATCCTTCTTACAATTCAACCGTTTTTGCAAGAGAACTTGCTGAAAAATACAATGCAAAGTTGATCCAAGTCCAGCATCAAAAAGCCCATGTTGCTAGTGTTGCAGCAGAACATAATCTTACCGATTATGTAGGAATTGCAGTGGATGGCCTTGGATATGGTGATGACGGTAATATTTGGGGTGGGGAGGTATTTGATGTGAAGAATGGAAGTGATTTTTCTAGAATTGGCCATCTCGAAGAACAACCGCAGTTAGGTGGGGATTCTGCTACCTTGCATCCTAAAAAGATGTTATTTGGAATCTTGTCGAAATTACTTGACGAAAATGAGCTTGTTAAGTTGGGTTTGTTTAATAAACAAGAAAGTAGACTCTATTTGAAGGTTTTAGAAAACAATTTTAACGTACCTATTACTACTAGCTCCGGGAGGATACTTGATGCAGTCTCTGCACTATTGGGATTTTGTGATAGGAGAACCTATGATGGCAGACCTGCGATGATTCTTGAAAGTGTTGCAACAAAACCTTATGATTTTGAACCAGTTATCTCTAATAAAAATGGGAAAAGTGTTCTCTTGACAACTATATTGTTTGAATTTTTACTTAATAATATTCATAAGGACAAAGGTAGGCTTGCGGCGACTGCTCAAATGTATCTTGCCAAAGGATTTTTTAAGATGGCAAAACAAAAAGCAGGAAATGAGGTGCCGATTGTTTTATCGGGTGGTGTTGCCTATAACAAGATGATTTCTGAATTTATGATTAAAAATAATGTGCTTGTAAATAAAAAAATACCTTGTGGTGATGGTGGTGTATGCTTTGGTCAAGCATATTTAGCAAATATAATTTAAAAGACAACTTATTTACAAATCCCTCCTTCATCTTATAACACATCTCATGGTTTAACATAGGTAATAAGGATAGGTTAGAATGACAAATACTATTAAATAACAATTGTTTTTCCTTTATAACTAGTCGAGAGAATGGAGATGCAATGATATGGTAATGAATCACTCGGTGAAAGTAGGGTTCAGCTTTGGCTTGACCTCTGGAATAATTACAACACTTGGACTCATGGTTGGTCTTTCTTCAGGTACGCATTCAAAACTAGTGGTCATTGGAGGTATACTTACCATAGCAATAGCAGATTCTCTTTCAGATGCTCTGGGTATCCATATTTCTGAAGAATCAGAAAATAAGCATACTGAAAAGGAAATTTGGATGGCGACTCTCTCTACCTTTTTTTGTAAATTCTTATTTGCTTTGACATTTGTTATCCCTGTTTTATCTTTTAGAGACTTATCAACTGCAGTTATTGTAAGTGTTATTTGGGGATTGTCAGTATTAAGTGTGTTAAATTATTTTATTGCAAGGCAGCAAAAAGGATCAATTTGGCGTCCTATCTTTGAGCATATGATAATTGCTTTAGTAGTTATTGTATTGACCCATTTTACAGGAGTGTGGATATCAACAATATTTTGCTAATATTTGAAAAAATTATCATAATATTTATAAATTAAATTCAAACCAAATATTATTAAAACTGAAATCCGATGAATAAAATGTGAGAAAATGGTAGAGGGGCAAGAAAGTATTGATTTGAATGAGCAGCAACTAACACTTATGCATATGATGTACGATGGTGATATTGACTCATCAAAAGCTGTGGAAGCTCTTGGAGTCCCTATTGAAGAATTGTTTAAAATCGTTGATGAACTTATTCAATTACAGATGTTGGTAGCCTCTGGTGATGAGGAGGTCGAACTCACTGAATCTGCTGTAAGTTATATCGAAGAAAAGATGAATAAAAATTCAGAGGATGAATCATAATTATATTGTGCGTAATTTTATTTCTACAACGGTCTAATGCCCCGGATCTTCGCTCCGATGGGGATAGCACATTTTAGGCGATTCTCATTTGCTACGTTACTGTTTTATATGTTTATTAAAACCTGTCTTTTTTCAATTTGACATTTTCACGCGTTAGATTTATATACCATTAATGATACAATGTGTCGTGCTAAACATTATAATCAGAAAGATAGAGGTGAGAATATATGGAGAAAAAAAAGTTGATGATCGAACATCTGAAATTAAAGAACTTCTTAGACAAAAAGATGAGTTTATTGGTCAACTTGGACATGATCTCAAAACACCAATATCAATACTTACCAATTTATTACCAATAATGAAAGAGGATACAAAAGATACTGATTTAAAAGACGATTGCGATATGGCAATACGCAACGTTAATTACATAGAAAATTTAGTTACTGGAACACTGAAAATTGCGGAATTAAGCTCACCAAATGCACAAATTAGCCTCCAATCTATAAATTTATTGGATATAGTTAACAATGTTATCAAAGATAATCAATTCATCTTTGATGAGAAAAATATCACTATCCACAATACGATTAATAAAGATATTATTGTACATTCAGATAACCTACGTCTCATTGAGATATTTAACAACCTTATAAGTAATGCTTTAAAGTATTCTGGAAAAAAAGGTGGAAATGTTACTATTAACGCACAAAGAGATAGTAATCATATCTGTATATCAGTTCAAGATGCTGGGATCGGTATGTCCAAGGAGCAACTTAAACATATATTTGACGAGTTTTACAAAGCTGACGAATCAAGACATAATATTGGATCTAGCGGTCTAGGTCTTTCTATTTGTAAACGAATCGTTGAAAAACATGGAGGAACGATTTGGGCAGAAAGCCCTGGGTTGGGAAAAGGAACAACATTTTATTTTACACTGAATGGAAATTAGCATAAAAAAAGAGAATTCTAATGTTGACTATGTTTTATTTTGCCATTTCCCATAAGATGAAGCTTTTTTGCATTTAAATCCATAATGAGAAATGTATCTTCATTAGTATAAGCAACAATTTTTTCAGATTCAAAAACTATTGAATCATTTGTTATATCTGTAACATTAATCGGTATTGTTTGCATTCCAATAGTTGTATGAGCAACTCCTTCTTTCATTTTTTGAAAGTAAGAATTTTTATCAAAAGATAGATCAAATGATCTCCCCGTTTTGACACCATCTATTGCACTGAGTATTGTACCTCGCTTCATTTCATCTGCTGTCGCACCTTTAATAGCTAGCCCCACACGCGATCCAGCTTCTGCTTCATCGAAATTTTTATCCTGCATCTGAATAGAACGAACAACAACTTCTTTACCTTGCGGTAATAGCATAACCTTATCATGTTTACAAATGAGCCCTTTTTTTACAAATCCAAGAATTACCTCCCCAACTCCTTTCACACTAAAAGAATGATCAATAACAATAACTGAAGGAGAGTTCAGATCTCGTTGAATTTGCATTTTTTCAAGATTTTCTAAAATTAATGGTATGTTTCGTTCAATAATATTAAAAGATTCAAGAGAAGTTCCTGTTATCATTGACGTTAAGCGAGTTGTATCCGTATATTGTGGTGTAATAATCATGCCTTGGGATATACCAACCGCATCAAGCATAAGAATGGTTTCTCCTATGCTAGGTGTTATTTCTTCACAAACAATTATAGCTATATCTATACTAGAAATAATCTGACTTTTAGGGGTGATTTTATCCTCAACTGGGTACATAAACGTGAAAATACTTTCATCAGTTTTCCTGTTAAACATCAATATGTCGCTTTCTGTTCCTTTTCTACCTAGTTCTCGACCAAGATTTTCATCATGGAATATTCCAACCGTAAGATGTTTCATAATCTTGCATATACATATGTAAAATAAATGTATGCATGATTTGATATAATCACAAAAATGCAGGAAGTATTTCTAGAAAATTAACAATTTTATAATAAGATTATTAAACAAATGTTTAATCCCTCTCCATGGGAGCAGTGTGTAATCTGAATGAAAACAAATGATAATGCTATGTATCTATTTTTTGATACAGAAACAACAGGTCTGCCAATAAACTGGAAGGCACCAGTTCAAAATGTTAATAATTGGCCAAGAATGGTTCAAATTGCATGGTTAGTGTATACTGCAGATGGTAAAAGAATTGATGGACAGAATTTTATCATAAAACCAGAAGGATTTTCAATCCCAGATGATGCAGTGAGAATACATGGGATATCTACAGAAAAAGCAATAACAGATGGAAAAGAGCTAGATGTTGTTTTAAAATTAATTGCAGAACAAATTGAAAATGCTGATGCTTTAGTAGCTCACAATATGAGTTTTGATGAGAAAATATTGGGGGCAGAATTCATTCGGAAAAACATTCAAAATGATCTTTTTAAAAAAAATAGAATTTGCACAATGAAACAATCTGTCCGTTATTGTAAGCTACCAGGAAGATATGGATACAAATGGCCAAAGCTTTCAGAATTGCATATTGAATTATTTGGAGAAGATTTCAAAGAAGCTCATGACGCTGTTGTTGATATAAATGCAACTGCAAAATGTTTTTGGAAAATGAAAGAATTGGAAATTATTTAAACCTTATAATTTTTCTGGAAATAGTAAACATATTACACAAAGCTATCGTTTACTATGGTAAACTTACGTTTAATTTGGTAAACGATTAAGGTTTATAAAAAAAAGTGGGCCCAGCAGGATTTGAACCTGCGACCATCTGGTTATGAGCCAGACGCTCCACCAGACTAAGCTACGAGCCCTTTGTTAGTTTTTAGCCATAATATAACTTCTACTACTTAAAATTTAGAGATGAATAATTGGGGCAAGATTCATTAATTAATGGATGTTTTATAGCAATAGAATGCGGGAGTTATCAGTATTTGCTAAATATCCATTCTTAAAAGATACAAAGACATATATTAAAGATTATGGCCCCTCTGTTAACGAACTTTTAGAAGATGTATTATATGAAAGAGCACGTTCAATTGGAATTGAACGACTTGACAATGCATTGAAGAAGAGAAATGTAGAAAACAGAAGCCTTGCCACAGAAACTGATTGCATTATGGAGATTTTATCGTATCCACTTGCACGAATGGTGACAGTTTGTGTCGGAGATACCTATTTTAAGAGAAGATATGCACTTGGTGAGGCATCTCATGCGTATAGAAATCTGCTTAATGAACCAATTTCTTTTCTCTTAGATGTCTCAAAAGAACTTAACTTGAATGTTGAACATATTGGAGAGACACAAAAAATCAAGATTTTTTTCAAGGATTATTTGCGTTATGCTCCCACAAGATATAAAGAATGGAAGATGGTAAATCGAGATATGAATGGTGGTTTTGTAACTCTTTATCGGAGAGAGCTTGCAAGAATATTGTTGGAACTTTTAAGAAAGCGCATTAACGAAGAACTTGATTCTCACAAATGCAATAATGTAATAAAAAAAGCATTTGAAGTAGATATTAACAGATTTCAAAACATTGTAAATATGCAGAAGAAAAAGATGGAAGCAGCTCCTGTTGGAAAACTAAGCATCGAAAAATTACCTCCTTGTTTAAAAGATATCTTAGCTGCGATTCAAGCAGGAGAAAACGTTCCGCATATGGGGCGATTTGCACTTGTTGCATTTTTAAGTTCTTTAAAGATGAATACTAATAATATTCTGAAACTTTTTAGTACAGCACCAGATTATCAAGAAGATAGAACCAGATATCAAGTAGAACATATTACTGGTGGTTCTTCTTCCACAGCGTATAAATCTCCAGGGTGTGATAAAATGCGTACGTATGGAATATGCCCTGTCGATAAAATGGATGCTCTTTGTAAAAAAATACATCATCCATTAAGTTACTATAGTAGACGTTGGAAACAGGAGAAAAACAAGAAATGAAGCAATTTGTCACCTTTGAAGGAATAGATGGCTCAGGGAAATCGACAGTATCAAAATTAGTATATGATAAATTAAAATCAGATGGATATGATGTTGTGTTGACGTTTGAGCCTACGGATTCAACAATTGGAAAATACGTTCAAAAGTGTATAAAAACAGCAGGTGATCCTTTTGTTACATCTTTTACCTTTATTGCTGATCGCATACAGCACTGCAAAAAGATTGAGCAATGGATAGATGATGGAAATATTGTCATTTGTGATCGTTATGCTGAATCAACATATGCATATCAAGGAGCACAACTAGAAAACGAAATAAAGAACCCAATTAAATGGCTGCAAGAGCTATCTAAAGGTCATATACTTGTTCCTGAGAGAACGTTTCTTTTTGTTATACCTCCAAAGGATTCACTTGCAAGAATACAGAACAGAGATGAATTGATTCCTTTTGAACGACTATCGTTTCTTGAAAAGGTTCATAAAAATTATCTTTCTGTTTCGAAAGGAAAACGATTTTTCAAGGTTGACGCAACAAAAAAAATTGATGAGTTGGTAACTTTTTGTTATAATGATATTGTAAAATGACTATCGTAATATTATATACATACAAAAGTATTCTGAATTAAATAATATACAAAAAAATTGTATCGTACGGAGAGATGAGTATTAACAATAATAAGTATAAACTGGTTATGTTTGATATGGATGGAACTCTTATTGATGGGAGATCTATCTTTATTTTTTCAGAAAAAAAAGGATTCAAAGACAAATTACTTGGATCATTACAAAGCGATAAAGAGCCATATGAAAAAAGCATTGAGATTGCTCAGTTTTTAAAAGGAACAAGTAGTACAGAACTTTTAGAGATATTTAGAAAAATTCCGTTACAAAAAAATGTTGAAAAAATAGCACAAAAATTAAAAGAAAAAAACATAAAAACAGCTATTGTCACAGATAGTTATCAATTTATTGCAGATGATTTAAAAAAACGACTTGATTTTGATTATGCATTTGCCAATAATCTTTTAATTGAACGAAACATTGTAACTGGTAAAATAGTGCTTAATAACAACAACCTAAAGAGATGTGATACAGGCATAATATATTCAATATGTAAGGGTTTGGTATTAGATCAACTCTGCATTATGTTAAATATTGCTCCTGATGAAATACTTGCGATTGGTGATGGTGTGGTGGACATCGGTATGATCAAAAAGGCAGGATTGGGAATAGCTTATAAGGCATCTGAAGATGTTCAGAAAAATGCAGATATCATCACGAATGATTTCGCTGTAATTTTAGATAATATTTAGAGATGATGCTATGGATATGAAGCAAGAGGAAATTACGACACTCCATGATTTAAATTTAGATAAAGAAAAACTTCTGAAAAATATTTCTGATGTGGCTGCCGAGCGGCCTGTTTCAGTCATTCTTCCCATGCTTTATAGCGAGATAAAAAGTGATGCGTTAGGAAACATTGTGACACAATTAAATAAATGTACTTATCTTAAAGAAGTTATTATTCCACTTGCTGCAAAAAAAGAAGAGGAATTTATTCATGTGAAACGATTTTTTAAAAAATTAGAGATTCCCAAACTTGTCATGTGGTGTAACGGAACAAAAATAGAAAATTTGTTAACATCGTTAAAATCAGAAGGACTAAATCTTACCAAGTATCGTGGGAAGGGAAGGGATGTCTGGTTAGCTCTTGGGATAGCAAATCTTAGATCATATGCAGTAGCACTTCATGATGCTGACATCCAAGGATATAATGAGACGATTCCAGCAAAGTTGCTCTATCCCCTTATGGAACCTGAGCTTGATTTTAAATTCAACAAAGGCTACTATGCCCGAGTGAATATCAAAAGAACAGTCATGTATGGTCGTGTTTTTCGATTATTTCTTCAGCCTCTTCTTAGGTCTCTTGTGGATACTCTGGGTTCTGAACAGGATTTCGTTCGGTTTATGCGTTCATTTCGATATCCGATCTCTGGAGAATTTGCATTAACAAGTGATCTTGCTCGTGATCTTGATATCCCTGGAGGGTGGGGGATTGAAGTTGGTGTGATGGCTGAGATTTATAGAAATGTTGCGACAAAAAGAATTTGTCAGACGGATCTTGGTTTTTATGAACATAAACATCAAAAGATTGGAGATTCGGATAAAGGTCTTGTCAAGATGGCAGGAGAGATTTTTAAGACACTTTTACGAGTTTTAATAGAAGAGGACCGTATACAGGTCTCCCGGCCGTTTTTATTATCGCTTCGAGTGCTCTATCAGAGGAACGCACAAGATGCCATTAGAAAATACCATGCAGATGCACATATTAATGGAATAAACTATGATCGACATCTGGAGGAAACTATGGTGGAAAAATTCAGCCAGGAAATCATGATTGCAGGTAACAAATATATGTTAAAACCAGTGGGTACTCGTATGCCTGACTGGTTGAGAACTATTTCTGCGAAAAAGAAGATTAGAGAGGAATTGTTAGATGTCGTTTTAGAACAAAATGGGATGTGAACAAGTGAATCAGGAGTGGAATAAAGGATTAAGTCTAAAGCCAGACATTATTGAAAAATGTAAAGAACTAAAACCAATTGATATCTTAGTTGGAGTGCTCTGTAAGGATGTTGAAGCAACCATACTAAATGTACTCAATGTAATTAATGAAGGATTGTACAGATTCTTTCCTGACTACAATAAAGCAATTGTTGTTTGTGAAGGGGGATCTAGTGATAAAACAATGGACGCAATAGGTCTCTTCCAACCGTACAACAGTATTAGTAAAATCGTAACACATGATATTACAGAAGGTGGCAAAGGTGCTGGTGTTATGACTATTTTTGAGATTGCTCATGAAGCCGAGGCAAAATCTGTTGTTTTAATGGATGGAGATCTTTTAAGCGTTAAACCGGAATGGGTAGAAACCATCTCCAACCCTATAATTTATGGAAGGGCTGATCTTACTGTCCCCTATTATATCCGAGATAAAAACGATGGCGTTATTACAAATAATCTGGTGTATCCCTTTACAAGAGCGTTGTATGGGATTGATATCAGACAACCGATTGCTGGTGAATATGCGTTATCAAAAAATCTTTATGAGGCTTTACGTAAACATCCGTTGTTTCCTCCTGATTTTGGTATCGATATCTTTATTTTAACGGTTGCAGCAGCTGAAGGTATGTATGTGAAGGAGGGGCTGTATTCTTTAAAGATTCATGAATCAACCACTCATTATCTTGAACCTGAAAAATTTCTTATCCCTATGTTTCGTAAAGTTACTGGGAGTATGTTTGAAATTGCAAAATACTATGAGGATTATTGGAAAAATAGGCAATATGGGCATTTTAGAAGTAAATTTCATCGGGAAAGTTTTAGTCAGACACCCATTCCTGTGAAGATAGATATTGAAAATATGAAGAAATCATTTAAGGCTGAGTTTGAATCTTCAAAGGAGATTATGGGTCATTATCTTCCTGAAGAGATTATTAAAGATTTGGTAAATCTTGTTGATAATGATGGAATTTTTGATCCAGAGCTTTGGGTGGAGATTGTTTATAATTATGCAGCTGCCTATAAAAAGATAGAGCGAGAACCTGATAAATATCTTCTCCTTGACTCATTAAAGACTTTGTGGATTGGCAGGTTTGTCAGTTATGCAAACGAGACAAAAGATATGGATATTAATGAGGCAGAGAAAGTATTGCAGAAACAAGCTGAAGTTTTTGAGGAGAAATTTGATTATTTACGTTCTGTGTATTAGTGTAAATGTATAGATATTAGTTTTCTGCAAAAACTATTTATATGACATATGAATACATGAATATTGGTAACACGGGCCAATTTGTCATAATTTGGGATGTACCGGATGGGAAAAAATGGAAGAACCTCGAAATGAAAATAAAATACCCGATGACATCACAATTATTTGGGTAAATATCATTTAATTATCTTTTTGTTGCGCCAGAAATCTGGCACGCTGACCAACGATAAAAAGCTTAGCAATAAAAGTTATCTCGTTTGCTTCCTCTTTACTAGATACTTGTCCTACAATCAACATAATTATCAATAATTACTTTTAGATTTTATATTAATAAAGACTTGTTGTACAACTGTTACCCACACCCTTTACAGTTGTTATCAAATAATAAAAAAAGCTACATCCAAGCATCAAGACCTGTCTGCTCGGTTGTCTGTAATTCAGAAAGACCAAATGCACCTTGGATATAATTTTCAATCATCTTTTTATACCAATCAAGATCAATCTCACTGGGGTCCTTTAACAACTCAACAGGATACATATAATCAATAGGCTTCACACCACTTTTAGATGGTTTTGCAATACCTGGAAGCGGTTTTTTTGTCACAACAAATCGAAGTTTTACCCGAGTTTTAATAGGACGGCCCAATAGTTTTTCAAGAGCAAGTGCACGTTTACCAAAAGTAGAAATGGATCCATCCTGATTTGTTTTATATCTTTTTGCAGGCTGAACAGATTGAATAAGAGTAAGATCACCAATATCAACTTTTGTAAGATCAATCTTTGAAATAATTTCTTTAGTATTGTTCTGGATGCTTTCTTTAACTTTTTTTCTTGCAGCATTCTCATCTTCCCAAATTAGATTTTCTTTTAGCGCATTCATCATAATCTCTTCAAGAGCCTTACGTGCAATATTTGCTTTATCTGATCCCTTAAAGTTGTTTCCTTTTGTATTCATCACTATTTTACCATTTTTACTATCAAAAATTAGATAATTTTTATGTTTTACAAAAATCATGGCATCATGTTCTTCAGGCTCTAATTCAAAATCAGGATAATTCAGTTCATTTTGCCATTTTTTATTACATTCATCTATTGCCCTAAGAGCTTTATCTGGTTTTGTAAGCCAAGTACTTTCATCTTTTTCTAATTTTGTTTCTAATGAATCTAAAAAACCTGGAATATTAGCAGCAGATCGTGAACAACCTAAATATATTCCATCTGTATCGCCATAGACAATGCGTATGCCTTGATTTTCAAGATCAGTTAAAGTATCTGCAAGAATCTTTTGACCTTTTGTTGTAATCGTTGCACCACCCCATAAATTAAATTGCCTACCAGTAACACCTGGTGCTGACATGATCCCATGAGTTCCAGCATTTCGAGCTCCTTTCATACTTTGATACATCATTTTTAGTTTTTGTAATTCCTGAGGATCTCCCTTTTCTTTTGCAATTTTTAGTTCATTTTTAATCTTTGCAATCATACTCATAATGCCGGTCATTGCACCATTAACCACGCCTTGTTTCGGATCAATTTTTATTCCAAGCATATATCCTTTATCTGCAAATGAATCACCTGCTGTGACTTCTCTCCAATGGATGTTTCTTGTTTGTAAAAACTCCTTTGGAAGTTTTTTTAACCAAATCCATTCATCAGGTGTTTCATCTTTTTGAGCAAGTTTTATGGTATCAGCACCAACATTCATAGCCTTTAGAATAGTTGGATACATTGCACCAACATCAGCTACAACAACATGATACCATGGAATGAAATGTGAATTAGCTTCAGAATCAGGTTTTATAGTCATTCCACCTGGCATATGGTAATTTAATGATTCATCAGCATCCTTTGCATTTTCATTATGGATAACGTTTGGATATTCAACCCACTCGGGCATCTCATCTCCATATTTTATCACCCGTGCGACTTCTTTTGAAAGAAATTCAGGTCTATTCTGTGCAACTTTAACAATTTCATCTTTTGTGGAGCAACCTTTAAAATTGTGCAGCAATGCCTGTGAAATTGATTTAACTCTGCAAATTGGAGGCATAATTTTTTTATATCGAGCACCCCGGATCATTGCCATATGATCCCACATATTAACGGCACCTGAGGGAAGTAACATGTCAAATGGCATGCAGGTTGTAAAAGCTAGAGGTAACGCCTGTTGAATAAGATTAAGGGTTACACCGATTTGCTCTTGTACATCATGTTTATTATACGTCAACGTTCGGTCATCTAATTTTATTTGAGATGGTGTTAGAATAAGACGATCTTTAATGATTATTCCTAAAAATGGAGCAAGTGCTTTTAGGCTAAATTCGTTAAGAAATGAATAGAATTTTCTTGCCCCTAGATATGTATCAAAACTGGATGGATAAATCTGCACTACTTCTGAGCTTGTTCCAAAATGATATGATTTATCGGGTCTGCAATATTTATAGATAAAACGTTTCAAATCTTTTATTTCCTCAGCAGATAGTTGGGCACTCTTATGGTCTATTATCCCCTTGATTCGTTCATATATCTGAAGGTTATCAAAACCGGCAATATTATGTCCAGAGATGATATCGTATTGTTCAGCCATTTTACAAAATGCAAGAAGATTTTCAATTTCCTCATTGGTATTTCGGGATATAACTTGTTTAACCTCAACATCCTCCCAATTTGTTGGTATATCTAAAATTTCAAAACTAAACTGTTCATTTTCTAGATTTTTCTCTGATTCAAATGAAATGTCAAAATTTGAATAACCTATAATATCAATTGGAATATCTTTTTTCCCTTCTGAAAACTGTGTGGTTTCAATATCATAGACAAAGACTTTTACCTTCTTTTTTTCACCATGTGTATCAAAAAGCCAAATCTTGTCTTCTGCTGCAAGATCAGTTAGTGCTCTTTGTTTATAGGGAATGTCATGTTCTGCGGTAAAAAGATTATGATTTTGAAAAAGATAGGTGCTTATATCAGGTACGACAAATGATTTCTTTGTATAAACTTTGAATACTTTTCTTGTTGTGTTAAAATCACAAAAACTTTTATAGGTCTCAATTTCCCCTATTTCTTTTATATTTGATAACTTCTCATGATCTATCTTATTTTTTTCCCAACGTTCAATAAGATTATTACGAGCAGTTTCTGCTTTTGCATTGCCGCTTGGAAATGCTAGAAAATAGGGATTATGTACATCTGAGATTTCTTGAGGTTTTTTACCTTGGAAATAGAGATATTCTTGTGATATACCAAGTAACATGTCGTTCACAGCTTTTCCCCCGTGTTTTTCTCAATATATTATGTCTATTTAGAATTAACCTTATATGTAACTACCGTATTTTATTTTGTTGATTTTCTATGGCAACACAAATTGCGTATTCAAAAGATTTTTCAAAACATGATAATGCGGGTCATCCTGAAAATGCACAAAGACTTCAGGTTATGATGAATGAAATACAAAACACGTCTTTTTATGAAGAACTTGATTTTTTCGAACCAGATCTTATTGATGAAAACGCACTTTATTCATTGCATTCTGATGAGATGATTCAGCAGATCAAGGATATTAGCTCTGCAGCAGATTCATGGTTGGATCTTGATACCTATGTTTGTAAATCAGATTATGAAACCGCTAGAAAAGCAGCAGGGGGACTTCTTCAAATTTGCAGAAACGTTCTTGATGGAAAAACTGATAATGGTTTTGCTCTAGTACGGCCACCAGGTCATCATGCCACTCATGAAAGATCCATGGGTTTTTGTCTCTTCAACAATGCAGCTCTGGCGGCAAATGAGATTTCAAAAAAAGGAAAAAAAATACTCATTTTTGATTGTGACGTCCATCATGGCAATGGAACCCAATATCTCCTTTATGATAGATGTGATATCCTGTATCAGTCGTTTCACCTCTATCCACATTACCCGGGTACTGGCCCTGTTGAGGATATTGGAGAAGGAGCTGGTAAAGGCTATACTGTAAATGCTCCTTTAAGCCATGGAAATGGTAATGAAGCTGTTTCTGAACTGCTTGATGGAATATTTCTTCCAATTGCTCGGCAGTTCAAACCTGATCTCATAATTATTTCTTCAGGATATGATTCCCATCATTCAGATCCTCTTGGTGGTCTAAAATTAACATCTAATTTTTTTGGAAATATTATTAAAAAATTACAAGAGGTACAACCAAAAATTGTTTGCACACTTGAAGGTGGATATAATCTAGATTGGATTGGTAAGTGTCTTGCTTCACAGCTTGGACAACTGATATCTGCACCAGTTATGTATGATGATAATGTTGTTGAGAATAATAAGGTTAAACCAGTTATTGATAAAATAAAAAATGAATTAGCAAGTTATTGGAAGATATGACTTAGTCAAAAATCATGCCCATGCCAGAAGCAGCTGAGTCTTCTTGTTCTTTTATTTTTTCGTTGACTTTTTCTGCTTTTTTCGTAGCAAGTTTTTTGAATTTCAGTTCTTTAGCCAGCTCGTTAGCTCGTTTTATACCATCATCACTGCCTTCTATTTTAACATAGGAGACGTCTTTATCTAAATCAAGAGAACTTGCATCTCTTGTAAGTATGCTTTGTCTACTGATAAGATCGTCTTTAGCTAATGTGTTGATTTTTCCAACGTCTTCGGATTTCACTTCAAAGATAACATATGTCAACTTTAATCACCTTTCAGAGCGGATGTAATAAAAGATCATATATAAAATTAATCTCTGGTTAGGATACTGCCGTCTTTGTTTATTTCCTTATTTCTTATTCTTGTTGAACTAATTGGGACATTATCATCAGCTAAAACAAAAGGAATTTGTATGATTTGTAATGGTTTTTTTCCTTTTTGTTTACGGATATGGTTAATTTCTTCTGCAGTAGGTCTTGTTTCAGGAGATATAATTATGCAATCAAAATCTTTGTCTAATGTTGGTCCGTATTTGTTACAGATTGGTTTTATTAAGTAGTGTATAGTTATTTTCTCTTTAGAGATGTATTCTTCAATATTTTTCCCCCGTTCTTCAAAGGACTTTACCTCTCTTTTTTTATCAGTTAGTTCACCAGTTGTTACTCCTATGAATACATGTCCTTTTTTCCCTGCAGTTTCAAATGCTTTGTTAATTAACAATTTATGTCCTTTGTGAAGATGGTTAAACGTTCCTCCAATACAAACTTTCATTAACTGAACATATTGATAATACCTTTAAAAATAATGTTATTTGGTTACCTGTTTTTCTTATTTTTTTCTGTTTTCATTTCAGATCTTATATATTTCATCATTTTCTTAGGATGTGTCATATTCCAGAAAAAATCAAAATCTTTTTTATTAAACTCTTTTAATATAACGATTATTCCAAAATATAATGCAATTCCTGTCCCTGAAAGTAAAATTAAATGATGCCAATACACAGCTGGAATAAATTGCTTAGATGAGTAATACAATATGGTTCCCATAATTACACCAGCGATTATATGACGGGGAATATGACTGTTTAAAATTTTCATATTTGTCATCTTTTTTGCTGAGAGTTGAAATCCAAATAGTCCAATCAGTACTGAAATTAGCGTTGCAATTGCTGCACCTACTGCACCATCAATTCCAAATGATGAAAGAACTCCACCTTTTGGTATAAACAAATAATTTAGAACGATATTGACTGTACACATTGTTATACCAATTTTTGCTGCAACACCTGGTTTGTTCATTCCAGCTATCAGGGAAGAATAAGGCTGCATAATGGCTAATATAAAAGTATAGATAGCTACTACTATGAGTACTGGCCAAGCAGATATAAAGGAACTGCTTAACATAAAATAGATGATTGGTTTTGCAAATATTATAATTAGTACTATTAGGGGGATTGTTACCATTGAGATGTATCGTTCTGCCTGATGTGTTGTTTGAGTAAGCCCTTTGAAATTGTTTGTTGCATGGTATTCTGACAGTGTTGGAAATAGAACGACACCAAGTGCTGTTGATATGATAATGATAACTTCGGATATTTGTTGTACTGTCCAGTAGTATCCTACTTCTGTTTGGGTAAAAAAATATCCAATCATTACCTTGTCTATATTTATTGAGATGATTACAATGAGTGAAATGATTGTTATAGGGATGCCAAAGGAGAGGTAGCTTTTAGAGAGTTTCCAACTTGGTTTTTTAATTGGATATTTTCTTAAAAGCCACAATCCTACAATAAGGGATGCCACACATCCAAAGACGTATGTCATTGCAAGAGATCCAGTTGCATGATCTGCAATGAATTGTTGAAGTGGCTGAAGGAATTGTGGCCATGTTACAATTGGCGAGATGCCAACTGCACTTACGCCTGCAAGAGCTACAAGTATTATAAGTGGGATTTTTATTATATTCTCTGTTGTCCAAGTTATTTGTCGTTTTACTATTTCTTTTGTGCCACTGAATGTTTGTAAGGGGATTTCTTTAAGATTCAGGAAGATATAGTAAATTAAAAAGATGTAGATAATTGACTTGCTGGGTTCATCTAAAAATTGTTCTTGAAATAATAGTTGCAATAGAAAAATGCCGACTACTACGCTAAGTGTCATTATTCCTGTAAATAATATTTTGATTGAGGCATATGTGCCGATGCAGGATCCAAGATCTTTTCCTTCTGAGATTCGTTTTACATGTGCTTCGAGGAAACCAAATTTTGCTACAAGATGAAATAATGTAAGAAACGCCATAGCAAATCCTATATATCCAAGTGCTTCTGGCGCATGGCTCCCCCAGAGTTTTGCAAGTATGAATAGCCCAATCCATCCTAGGAAACGAGCGAAGAATTGTGAAGATACAATTAAGAATGATTTACGAGCAATCATGATACATGAGCAAATAAAAAAGATGTATATAAATAAGTCATAAACAAAAAAAATCTTACAAAATTGTACTATTAGGTTCGATCTCGCCTTTAACAGATGCTGCTTGCCCTATGAAGCATTTGTTTCCAATAATTGTTCCAATGTTTATTGTTGCATTGATTCCTGTTTGCACATTATCTCCAATAGCTGCTCCAAATTTCCTTCTTTTTGTATCGATTTTTTTCCCATTGAGAATGACACTTATATTTTTTTTATCGAGTCTGAGATTTGCAATTTTTGTCCCTGCTCCAAGGTTGCAATTACAACCTATGACAGAGTCACCGACATAGTTCTGATGAGGAACGTTGCTTTTATCCATCACTATTGAATTTTTTATCTCACATGCGTTACCGATGTGACAGTTGTTTCCAATTGCAGTATGTGCTCTGATGTAACAGTTTGGCCCGATTTTGCAGTTGTTGCCGATAATAACTGGTCCTTCGATGTAACTACCGGCACGTATTATACTGTCTTTTCCAATGATAACATTTCCTTTTATCGTTGTGTTTTCTTCTATAATGCCGTCTATTTTTTTTTCTGTTTTTTTCAAAATTTCTTCATTTGCATCAAGTAGATGCCATGGATAGACAACGTCTCTCCATTCTTTGAGATAGATTCCTTTCATCTCTTCTCTTTGTACTAGTTGATTTATTGAATCTGTAATCTCATATTCTCCACGTGGCGATTTGTCTGTTTTTCTAATATAGTCAAAAATTTCTCTATTGAAATGATAAATACCTGCGTTGATGATGTTTGTAAAAGGCTCATTCATTTTTTCATAGATTTTAACGACTTTTTCTTCTTTTGTTTCAACTATTCCATATTCTTCTGCATTTTCTACTTCCAATAGTCCAATGCTGATCTCATTTTTTGAAATGTTTATTATATCCTGCGACCCGAAGATAGTGTCTCCGCAGAGAACTATGAAATCATCAACAAATCGTTCAACTATCCCTATGGCATGAGCGGTTCCAAGGGCTTTACCTTGGTTTACGTATTCTATTGAAATATTCCATTTTTCGCCATCGCCAAAATAATCTCTCACCATCTCGCTTTTGTAACCGATGACAAAGACAAATTCTTTTATACCTGCCGTGATTGCATTTAATAAATTCCACTCAAGGATAGGTTTGCCTGCGATTTGGAGCATGACTTTTGGACGGGTGAATGTGAGAGGATGCATTCGTTTCCCTTCACCTGCTGCAAGAACAACACATTTCATTTCTATTTTCTCCTCATTCAACGGTAACAGATTTTGCAAGATTGCGCGGTTTATCAATGGGGCAGTTTCTCAGGCTTGCAACATGATATGCCAGAAGTTGAAGAATTGCTGTGATTGGAATGCAAGATAACAACGTTGGATTTGATGGATATCTTAAAACAAAATCTGCATACTTTTCAATTTCAGTATCGCTTTCATCGGCAATAGCGATTACTTGCGGACCTCTTGCTTTTATCTCACCGATGTTTGCAAGAACTTTATTGTACGTTTGATCTTTTGTAGTAATAGTTACAACTGGAGTATCTTTTGTAAGCAGAGCAAATGGACCATGTTTGAGTTCACCAGCTGCAAATCCTTCAGCATGAATATATGATATTTCTTTAAGTTTTAACGCGCCTTCTAATGAGAGAGGATAATTTATTCCTCGGCCAATGAAAAAAATAGAGTTTGCATTTTTAATTTGTTTTGCAATTCTTTTTATTTCGTCGCTGTTATCAAGTATTTGTCGAACCTGCCTGGGGAGTTCCTTTAATCGAAGGATGTAATTATAAAGATCGTTAGAGCCTAGAGTATTTTTTATCGATGCAATCTTTAATGCAGTTAAGAAAAGAGTAATAATTTGTGATGTAAATGTTTTTGTTGCAGCAACTCCAATTTCTGGGCCGGATTGTGTGAGAATATATCCATTGGTAATTCTTGTTGCTGTACTGCCGATGACGTTAGTGATTGCAAGTGTTTTACATCCTGAGTTTTTCGCTTCTCGTAATGCCGCAAGTGTATCTGATGTTTCACCGGATTGTGTGATAGCGATAACAAGTGATGATTTGTTTCTTGTGCTAAAGAATCGATATTCTGAAGCAATTTCAACAATGACTGGAATTCTACATATTTGTTCAATGATATATTTTCCAACAAGGCCTGCATAATAAGATGTTCCACATGCAACGATGTGAATTGAATCAGTCCCATTTGAGAGAAGTTTTTCAACGTTTTCAGGAAGCTGAATAGTTTCCTTTATTTCTGACACTCTTCCTCTTAAAGCCTGATTAATTGTGTTGGGTTGATCAAAGATTTCTTTTAACATAAAATGTGGGAAACCTGATTTTTCAGCATCCTTAACATTCCATGTAATGATATCTTCTTTTTTTGTTACTTCTTTTTTATTTTCATCAAAAATTTGTATGGAGTTTTTTGTTATGGTGCAGAGTTCTCCTTCGTCGAGATAGATTATTCTATTTGTATATTTGAGTAATGCTGGAATGTCTGAAGCAATGAAATTTTCATTATCTCCAATTCCTATGACGAGCGGACTTTCTTTTCTCGCACCTATAAGTTTTCCTGGTTCATCTTCACACATGGCAACAATTGCATATGCGCCCTGAATTCTTTTTAGGGTTGCAAAAACTGCTTCTTTAAGGTTACCTTTATAGTGTTCTTCGAGAAGGTGGGCAATAACTTCTGTATCTGTTTGTGATGTAAAAGTGTGTCCTTTTTTTTCTAGCTCTTCTTGCAAATTTTTAAAGTTTTCTATAATTCCGTTATGGATAACTGCAATTTTTTTATTTGGGCTTATTTGAGGATGCGCATTTTCTTTGCTTACTTTTCCATGGGTAGCCCATCTTGTATGTCCTATGCCAATGTCACCTGGCATCATAGGTATTTCTTTCTCTAAATTTCTTATTTCTCCAACTTCCTTATATACTTGAAGTTTGTCATCCATTATTCCTATACCTGCTGAATCGTATCCTCTGTAATCAAGTCTTTTTAAACACTCGATAAGGACGTTTTTTGCTTCTCTAAATCCAGCATAACCGATTATTCCGCACACGTTACATCACTTTGCTTTCACTTGGTATGTTTTTACTTATTCTTTTTAATGGATCAATTTTACATTTTCTCCCAATTATTATCCCTGGTTCAACAACAACATTGCTGCCTATGGTACAATCTTCACCGATCATTGTACCAATGTTTTTTAATTTTTTAAATTCATCTTCAGTGTTAATAGTTGCTTCCCCGGTTATACTTGAAAAATTATTTCTTATAATGTTTCCTTTGGCAACAATTGAATGAGAGAGATATGAGTTTGAGTTTATATGGACGTCTTCCATTATAATGGTGTTTCTTATTTCACAGAAAGGGCGGATGGATGAGTTGTTCCCAATGATTGTTGACGGGAATATGCATGCATTTGGCCCTATCTCACATCCACTGCCGATCACAACAGGGCCAACGATGTAGCATCCTGAGTATATTGTCGTATCTTTTCCGATGGAAACAGCGCCTTTTATAGTAACTCCTTTTTCAACCACGCCACTTGTGGACGAAGGAATATGATGAATCATTGTTTCGTTTACACTGATAAGATCCCAGGGGTACACAATATCCATCCATAAATCTGCAAGTATTGTATTGATAGATCTGTCTTTTTCAACGATTGATTGAATAACAGCTGAAAGGGAATATATGCCTTGAGATGTTAATCCTTCCATCTCTTCAAATACTTTGAAAGGGAGCTTGTATATACCTGTTGAAATAAACTTTCCTAGTCCTACTTTTGGTTTTTCAACAAGTTCTTTCAGAATAGTTTTTTCTATAAAGACGACGCCGTATTTTGATGGATGAGGGTGTTCTTTTATAAGTATCGAATATTCTGATTTGTCCTTTATTAGTTTTGAAATGCTGTTCTGATCAATGATGTTATCTCCAGATAGAACAATAAAAGAGTCATCAAGTTTGTTTTTAGCTTGGAGTAATGCATGGGCTGTGCCTAACTGTTTGTCCTGTACTACATAGGTGATTTTGATATCTTTGTAGTTTTTAAAATACTCCATGATGACTTCTTTTTTGTATCCAACAACAACAATGATTTCAGCAATTCCACAGTTTTTTACGGCATCAAATACATATTCAAGTATAGGCTTGTTTGTAACTGGTAGCATTACCTTTGGCATTGTTTCTGTGAATGGTCGTAATCGTTTTCCTTCGCCTGCTGCAAGAATGACTGCTTTCATTATATTACCTTCCGATGGTAGCTTGGTTTAGGTATTTTATATTTTCTAAAAAAACATGTTTCAATGGCGATCATAGTTTGTTTAATAAAAATATGTTGTTCTTTGTTTTCAATATGGTGGTTTTTTAGCCGATTACTTGTACGACTTGTTTGTTTACGATGAGAAATTCCACAAGTTCAGCTGATTTTTTTAATTCTTTTAAAAGATTATAGTTTAAGATATGTTCGTATTTTGATAAAACTCTGCTTCCGCTTGGTGACCAGCTTGCTATTTCAATATTATGTGAGTCAAAGTCTTTTATACTACCAAGTATGGTAAATGATTCTGTTGTTATTGTAAATGAGCATGAGGAGCATTCGATGACTGTTTTGTAGGGAACGTAAGGATTTTCTGTATCACAAATTGGTTCTATTTGAACCATTGTTAACGTCCCTTTACATTGTGGGCATATCATGGATCCGCCAGTTTTGTCCCAAATATCTTTTAAAACATCCATGTTTTTTTTGAAACTCATCTCTTCGAACTCCATCCATATAATATACATTCTTCTCCCATATAATAGTTTTGGTCAAAATATCGATGGAGCGATGCAAATAGACTTATTAATTTGACAATGGATGGGTGGGTGGAGGAACGATGACAAAAATTATAACATTTCTTTCTGATTTTGGGTTAAAAGGTGGATATGTTGCTCAGATGAAAGGAATTGTATCTGATATTTCTAATGCAAAACTTGTTGATATAACACATGAGATATCGTCGCATAATGTTTCTGAGGGCGCATTTGTTCTCAGAATTGTCGTACCATACTTTCCTTTAGGGTCAGTTCATGTTGCTGTTGTTGATCCCGGTGTTGGCACTGAGAGAAAAGGTATTGTTGTTGCCACAAAAAAACATGTTTTAATAGGCCCGGATAATGGTCTTTTAATGCCTGCTGCTCACTTTTTTGGTGATTTTGTTGTCTATGAAATTACAAATAAAAAATACATGTCTTCTTCTTTGTCTAATACGTTTCATGGAAGAGATGTTTTTGCTCCCGTTGCAGCACACATTACAAATGGCGTTTCTTTTGAGGAAATTGGAGGTAAAATTAATGATTTTGTTGATTTGAATTTTGGGTGTGGTGAACGAAAGGATAACATCGTGGTTGGAAAAATTATTTATATTGATGAATTTGGAAATGTTATCACAAATATTTCAGCAGATATGGTCATGGGAGAAATCTGTTACGATGAAAAAATAAGAGTGCAGGTTGGGAAAAATAATGTTGAGATGCCTTTTGTCCGATCATATGGTTTTGTGAAAAAAGGCGATATACTTGCAACTATTGGAAGTAGTAATTTTTTTGAAATAAGTATTAATCAAGGAAGTATTGCAAAAAAGTTATCTGTCGAAGAGGGCGATATTGTAGAACTTTCGTTTGATTAGAATTTTATGATGGCATCGAGGAGTCCATGTGCATAATTTATGCATCCAAAGGCTGTGAAGAAGTCTTTTTTTTCTAGGTAGTATTTTGAGTCTTCGAAGTATTGAGTTGATAGCTCTCTTATTTTTTCTTGTTTTTTGTTGTTTTTTGTTTTTTTTATGTTTTCCTCAAACATTGTAATATCTTTTTGTATTCTTGTTTTTTCATCCATGATATCTGAAGTAGGAGACATTATTTGACTTCATAAATTTTTCCGTATATTTGTTTTTTTGTCGTTTTTAATCCGATATAATGTTATGTCGTTTTTTAAGCCGACAAAATGAAAAACTATTTAAATGCATAAAATCACGTAAATATATATAATAAAAAATAAAATTGGTGCAACTTAATGACAAGGTCTATGCTTCGAATCGATAAAAATTCTGAAAGAGCAGTCCATGAATTATTGAGATCGAGAGCTGAGTCAAGAATTTACATCTATCTCCTTAGAAAAAACGGAGCAAAAAGCGAAGACATCATCAAAGGCACCAAACTTCATCCCAGCACTGTTCGAGAACTTCTTTCCAGAATGCATAGACAACAGCTCATTTATCGTGAAAAACAAAAAAATGATAGCATTGGAAAAAACCCCTATTTTTATCGAGCAGTATCTCCTGTTAAACTTCTACAAAAAAAGGCAAAAGAAATCGAAGACCAACTTAACAGAATCGCAAATCTCACCGAAAAAAAAGGCGGAAAAACCAAATATGTGAAAATAAAAATTTATAAACGAGACGGAAACGCATGATTACAAAAACAATTGCAAAAATATTTGTAAACCAACCAAAAGCGGTTGTCATAGTTTTTACTATACTTACTGCAATTGTTGCCCTCCAAATCCAGAATGTCTATATGGTATCAGATCTCACAGGGTATCTTCCTCCAGATAATCCATCAGTACAACTCTGGGAAGAAATAAATGAAGAATTCCAAATAGGGTCTACTATCGTAATTTATGTCGAGGCAGACGACATACGAGATCCTTATGTCTTACGGGAGATGGATAGAGTCAGTACGAAGATAAACAAATTCGATCTTGACCGAGGGGAAAAAGATGGTATTGTCTCAGTTACAAGTATTGCCTCACTGATAAAAGATGAAAACGCAAAACCAAATATTCCTGGTGGTCTTGGTGGAACCGGAAAATTTGAAATACCTGATGATAGAAACCTTGTCTCTCGTTATATTGCAAAAGGTCTCATTCAAGAAATGAAAGGTGTTCTCTATGTCAGCACCTATGAAATAGCAGTTATCGTCATACAACTTTCTGATGAAGCTGATTATCATGTCGTGCTTGAAAATGTTGAAGCAGCTATTGACCGTGAAGCACGATATTCAGATATGATGGTCACTGGTCTTGTTGCAATGCAGCAAGCTATGCAAAAAGAGAGCATGCAAAGTCTGATCATAATCTTTCCGATATCGATAGTATTCATATCTATCGTTATCTTTTTCTTTAACAGAACAATCAAAGGAATTATCATCATCTTTCTCCCATTGGCGTATGCACTTGCCTTAACATTTGGAGTTTTTGGGCTAGTGATGCCAGAGCTTTCGCTTCTTGCTATAGCAATTGTCGCACTTCTCGTTGGCTTAGGAGTTGACTATTCCATCCATATTCTCAATCGATTTTCAGAAGAACAAAAACTAGAAGACAAAGTAGAAATAGTTGAAAAAACTCTCAGACTTACAGGAAAGGCAGTATTGCTTTCTACAATTACGACAATTATTGGTTTTGGTTCCCTTATGGTGTCAAGTATGCCGCCAATGGTAACGTTTGGTATTGGATGCGTCATTGGCATATTATTCTGTTTTATTTCTGCGACAATTCTTGTTCCTTGCCTTGCAATTATTTTAAAATTTGAAAAAAACGGACATGTACACGATTGGAAGATTGTTTCAAAAATTGCTGTTAATAATAAAAGACGATTTGCAGTACTTGCATGTTTTTTTGCTGTGATGTCTCTTGTAGTTCTCCCCAGTATTAAAACCGATGTTAATTATTTTGACATGGTTCCCGATGGCATACCTGAAGTAGAAAAATATTTCGAATACGCAGATAATTTCGGCGGTGGAACCAACGTCAACATGGTTCTTATTGAAACTGAGCCTCAAGGTCTTACTTATCCTGAAACTATCGAAGCCATCTATGTCATGGAGGAGGAAATGAGAACGATTGGCGTAACGGCTAGCTCCATTGCAGATGCGTTAAAAGAAGTGAATGATGTTCTTGAAAGAAATACAATAATTGAAAAACTCGCTGAATTTGCAAGTGTCGAAGAAATTGTCTTTGATAGAATTGCAAAAGAAGGACTTGTTGATGATGATTATTCAAAAACTATTGTTATTGTTTCCTTCCCCGTTGGAATAAGTACTGATGAACTAGAAGAACTAGTCAATGAGATTGATGTTATCGTTTCAAATACAATACTGCCTCATAATGGACATGTTTCAGAGTTAACAGGACAAGATGCAATGAATGTGGAAATCAACAATCAACTTTTAGACGAACAAACACGCTCCATGATTATTGCACTCTTAATTGTTCTTGCAGCACTTATCATTATTTTTAATTCAACTTTATGGGGATTTCTTACAATGATTCCTGTCATTTTTGTCCTCATCTGGGAACCTGGATTTCTCGTGATGCTTAATATTCCCTTATCGGTCATAACGATCTCTATTGCATCTATTATGATAGGTATCGGTATTGATTATGGTATACATATCACTGAGCGGGTTAAAGAGGAAATGGCGAAAGGTAAAGCAAAAAGAGAGGCAATGGAAGAATCTATTGAAAAAACCGGTCTTTCCCTTATAGAAGCTGCTTGTACAACTATTGCAGGTCTTGCATCTGTATATTTTGTTGATATTCCTGCAATACAACAGTTTGGAACAATTGTCATCATTATGACTGTCTCATCACTTGTTGCTGCTGTGTTTATTTTACCGATTTTTTATAGTTTAAAGTTCGTTAAATAGGATAATTTACCAAAAAATATAGAACTCTCCATTCCAAATTTCGATAGAATATTATTAATATCTAATTCTATACCTTTTATAAACTTTTATTGGAATGCTGTTTATGACTCATTTTGTATATGTTAATTTACAAAGTTTTGCCTATAAGATTTATATACCACTCAGCCCTATTGAAAGGTAGAGGGAGGCAAAAATTCATGCATAAGAAGGAATTGGTAATTGGAATACTCATTCTGATGCTGGGAGTAAACATAGAGAGTACATTTGCAGGAGATACAGATTTAACAAATATATCATCTGTTGGTTTTGATGGAAACACGTTTTATGTTGGAGGTAGTGAGCCTGGTAATTATACAAAGATACAAGATGCTATAGAAGATGCTGTTGATGGGGATATTGTTTTTGTGTATGATGATTCATCACCATATTATGAAAATCTTATTATCGATAAATCAATTGATTTAATAGGTGAAGAGAGAAATACTACTATAATTGATGGAAGTGAAATGAGTTCTCACCATGTAGTTAAAGTTATTTCAGATGGTGTGCTAATCAGTGGGTTCACCGTTAGGTTTGTTGGTGGTACTTGGTCTCTTGCTGGAATATTTTTAGCATCTCAAGATAACATAATTACTCAAAATAACATTATTAACAATAGAAATGGGATTTTCTTACAGGATTCTTCTTTTAACAACATCTCCTATAATATTATAAAAG
>RCNB010000452.1_pt1 | contig 28073 bp, 27 predicted proteins | sample 2041321 | NCBI WGS metagenome assembly RCNB01 (sample SAMN09708232, study PRJNA481090) | Marine sediment metagenome, whole genome shotgun sequencing project. | reverse complement strand
CATTTTCAAAAGAATTTGGACTATTTCTTGAAAATTCAAAAAAACCAGATGAAATATACCAGACGGTTGAGGAATTATCAAGACAAAATTTGGAACAATTAACTTCTAATAACAAAAATCCAAATATGGAAAACTAAATATTAAAACAATGATAAGTTCAACCACAATTCAGGAGTTTTCAAAGACCTTAAGTCAAGACCTTATACTTCCATCCAATGCTGAATATGATCTCGCACGCTCTGTATGGAATGGTATGATAGACAAAAAGCCTTTAATGATAGCAATGTGCAACAATGTAAATGATATTATTAAATGTGTAAATTTTGCTCGCAATCAAAAACTTTTAGTTTCTATAAAAGGTGGAGGTCATAGTGTTGCTGGAAAATCAGTCTGTGATGATGGTCTAATGATTAATCTTTCACAAATGAATTCTGTTGTCGTCAATTCAAAAGAAAAAACAGTTAAAGTTCAATCTGGAGCAACTATAGGTGATTTAGATATAGAGACTCAGAAATTTGGTCTTGCAACACCTGTAGGAATCGTTTCAAAAACTGGTATTGCAGGTTTAACTTTAGGTGGAGGTTATGGTTATTTGGGCCGTTCATATGGTTTAACCTCAGACAATTTAATTTCAGTTGAACTTATTACCGCAAAAGGAGAAATAATTAAAGCAAGTGACTCTGAAAATTCAGAACTGTTTTGGGCATTACGAGGTGGAGGAGGAAATTTTGGTGTTGTGACCTCATTTAAATTTAAATGCTATGAGGTTGGACCTGATATTATGGTTGCAAAAATATTTTATCCTATTGAAGACGCAAAAGAAGTCTTAACGTTTTACACCTCATTTTCAAAAAATGCTCCTGATGAACTGGCAACTTCCGCTATTATTGTTAGAATTCCGCCAATAGAACCATTTCCTGAAGCAATTCAAGGAAAATTATCTGTTTTTGTGTTAGCCTGTTATTCAAAAGATATTGAATCCGGAAAAATAGCAATGGAAGCATTGGAAAACTTCGGAAATCCTATGCTTCGAGTTATCATGCCCACGCCGTTTTTAGAAGTTCAAACAACTTTTGATGAAGGTATGCCAAATGGAATGCGATATTATTGGAAGTCTCATTTTTTTGAGACACTCACGGATGAGGCAATTGATGTTTTTGTAAATCACACAAAAAATGTCCCTGGAGTATTTACTATAGTTGGTTTTGATCCATTCGGAGGAGCTATTAATAGAATTAAAGAAAATGCAACTGCATTCCCACAACGGTCAGCATCTTATATTTTAGGAATTTGGGGAGGCTGGATTGAGGAAAATGAAGATGAAAGTATTATAAATTGGATACGTGAACTTTATGAAAAAATGAAACCTTTTGCTTCTGGAGGTACATACAGTAATTTTTTGGATAAAGACGATGACAATAAAATAAAAGTTTCATTTGGCTCAAATTATGAACGTCTACAACAAGTTAAAAGAAAATACGACCCTAATAATTTTTTTAATAATAATCAAAACATCAAACCTCAAATCTAATTTAGTAAAACATCAAACTATCTCTTGATCGCACAAGCGTCACGCTTGTGCCAGCGAAAGGGCAAATATTTTTTTGATTATACTTACCTGACTAAATCTAACAGCTTTGTTACAAGATCACAGTTAGAATTTGTTTACCCTAATAGTAATCCTTCTATTTGATATCACCGTTGCGGGAGCTACTATGTTCACTTGAACATTTACTGAAGGATTGTCCGTAGTAATATTATTATCTACCTGATCCTGAGAATTTGTGACTGTATTTGTGTGCGTGACCAAGGACAGGTAAATATTGTTCATTCTGGCCCTGGCAGTTAAAGTCATGGTAACTAGTTCCCCCTGGGTCAATGTTCCCAGGTTCCAATTGGGATAGCTATAAGAACCCGTTGACACGGAAGCAGAAATGAATTCAAGTCCGTCAGAAAGGACCAACCAGGTGTTCTACTTATATGATTATTTTACAATCAAAATAAAACCACGAAGTGTAAATCAATAGTCTAATGCTTCAACTTTAGCGCTGTATTCCAGTACTAACTTTTCCCAGTTCACCAAGGGTGTCATGGTGTCACGGTGCATGTGGGTAGATAATCCCGGGATGGGGGAGAAGCATACCGAACTGGTCCAGAAACCAAAACCAATTCGTCCAAAGAGCTTTCTGCTAAACAATCGATCTCTGGCTTTTACAGAGGATTTTTTGAACAGGGAGAAATGTTTTTTAATGGTTGAAGATTTTGTTAGAAACGTGAAGGTAACACTGTTCACTTGCCTCCAGTGACAATCACTCGACAAAAGAATTAAAGAATGCTGGCGATATCCTGGCTCATATCGATCCGAATAATCCGGCGGAAAAATAAAGAGGTCTTTATCTTTTAAATTTACGAGGGTGGATAAATTGTTGAGTTTCTTTTTTTGGTTAAAAAGGGAACCCCGTTCATTTAAAAAATGATCAATAATTCTAAAGGCATGAGGAGCATGCAAGTAGTCATCTTCACAAAAGTAAATCCATTCATCGTCTGGAATAGTACTTGCTATTTTTAGAGTTTCCCTGATGGAGGCATCGTTTCCAAAGTTTCCGAGACGCAATTCAACTTCGAAACTGTTAAAAAAGGCGATCATGTCTTCAGAGAGCTTATCACCCAGAACGATGATCTTAAAATCTAAATCTTTTAAGGATTCAACTAAACTTAGAAAACATAGTTTGATCAGCTGCCCTTTCTCCAAATTAAAAGGTCTGGGGTTTTTGTTAACGGCATTGACAATATCGCAAGCCCTGAAGATGACGTTGTATTTTCTTTTAGGCCCCATGGTTGGTTAGATTATAGTAACATTTGCTAGTTTTTATAAACATAGAATTTTAGGAATTAATATTCGGACTTTATGCTTTCAAAAGTATTATAAGCATTTGTAATAGCTCATAGAAAACCTTTATTAATTAAAGATAAATTGTAAAGCCCTTATACCTTTGCTTATGATAATTAAGATACAGGATTTGGAGGGATAAGGAAATAAAACCAGGCATTAAATTCAAAAACAAAAGCCAAACCTACCCGCCAGAAAGGGTATCGTCAGCAAATATTTTACGGGTTTTGAGAAAGAAGTTGATCATATAAAACAATGGTTGGTAGTTCTTACCAAGATAGGAAATTATTGAGGCACTCTAATATAAAACCTGGCCAGGACTACTATGGGAAGATTGTATGGAAAAAGAGGTGCAGGGAAATAAAAAAGATATTAGAAATACAGAAAAATAACTTAAATAAGCATAAAAAAAGCCCCTCCAAATTGGAAGGGTATTTTTACATTTTCAGCCATAGGCTGATGTTTCTGCTAAGAAGTATTAGCCGATTAAAGCTTCAATCTAAAGAAATACTATTTAGCTTAATATCCCCCAAAGGCCAATAAGAAAACCAAGGGCTATTAATGCCAATAATACCTCTAAGCTAATATTCAATACTGAAAGAATAGTATTTAAAATGGGGTGTTTGTTTGAATTAGATTCCATAGCAATTGTTTTTAAATTCATATTTCTATTAGTAATAAGTTACGATTTTGTGTGGTGACTGTCTGCCTAATTGTTGTGAAAGCGCCAAAAGTTGTGGTTTAGTCGTACTTTTTATGCATTTCATCGGCGAAATGACATTTTCAGGTTAAAGAACAAGATCATTTTCTATTATCTAATTCTTCTTCAATAAGCTTACTAAAAAATTTAATTTTGGTCAGAAGGTCCTTATGAAATTCCATGGCCTCCATATGTTTAACAAGAAACATTGCTACTACCCATTCTTGTTCTCTAAATTCTTCTGAAGTTGGGTCATTAATATATTCCCATTCTTTAGGATTAAACATATAGGGTTTGTCGAAGATAAATGCGCGCTTTTTTGAATATTTTCTAGGGTAGACTCCCATTGATGAACTTAATAAACTTGAGTGGTAATCATTAAATTCCTTAATTCTTGAAGCCGCATATTCATAATCTCTGTGTAGTGCAATTAAGCTATCTTTTACTTGTTGATTTTTAAATATACTTAATTTTCCCGCATTGTTTAGTTCTAAATAGGTTGAATTCTGGACCACCAAATTTTCCGTTCTATCCGTAAATAATTCCACTAATGCAACATAGTCTTCCTTGCTCTTTTGTTCTTCGTAAGCCTTGTGAATGTATTGATAACTCAAGTCCATAACTTTTTTGCATTCCACTATTTGGCGATTAAAATATCGGGTACCTGCCTTAAGGTCAGTAAGAACCCGTTCTAAATATTCCAGCTCCAGTACTTCTTCTTTGCGATCTTCATTCCAATTGTTTATGCTCAAAGCTATGAGTATCCCAACCACCACCAATACAATTTCTCCAAGGGCATAAAGCAAGTATTTGCTGAACTTATTCTTAGTTAAAAGACCATGTCGGATTTTTTTAAAAAATACTAGCATTTTATTTATGGCTTGTGGAGAAACTGTTACCCGAATTAACACCTCATACTTTGCGCAGGACTTCGGTTCCCTTTAAGCAGTAAATTTCTTAAATAGGAATCGTGCAGGAAATGATCAGGATCATCTGTGCTTGGAAGTAATCAAGTCTATATGTTCGGCTGGATTATTGTTTAGTTTTTTAAGCCCCAACCAGTTTAAGATCAGTTATCAGGGAAACCCTGGGATGTTTCCATAAAATACTTGCGGGCAATTTTGGGGTGACGACCTTTTTGAGCCATTCGGAATAAATTCCTATTTTTTCAGTTCCTGTTGCAATAAATAAAATTTCTTTTGCTTCCAGGATGGATTTAATACCCAAAGTTACTCCAAATTCAGGGGGTGTATTTTCTGAGCTAATCATATTGTGATTCTGAGTAGATGGCGCCAATTCCGAAACATAACATTCATCAGGGGGCCAATTTTCTTGAGGTTCTATAAAACCCAAATGGCCGTTTTTTCCCATTCCTAAAATGAGGAGCTCCAGAGGGCCTTTCTTATCAAGTTTTTTTTCCATAAAATTGGCGGCCTCCTCCGCCTGAATCTTACAGTCAAGAAGGGTTAAATCAGGAGAATAATAATATGTTCTTTCCGGAGCTATTCCCCAGGGGATTCTCACCTCTTTTTCAATGTAACTGACACAACTATGGTGATATTCGGATAATCCAACCCATTCATCTAATTGAAATAAAGAAAGAGATTTGGTGTTCAGGTTAGCTGTTTTTGCGATATTTCGATACACTCCCAATGGAGAATTTCCGGTTGCAACGCCAATCTTGCTCAAGGGGTTTTTTCTGATCCTCCGGATTAACCATTCAGCAGCAACTTTGCTTAATTCCTGATAGTCTTTACACTGATGTATTGTCATTAATACCAGGATATTTCGCCGTTATAAGGAACGCAGCCTTTGTAGTATCCCGGAATAGGGTTGTATCTTAATCCTTCAGTGATGCCTATTTTAGATGAAAAATATCCCCATTGTGTAAGGGACTTAATGTCCTTAAAATAATGAAGAATTTTATGGCTTGCCGAACTAGCTTCCTTGTCTAGTTGCTCAATTTCTTTATGTTTTTTTTGTGCTGAAAAATCTAGAAATCCATCTTTAAGTAATTGGTTTAACCCTACTAAGATTCTGTCCTTATTTTCAATTTCATAACAATCTTCTACAATCAGAGCTATAAAATAATGAACATTCGCCTCTTTGGCTCCCGGAGATTCGTCTGTTTCAGGTAAAATAATTTCGACAATGGCACCCAGGAGAGATTGATATTCTTTGTTAAATAATGATATAGAGTTACCATATGTACAGCCATCCAAAATCCAGGAAAAGGGTATAAAACTTCCGGCAGACCACCGGGCTAATATCGCCATAGCATTTCTGCGAGCTATTTTTTCCATAATAAATAGGGTTTTTTGGCATTCGTCTTAAAAGGCATCATGATCTTTTTTCCTTCTCCTGCGGAAGCATAAGCCGCAAAAAGCACTTCTAATACTGCCTTGCCATCTTCCCCGGTAACCAAGGGGGTTAGATCATTTTTTACACAGTCTACAAAATGCGCCATCTCCTGTGGAAATCCATAGTTCCAAAGTTCTTCATACATAGTGAAACTCCAGCCTTTTGTGTTTCCTGATTTTTCCACAGCATAACCTATCCCTTTTTCACTATAGGTCAGGATAGAATTTCCCTGAAGCACATCTGCGTATGCAACCCCTTCACTACCATGTATTTCAGCTTTATCATCCATCCCTCCTTTTTTAATCCAGCTTTCTTCTGCTATTGCAGTTACCCCATTGTTAAACTCTAAAATGAGTATGCTGTTGTCATCTCCAATAGTCTTATCCTTGTGGACAGCTGTTTGCATTTGTGCATATACCGAAACAATGGAAGCCTCTGGATTTAACCATCTAAAGAATTGAATGGCATGACATCCCATATCCATCATTACACCACCCCCGGATTTTTCAACATCATAAAAATGAGCCGCATGAGGACCGTCGTGTTTTTCAGACTGTTTAAAAAGTACCGGATACCCCAAAGCTCCTTCATCTAACAGTGATTTTAGGCGAACATATTTTGGAGTAAAACAGAGTTCTTCTGCATACATTAATTTAACCTGATTTTTTTTGCAGGTTTCAATCATGATATCTGCTTCCTCCAGGTTTAAACAAAGGGGTTTTTCTACCACTACATGCTTTTTTGCCTGGGCTATTTTAACGGCTAATTCGCAATGCAAATGGTTGGGAACGCCCAGGATCACCATATCTATTTCGTCCATGGCCAGAAAGGCATCGATATCTGTAAACCAATTCGGGATCTTGTGATGTTTCGCAAACGTTTTTACATGCTCTTCGTTGGGAGACATCACTGCCAAAACAACTGCATCAGCAACGGTTTTCAGTGCTTCAGCATGAATGGTAGAGATAAATTGAGAGCCTATAATCCCAACGCCCACCTGATTTTGTTGCATACTTTTCATATATTTTGCGCTTTAAATTGTTCGGCAGCGTAGGTCGCAGCTCTTGCTGTAAAAGCCATATAAAGTAAAGAAGGGCTTTGGTTTCCGGTGCTTGCCATACACGCTCCATCGGTGACAAATACATTCTGACACAGATGCAGTTGGTTGTATTTATTGAGCATAGAAGTTTTGGGATCTGCGCCCATTCTACACCCTCCCATTTCGTGAATGTCCAGGCCCGGAGCTTGTTTTGAATCGTCTTGTTCAATATCTGAACACCCCATGACCCCCAGCATAGCTTTACTTTCCTTTAAAAAGTCCTGAACCATCAATTCGTCGTTATCATCATAATTCACATCCATTACGAGTTGTGGAATTCCCCAGGGATCTTTTTCTGTGTCAGACAAATAAACGCGGTTCGATGCTTTTGGTATGGTCTCGCCCTGCATATACATATATGCCCGCCAATCTCCCGGAAGACGCAGGCCTTCTTTATATGCTGCCCCAATTCCAGGGCCATTTTCCGGAGCCTCTTCATTTCGTGACCTATAGGCGCCACTGAAAATGGTATATCCCCCAACAAAAGGCATATCATGCTTATATAAATTTCTGAAATTGGCTAAAATAAGTTCCGAAGGGTTCCTGCCATAAATATAGGTGTCTTTAAATCCTTCAAACTTACCCGAGCTATATCCCCGGTAATTATGAAACCCTACATAATGACCTAGTACATCATGATCATTTCCCAAACCATTCGGAAAACGATCAGAAGTAGAATTCAATAAGATAAGATTAGAGTTTAGTGCCGAGGCGTTTACAAAAATTATGCTGGCTTTTATCTCCTGTCGCGATCCTGTCGTCGTATCTATATATTCAATTCCGGTAGCCTTTTTTTGTTGGTCGTCATAAATGATTTTAACCACAACCGCATTGGAAAGAATGCTAAGGTTGCCGGTTCGTTGTGCCGAGGGGATGGTGCTGGAATTACTGCTAAAATAAGCGCCAAAAGGACAACCTCTCATACAAAGATTTCTTGCCTGGCATTTCCCTCTGCCTAATTCTAAATGATGTTCTTTAGGTTCAGTAAGGTGGGCCCATCTTCCATGTACCAGATGCCTGTCCGGATATCGGTCGGCTAAGGCGGTGCTCATGTGCTGTTCTACACAATTCATTTCGAAAGGGGGCAGGAACTCCCCGTCGGGCATGGATTCTAAGCCATCTTTATTTCCACATACTCCTATAAAATCTTCCACTAAATGATACCAGGGAGCCATTTCCGCATAATCTACCGGCCACTGAATGCCATAATTATATTTGAAAGGGGATTCGAATTCGGATTGGCTCCATCGCTGGCAAGCTCTGCCCCATGTCAAGGATTTTCCTCCTACCTGAAATCCCCGTATCCAATCGAAAGGCTTTTTTTGTACATAGGGCTGATCTTTATCTTTAATAAAAAAGTGGGCAGTATCTTCTCCAAAACCTGCTGCTTTCGTGATCAGGGGGTTTTCATCTCTGAATGCCTTTGGCATCCACCCGGCATGGGGAAACTCCCACGGTTGTAAGAGAGCAGTAGGATAATCTTTATTGTGCTCCACATTTCTTCCCCGTTCTACTAAACATGTTTTAAGGCCGTTTTCGCACAATACCTTTGCGGCCCATCCACCAGAAATGCCGGATCCAATGACTATAGCGTCGAAGGTTGTATTCATTTTTGAATGATTCAATCTCTTAAATATAACTAATAGATGGATCACTTTAAAAACAAATTCACAGGATAAATGCAAAAAGTTGTTATTCTTTTTAAGAACAACCTAATTTGTTAAACTCTCTTCTGCAATTCTCACCATTTGCCAGTATGGAGGTATATACTTATTTTCTTCCCTAAAAGCATTTATTTTAGATTCTGTAAAGGATTTACATTTCTTAAACCGGTCTACAAAATCATTGTTTTTCAATGCTGTCACAGCTCCCATACCTTCCGGAATAATCCCTTCTTTTCCGATGCTATTAAGAAATAACGAATACCCCTTAATAACCCTTGCCACAGGCAGCATCCAAAGATTGTAATCGAGTTTTTCACCTTCATTGGCACGGCTTATCAAAGCATCCATAACAGCATTGTCTACATGATCCTGAAAAAGAATTTTCTTATCCCTCCATTCGGCTACAACGCTAAGCATTGGGTCATATTCAAGATCAGATGGCATTTGGGTTACGAAATTCTCAACGCCAAAATTGTTCAGCCATTCAATAATCCCATTTGACGAGATGGTAGATTCAGACTCCCATAAATTAATCCCAAACTGCTTATAGGCATATGATCCAACTTCTGAACAGAACATGGCCGAAGAATCGTAATAGTCCATTTTAAAGTCATAAGGAATATGTCTGGTTTGAGATTCATTATAAATGTATAAGGATGCTTCATGGGGCAGCATAGGATTTGCTATCATTTGCTCCAAATCAACCCTGGGCCGCATCACCATAAACCTCAGTTTTTTATCATTTAAATACTCATCTACTGTTGCTATAGCCACACCTTTTTCAATATGAGCTTCCACTAAATAGGGCTCGTTAGTGTCCTTGTTTATATGGATAATAGCAACATGTGAAAAGTTTCCTGGAAAATCATTTCCTCTCGAAATAAAAGCTGAGACCTCTGCTCCGCCCCGGCTGACGAGCAAATCCCCACTGTGTACTTTTATTCCCAGGAGTTCTACAGAAGGAGTGGCGGAAGGTTCCTCGAAAACAAAGGTTGTTGAGACAAACTGATCCTCACTGGATTGCAATAAAATCTCCTCCATTGCAGCTCTCATGCCATATAGGATCCGGTAAGAGGTATTACGCGCGCTGGGATTGCTCATATCCCAAAAACGGGAATCTAATTTTATCTTTTTTCTTACCCTGTTATAAAACCGGACATGCCAATCAGATTTGTTTTCCTGTGCGGCAATTAGCGGAGCAATCTGGAAAAACCTACGCTCTATCAATGGATAAAAATCATCTTCAGGTTTTATAGCTTTATCCTTATAGGCGTTTAGGATACTATCATTTTTAAAAGCCATATCCCGTACTATAGAATCCAATTCTTCAGATGGAATTGCTTTAGCCTGGATAAAGGCAATTTCCAAATTCTCCCAAAGCGCATCCTGATCCCAAATAAAAGGAATTTGTGATGCCTTTTGAGGTTCACTCTTATTTTCAGGCATCGGGATAAGAAGTAAGAGATATAGCCCCGCAATTAGTAGTAAAAATGTAATAAATTTCTTCATGTTATTTTATAAGCTTTGGGTTCAACGGTCATCCATCGCGTAAATATAGGTCATTCCCATTCTAACCTTTTCCATCTTGTTCTACTCTTTAATGTAATCGCATTTTAAAAGGGTAAAGGCACATTGCAATTAATTATCTATCAGGTTCCTTAAAGGAATTTGCAAATTGCTTTTTGAAATTCTTGAAGAAGTAAATGAATTGTTGTATTCAAAGTAGCACACTCAAAGGCGGAGGAGCCGACAGCCTATCTCTACGTAGGCAAAACCTTACAAATAGATTCGATTATATTTTCTACCTTGAAGGCAGTAAAAGTACAACCGAAGTTCTTTGGATATGATAAATAATTAACCTAAAAAACCAAACATGAAACTAATCAACAGAAATTTACTAGGAATAGCCCTTTTATTAATTTGCTTTGGGACTAACCTTTATGGCCAGGGCACTACTCATGTAATTATATTAACTGTGGATACTGAAGAATTAACTCAGGATGATCCTGCGGCTGCCTGTACTTTTGATGTAGAAAATGAAGACGATACAGAAATCCTTGATAGAACTTCAGCTAAAGCCTTTACCATCCTGGTACAGCCTGATGACTTCGTAGAATGGAAAGGTGTTACCACTTCCGAGGAAGAGATTGATATTGAGATGATAGAATTTAGAGCGGTGGGTAATAGCAAAAATATATTTAGTAAGGCTAAAAAAAAGGGGATAAAGGAAAATGGAAAAAAAAAGAAGGTGAAGCAAAAAGTTAAAGGTAACGCTAAAGGCAAGGAATTCAGTTATGCTATTCAGTTCATAGTAGATGGTGATAAGTATGAATTCGACCCAAAAATTAAAGTTGAATAATAATACTTATATACAAGTTGGCCATTACGGCCTAAAAGCGAATACCTTTCAAATCAAATAATGAAATCCCGGGCCAACCCGGGCTTTCTTTTTTTGTGAATGCAAGTAATTATAGATATATATGGTATATTTCTGATATAATCTGATTAAATAAATAGGATAAGTATTGAATAACATCTTTTTTTGTTTGATAGTTATAATTAGAGTAAATGAAACGGAATAAAATTAGCTGGATTGTTTTTGTATTGACCATAGTCTTGGCTGCACATGGTTTGTATGCACAGTCGGCACATGAAATAACCCTCAACGTAGACACAAAAAATCCAAACCCCGGAAAGGCTTGTTTCTTTAAGGTGGGCAAGAATACAACTGTGTTAAACAACAATTCTCCGGAGACCTTTACTATTTTCGCCCAGGTGGGGGATAACATTGTGTGGAAAGGGGTGTCATCCACAGAGCCCAAACTCCCGGTGAACATAACTGCTATTACATATATCAGCGGCCCCAGAATTTTTAGTTCAGATACCATAAAGGGGGATAAGCTTGTTCAGGCTACGGTAATACGCGGCGGTAAAACCCCTTATAAATATCAAATTCAGTTTAGTGTAGGTTCCAAAACTGGTGCGTATACCATTGATCCAAAGATCCAAATCGGAGAGTAGAAAAGACCTATGAGGAACCCAATTCCTATTTTATGAAGCCTTACCTCACAAAGATCAATTCTCTGTTTCTCAAAGGAATTTGTTCACTTAGTTTACTTGTCTTGGCCAGTTCTCCTTGTTTTGGTCAAAATCGAAATGTTTCCGATAGCCTGATAAAAATTTATGAGTCGGGAAACTATGACAGCGCACAACGACTAGATTTATTAGATAAAATTGCCAGAAATAATCCAAACCCCGATGAATCCCTAAAATATAGTGATCAGCTTTTAATTGAAGCTATAGCGGTAGATTCGAGCAGATATGAATATAGAGGGTATTTAAATCGAGGGCAGGCACTGGAACAAAAAGGCGATCTGAGCAGCGCCCTGGAAAGTTTTTTTAAAGCGGTAGACATCTGCAATGAACGCGGAGAAGAAAGAGAACTGGGCAATTTATATACGGCTATAGCTGCTGTTTATGCCGGCATGGGCAGTAAACAGAATGTCAAAAAATACTACATCAATGCAATTAAAATTTTGGAAGACGTAGACGAAATTAGTTATGCAATCGCATTGGAAAACTTGGGAGACTCCTATTTGGAATGGGCCCAACCAGATTCTGCCCTTGTTTTATTTAATATGTCAGGCGCTATATTTAAAGATCTGGACAGAAAACCTTATTTGGCGTACAATCTTGGCAATAAAGGATTGGCCTTTGCACAAAAAGGGCAGGAAACCCAGGCAGAGGAAAATATCAGTGAAGCAATAGCCATCCTTGAAGAATTAGGCAACTACAGGCCTATTACAACATACCTTACCTACATGTCCGATATTTATGCCGATAAAAACGATTGGGATGCTGCCTTTGGTTACTCCTTACGTTCTTTAAACCTGGCCAAACAATATGGATTAAAAGCAGAAATGGGCAGCGCTTACTTAAAGCTTTCGGAGTTGTATGAAAGAACCGGGTATGCCTCCGCGTCTCTGAAATATTACAGAAATTACATTGCATTCAGAGACAGCGTAAAAAACATCACCTCAGTTCAACAAATGGCCGAGATGGAAGTTTCTCAAAAACAGATAGAACTGGATTTAGCGAATCAACAGAAACGCACACAAAAGATAGTGACAATCTCCATCGGAACTGCCTTATTTCTAATTTTATTGCTGGCGGTTGGATTGTTCAGGCGTAATTTATACATAAAAAGAACTAAAACTATTATAGAAAAAGAAAGGGACCGATCCGATCGTCTTTTACTTAATATTTTGCCGGAAGAAACGGCCATGGAATTAAAAGAATCAGGGGTAGTTAAGGCGAATAAATTTGAATCTGTTACCGTATTATTTACAGATTTTGAGGCGTTCACGGCGCGTTCAGAAAACGTAAATCCTGAAGTACTGGTCAACAGGCTTGGGGTTTACTTTACTGCCTTTGACGACATTATTGAAAAATATGACCTCGAAAAGATCAAAACCATCGGAGACTCCTATATGTGTGCCGGCGGATTGCCCTTTCCTATAGAGGATCATGCCATAAAAATGGTTAAGGCAGCCTTTGAGATTTTACAATTCGTAGATGATGCGAAGTCCGGCGGAACAGAAGATGCACTCTCCTTTGATATGCGGATAGGGATCAATACAGGTCCGGTAGTAGCCGGGGTGGTTGGAAGCAAAAAGTTTTCCTATGATATATGGGGAGATACTGTGAATGTTGCTTCCCGGATGGAAACGAACTCCGAAACAGGGAAAATCAATATCAGTGAACACACTTTCGAATTAGTAAAAGATGAATTTAACTGTGATTACAGGGGAGAAATTCCAGTAAAGAACCGTGGCAAAATGAAAATGTATTTTGTGAATGGGCCACATAGTTAAGCATCCGGTCTTTTGATTTAGGTTGGATTTTTTGGTTAGCCCGGAAAATTAATACTACGAGAGCCAATACGTCATCAAAGGTTTAGCAATAAGTGTTACCAATATTTCATAAAGTTACAGTAATAGTAACATATTCCTTATATTTGTCCCATCTATGGGAGCTTCAAAAGAGAAAAAGAGCAAAAGCTATGTGGCGATACTGAATGCTGCACATGCCCTTTTCTGGAAATATGGTATCGGCAAAGTATCCGTTGAGGAAATCTGCAAAAAGGCCGAAATAAGCAAAATGACATTTTACCGCAACTTTGAGAACAAAAATCATGTGGCCAAGAAAGTCCTTGTACAGATTATGGAAAAAGGAGTGTTGGATTACCGCAGGATCATGGATGCCGATTTGCCTTTTAATGAAAAGATTCATCGTCTGGTACAGATGGAACACGATAATAATGAAAACCTGAGTGAGGAGTTCTTACGCGATATATATGGCGCAACTGAAACCGGGCTGAAAAATACCCTGGAGGAATGGCAAAAAACCATGATGCAAGCCTTACATGAAGACCTAAGCGAAGCCCAAAAAAAAGGAGAGATCCGAAAAGACCTTAAAATTGACTTCGTAATATATATGATAAATAGCCTGAATGAAAAGTTGTTGGACAAACGTCTGACCTCCATGTATGGAAGTACACAGGAGCTTGCGGTAGAACTGACTAACTTTATTTTTTACGGAGTAATGCCAAAAAATAAAAAATGACCGTACTAACGAGAATCGTATGGATATTAATGCTGGTAGTTGTTCAAACTTATGCGCAAAAACGGTTAGTGTTTGATGGCCAGTTATCTGCTTTTGGTAATTATAGCCCGGATAGTGAGCTCGATATTTTGATTGGGGCACGTTATATTCCCAAACTAGATTATGCCATTCCCCTGGATTCTACCAAAACTTTGGATTTTCAGGTCTCTGCCGATATTTACGGAGATACATCATTTAGTCCGTTTTATAAAGGGGAGGCAGATGGTTATATAGACCCCTATAGAATATGGGCCCGATATAAAGGGCGTCAGTTTGAAATACGTGCAGGGCTGCAAAAAATAGATTTTGGGGTGGCTACCCTATTGCGCCCATTGCAATGGTTTAATGAGATAGACCCTCGTGATCCTCTGGGACTTACAGATGGTGTTTATGCGGTTTTGGGCCGTTACTATTTTCTGAACAATGCTAATATTTGGGTCTGGGGTCTTTACGGCAACGAAAACACTCGAGGTTTTGATACAGTAAAGACCTACAAGTATGACCCTGAATTTGGTGGAAGAGTTCAGTTTCCCGTACCCAAAGGGGAATTGGGAATTTCCTACCATCATAGAACTGCAGATTCGGAAGGTCTTCCCGGGACTCCCGAGTTTGAAAAAATTCCTGAAAACCGCATCGCGCTCGACGGGAAGTGGGATGTAGAAATTGGATTGTGGTTCGAGGCTTCTTACATCCATAAAACAAAAGATGTAGGGATCCTTAGCAATCAGACCCTCTTGAATCTGGGCATGGATTATACTTTTGGAATAGGTTCAGGCCTTAGCGCAGTGGCAGAACATCTTATTACCTCCTTTAATACAGAACCTTTTCAATTTGTGAACAATACCAATCTTACAGCGCTACACCTTACTTATCCGCTAGGGCTTTTTGATAATCTAAGTGCTATAGTCTATAAGGACTGGACCCTTAACAATATGACCTTTTTTATGAGCTATGAACATCAATTTAAAAATCTTACAGGCTATGTGATGGCCTATTATAATCCGGATATACAGCGGGGTATACAGATGAACGAGCTGATCAACGCTTTTGCCGGTCCTGGTTTTCGGTTAATGCTGGTCTATAATCATTAAAATAAATTCTCATGGAAGACAAAAAAAATATTATCAACATAGAACATGTAACCAAGCGATTCAAGGTAGGTGAAGGTGAATTTGAAGCCTTGACCGATATTAACCTTAAATTCAAAACTGGGGAATTTGCAGGCCTGGTTGGTCCCAGTGGTTCGGGAAAGACCACGCTCTTAAACATTATGGGCTCGCTGGACAGCCCTACAGAAGGCAAGGCCATTGTTATGGGGAATAACATCTCAGAACTGTCGCATAAACAGGCTGCCGAATTGCGTAACAGACATATCGGTTTTATTTTTCAGGTCTATAATTTGTTGCCCGTCTACACTGTTTTTGAGAATGTGGAGTTTGCCCTGATCCTCCAGAATATAGGAAAGGCGGAACGAAAAAAAATGGTCATGGATGCTTTGGAATGGGTAGGCCTGGAGAATATGGCCAATAAAAAACCCGCAAAAATTTCGGGAGGCGAGGGGCAGCGTGTTGCTATTGCTCGAGCCATGGTAAAACGTCCGGAAATTGTGCTGGCCGATGAACCTACCGCAAACCTCGATGCCAAAAACGCGCATGCCATTATGCAAACCATGAAGCAACTTAACAATGAATTAAATACCACCTTCTTGTTCTCCACCCATGATGAGAAGGTCATGGGGTATCTGGAACGCATCGTCCATTTGGAGGATGGCAAAGTGGCGGAGGATGAATATGTGACGAAGATCAAATATGATATTTAAGGAGGAAGTCAAAACCAGGAGATAAGAACAAATGAAACTTGCATTACAACTCGCCTATAAAAACCTGATTGGGTCTGGTCTACGCACCTGGCTCAATGTAGGAGTGCTTTCATTTGCTTATGTAGTGATCATTCTGTATAACGGGATGATAGACGGTTGGAATCAACAGGCCAAACGCGATAGCATTGCATGGGAATACGGGAAGGGGCATTTACTGCATGCAGATTATGATCCTTATGATCCATTTACTTTACAGGATGGGCATGGCATGTTGCCCAAAGACAAATCCCAGAACCTGACGCCGATTTTGATAAGACAGGCATCTATTTATCCGCAAGGGCGGATGATATCTGTTTCCTTAAAAGGAATTGCAACGGAACAAAGCATCTTAAAACTACCAACGAATTTCCTTAAAAAAAGTAAGGCCTCTATTCCCGGAATTATCGGGAAACGAATGGCAACATCGGCAAATTTAAAAGAAGGCGATCAGGTGTTGCTGCGATGGCGCGACAAAAACGGCACTTTTGATGCCGCAGATATTACCATTGCGGGAATTTTTGATACGGATGTACCCACGGTAGATGGCAGACAAATTTGGATCCCAATAGAAAAACTCTGGGAAATGACCGGTCTTACAGAACATGCCACGATGTTTATAGCCGGTAATGCTTATCAGCACGAGCTGCTGGACGGATGGAATTTCCGAAGTCAGGAGGATCTGTTAAAAGAACTCAACGACATCATTGCCATGAAGAAAATAAGTGGCTCCATTATGTATTTCTTGTTGTTGGCCATTGCCCTTTTGGCGATTTTCGATACACAGGTATTGTCCATTTTTAGAAGGCAGAAAGAGATTGGCACCTATATTTCTTTGGGTATGACCCGCTGGCAGGTGGTCTGGTTATTTACCATTGAAGGCAGTATGTACAGTATTCTGGCGACCATTTTAGGTAGTATTTACGGTATTCCGCTGTTCGTCTATTTGGCAAAAAAGGGTATCGGCATGCCCATAGCCTCCCAGGATATGGGTATAGCGGTAGCGGAACGTATTTTCCCCGTATATGGAATTGGATTAATTTTAAGCACGATAATACTGGTTGTAGTATCAGCCACACTTGTTAGCTTTTTACCCGCACGAAAAATTGCTAAAATGGATCCTGTCGATGCGTTGAAAGGGAAGTTGCAGTAAAAGATTATGCGTTTAGTGAGGGGTATATAAAAGCGAATGAATAAAGAAGTTAAGGATAAGGAGTTATGAGTAGATTACATAATAACCAAAGAACACAATAATCAGATTATAAATGAAACAAGCAATGCAATTGGCATTCAGGAATATCATGGGGGCAGGGCTTCGCACCTGGCTTAATGTATTAGTACTGGCTTTTACATTTGTCGTCATCATTTTCTACAAAGCATTTTTGGAAGGCTGGAATCAACAGGCCGAAAAAGATGCCACAGAATGGGAATACGGATACGGGCAATTACAGCATGCCGACTACGACCCTTATGATCCCTTTACCTTATTGGATGGTCACGGGATTTTAAATAAAAACGAGCAAAAGGGATTGGAGCCCCTGTTGATCAGACAGGCTTCCATTTATCCAGATGGGCGAATGGTATCCATCCTTCTGAAAGGGATACCTGCAGATCAGAACGTTCTTAAACTTCCCACTAAAGCATTCAAAACCAGTGATGCCGGCATTCCAGCCATCATTGGAAAGCGGATGGCGGCTTCTGCACATCTGGGAATTGGGGATCAGGTAATACTTCGGTGGCGTGATCAGAACGGCACCTTTGACGCCTCTGAAATTACCATAGCCGGCATTTTCGACACTACGGTACCTAATGTAGACAATGGACAAATATGGGTGGAACTAGATAAATTATGGGAAATGACCGGACTTGACCAGCACGCCAGCCTTTTTATCGCCAGCGAAGGGTACAGGCCTGAAAAAAACCCACCCAACTGGACATTCCTAAATCGAGATATACTTCTGAAAGATATTAGGGCAATGGTAGAAATTGAAACGATAAGTTCGTATTTCATTTATGGCATCCTTTTGTGCATTGCATTATTGGCAATATTTGATACACAGGTACTTTCTGTTTTCAGAAGGCAAAAAGAAATTGGAACTTTGATTTCCTTGGGAATGACTCGGGCCAAAGTAGCGGGGATCTTCACTATTGAAGGCAGTATGTACAGTATTCTGGCCATTTTGGTAGGTGGAATTTTAGGTTTGGGCCTGTTTGTTCCTACTGCGATGAACGGAATTAGCATGCCCAAGGGAACAGATGAGATGGGGTTTCCCATGGCAAACATTATTTATCCGGCCTATAGTCCACAATTATTTTTGGGAACTATTTTGATGTTGGTTTCTTTGGCAACGCTTGTTAGCTTTTTACCCGCCAGAAAGATCTCCAAAATGAATCCTGTTGACGCATTAAAAGGAAAATTACAATGATACAATTTTTGTTAAAAGGAATTTTGGGAGACAAGAATCGAAGTCTCTTGCCAATTATAATCATCACCATTGGCGTAGCCCTAACTGTATTGCTCAGCGGCTACCTGAAAGGGGCCATGGGGGATATTGTGGATCAGAATGCGCGTTTTGATACTGGGCACGTAAAGGTGATGTCAAAGGCATATGCAGAGAACAAGGATCAATTGCCCAATGATCTGGCGCTGTTAGGGGTAGATACTTTAATGCAATCGTTGCGCACACAAATCCCACAAATGAAATGGGTAAAGCGAATTCGTTTCGGAGGATTAATGGATGCCCCCGATGCCTCTGGGGAAACCAAGGGCCAGGGCCCGGCCATGGGCATGGCGCTGGAATTATTCTCAGAAAAGAGCGGGGAGGTTGAACGGCTAAACATTCCCAATTCATTGGTATCGGGTAAGATACCTACAGAGACCGGAGAAGCTTTGATAGGCCATGATTTTGCACAAAAGTTAGATCTGAAAATAGGAGACGAGATTACCTATATCGGCTCTACAATGAACGGTGCCATGTCTTTCGAAAACTTTACCGTTACGGGCACTGTCCGTTTCGGCACAGCGGCAATGGACAAGGGCGCCATCATTATCGATATTGGTGATGCCCAACGGATGATGGATATGGAAAACGGTGCGGGAGAAATCCTGGGGTTTCTTAACGATGAGGTCTATGATGATGATAAGGCAAACCAGATTAGCAATACATTTAATTTGAAATACGCGAGTAGCACAGATGAATACGCCCCTGTGATGCAACCCTTAAAGGCACAGAACAATTTGGCGGGCTATCTGGATTATGTGGATGTTTTTTCCGTCCTTTTTGTAGGCATCTTTGTTTTCGCCATGTCTATAGTGCTATGGAACACTGGCCTATTGGGCGGATTGCGGAGGTATCAGGAATTTGGCATTAGGCTCGCCCTGGGCGAATCAAAAGGCCATATATACCGCAGCTTGTTTTATGAGGCCGTACTAATTGGTATCATCGGATCAGTAATAGGCTCTGCGATCGGGGTGGGGGCAACCTATTATTTGCAGGTTGTAGGCATAGATATTGGGGAGTACCTAAGCAACTCAACTATGATGATGCCCTCAGTCATCCGAGCCAAGGTTACCCCATCCTTGTTCTTCATTGGTTTCATTCCGGGCCTGTTCGCAATGGTCTTAGGCACACTACTATCGGGAATAGGAATTTACCAACGAGAGACAGCTACCTTGTTCAAGGAAATGGAGGTATAGTTTTTGTATAGTTAAAAATAGATTTAATATAAAATATGTTTTCATGTATAAAATGATTTATTTTCTCTTGGTGCCGGCCATAATTCTGGCACAGGAAAAGGCCCCGAGCCCTGAGATTATTCTCCAAAAAGTGGACGACAATATGATTGCGAAAACCAGCATATCCGAATCACAAATGGTGATCAACGGCAAGCGGAACAGCAGAACCATAACCTCCAAGGGCTATGCCAGGGGTGAGGTAACAGCTTTTACCGAGTATTTGTCGCCGGCAAGGGAAAAAGGCACTAAAATGCTGAAACTGGAAGATAGATTGTGGATCTATTCCCCTTCCACAGACCGTACCATACAGCTTTCGGGCCACATGCTGAGGCAATCGGTCATGGGCTCCGATATGTCATACGAAGATGCCATGGAAGATCGTAGGTTAAACAGGATGTACAATGCAAAAGTTACGGGTGAGGAAAGCATTGATGACCGAAAAGTCTGGGTCATGGAACTCAATGCCAAGGTAGACAATGTAACCTATGAAAAGCAAAAAATGTGGGTAGACCAGGAACGGTTTGTACCTCTAAAACAGGAATTGTACGCCAAAAGCGGACAGTTGTTAAAACGGGTGCTTTTGGAAAATGTTCAAAAGATAGATGGTCATTGGTATCCAATGAAGATGAACTTTAAAGATATGTTGAAAGATGGCAAAGGAACCGATTTTATAGTTACGAGCATGGAGTTCGATGTCGAGATTCCCGAATATATCTTTAGCAAAGCATCATTAAAACAATAGTAGCTATAACTAAAAACCAAAAGCAGGTCACCAATCATATATTGGTTGAATAAGGATAAATATTTGAATTCGTAGACACAGGATGTGAAATTGGGGTTCTAATGCCTAAATTTTAAAATAAATAGAAGGATAGCTTATTAATATAAAGAGGAATTGAGTTATAGTCCTTTCTGAGAAAGTAGAACTGTTATTGAAGATATTTTCTTAATTTTATGAAAAATAAGTATATATAACAATGGGAAAATTTGAAATTAAAAAAGACAAAGCCGGAAAGCTAAGATTCAATCTTAAAGCATCAAACGGACAGGTAATTCTAAGCAGTGAAGCTTATAATTCTAAATCTTCATGTGATAACGGGATAGAATCCGTTAGGAAAAACTCACAAAATGATAAAATGTTCGACAAGAAAAAGGCAAAGGACGGACGCCCTTATTTTAGTTTAAAAGCATCTAATGGGCAGGTAATAGGTGACAGTCAGATGTATGCGTCTGCTTCCTCTATGGCAAATGGGATTGCATCGGTCAAAAAAAATGCACCCAAAGCTACGATTCAGGACAACTCCTAAGAATTCTGTTTAATCACATCTAAGAGTGATTAGAATGAAAAAAGACAGCCTATCTGGCTGTCTTTTTGTGGTTTAAACTCCTTGTAAATGGGTTTATTTATTTCTATCTAAACTAATTAGTAGTCTTTTTCGCTTTAAACTCATCAAATTCTGAAGGAGTTTCTACTTTAGGAAAGGAATTGTTTTTCATATCCGTATCTGCAAACTCAAAATTAGGGTCTAAATTCACTTTTGAAACTTCTTTTTCTTTTATAAAAGTCTTTTTTATTTCGTATTCGTTCCTGCGCCAAACTTCTGCCGGCAATGTATCAATCTCATTAGATCCATCAGTATATATCCATTCTATTGTAACAGGCATTACCAGGCCACCTACATTTTTAATACTAACTTCATAAATATTTTTACCTGAAAGTTGTTTGCGAAGTTCGGGCTCATCCATTCTTGATAAATATCCACCATAGCTTTCATCCGGTGTTGAGGTCATAGTTATGGCTTCGGGGCCGCTGGAAAAATCCTTTGCTTTTTCACTGGAGTTTTCACCCTCAATCTTTAATTTAATGGTCTTTTTCTGATCCTTATTATTGAACTCTTCTTCATTTACTTTAAACCATTTTACATCAGTGAGTTCCATATCAACATTATCGGTTGTAAAAAACCAACCTCTGTAAAACCAATCTAAGTCTGCCGCACTTGCATCTTCCAGCGTTCTGAATAAATCTGCAGGATTTGGATGTTTGTATTTCCAGCGATTGGCATATTCCTTAAATGCCTGGTCAAATAATTCGCGTCCAACAATTGAATTTCTTAGCATCTGCAGACCAACAGTAGGTTTCATATAAAAATTATTTCCGAACTGCGTTAGTAATTCGCTATCAGAGGTTGTCATAATAGGGCGCATAATATTTTTATCACCGCTCATAAAAGGCACAATGGTTTTTGGTGTTGTGCTGCTAAATCCCGGGTATCTTTCTGCAATAGTTCTTTGATGAAGGAATGTGTTTAAACCTTCATCCATCCACATCCATTTACGCTCATCTGAACTCACAATCATGGGAAACCAATTATGACCCACTTCATGAACAATTGTGCCAATCATACCCTGTTTTGCAGCATTACTGATCTTGCCATTTTTAGGTCTGCCGCCATTAAAACTGATCATTGGAAATTCCATTCCTATATTAGAGGTGTTCACCGAAATAGCCACCGGATAAGGGTAATCAAAAGTAGCATCAGAATACACTTCTAGTGCATTTTTTATAGCTTTTGTAGATTCTTCCTTCCATACAGGCAGCCCCTCTTTAGGGTAAAAAGACATAGCCATAACCGTATTACTTGGCAACTTTACAGCTTGTGCATCCCAAATAAATTTACGAGATGATGCGAAAGCAAAGTCGCGAACGTTTGTAGCGTTGAATTTCCAGGTTTTCTGTTTGGAAGATTTAGTTTTCTCATTATTTTCAGCCTCATCTTTAGTGATAATCATTACAGGTTTATCAAAAGATCCACGCGCTTCATTCAATCTATTTTCTTGTGTCCTGGTGAGTACATCACCACTATTTTGTAAAAGACCTGTTGACGCAATTATATGATCTTCAGGAACAGTTATTTCAACACTATAATCTCCAAATTCTAATGCAAATTCCCCAAGTCTTTGAAATTGTTGATTTTGCCAGCCTTCGGTATCATTGTAAACTGCCATTCTGGGAAACCAATGGGCAATTAGGTAAACAGTATTATCATCTTCAGGAAAATATTCATAACCTTCTCTTGATAAGAAATACATGCTTCGGTCTGTAATTGGGTAGGACCACGCAATAGAAAAACTTAAAGATGAGCCAGATTTAAGGGGCTCGGTAAGCAATACTTTCATCATGGTGTTATTAACCAATGATTTCATTGAGTTCCCATTAACATCTTTAATATATTTAATAGTATAGCCTGCAGGAAAGTCAATAGCTCTGGTAAGAAACTGCATCTGGCGTACATTCATAGAGTCTTTTATATTATTATAAAAGGAGCCAAAATCTTCATTTCCTTTTCTGTTTACATTCTGCTCCAACTGAATCCATATATACCTTAAATCATCAGGAGAATTATTATAGTAAGTAATAGTTTCTTCTCCTGAGATTGTATTATTTGATTCATCTAAAGTCGCCTTTATCTTATAATCGGCACGTTGCTGCCAATAATCTCTTCCCGGAGCCCCACTTGCGGTTCTGTAGCTGTTTGGAGGGGCAATCATGTTATCAATGGGTTCAAATTTTCCTTGCCATGGTTGGGTTTGAGTATATGATAAATTATGAAAAAGGATAAGAGAAAAAAGCAATACTATATTTTTTGTCATTGCCATATTAAATTTGTTAAAGGTGTATAATCTTCTGCTGCATGCAGAACTGTTATAAGGTTTAAATTTTGGTGTTTCGAAGATACATATAAGATTTAAAAGACAGAAGAACTATGCATCTGCAATGTTGCTTTATATTCGCATTACTATGAAAATAGTTGGTGAATTATTTGGGACAATCAAACACGAATATAACAGAGGAGTATAGTGGAAAGATTCTGCAGGACAGAGAGGATGAAAACCCATTCACACAGCAAAAGCAGCAAGGGTCCCAGAAGCCATTGTTTTCCTTTCCAATGAAGAATGGGAAAGGCCGGACAGGCATAATCTATTGTCTAATTTGTTCCCTATCTCAAGTATTGAAGCGATGGTTCTTCTATTCCTTCTTAGTAAAAGACAGATTGATCACAATTGCCATAAGGAGCCAAATAATAAATGTTTCCCCATGAGTCATTTCATAGGAGGCCCCGGTTAATTTGGCTGCTATTAATACAATGTACACTATTACAGGTGATAAAAGCAGGCTAATTACAAGATGTAGAATCGATTTTTTATAATCCATAATTCATTTATTTAGTTAATAATAGACATTTTTTTATAAGTTGCCAACTGATTGAAGCCATATTTTGACCGCTATGACCACCAAAACAGTCGATCCTATAGCATACCTCAGGGCTCTTAATCCATACAGATTATTATTTTATAGCTTTTCGTTTAAGATAAAGTGAGGTGGCATCTTCCAGGCCAGCCGAATATGGATTTTCAGAAGGATTTTGATTATAGATATACGAGTAACACATTGACGCCGCCAAAAAAGTACCCTGTAAAGATGGATGTATGCCATCAGCATTATATAAATCAATATTGGGGTTTCCATCCTGATTTATTGCCGTCCAAACTTCCCCTAAAGGAATAATGGTTGCTCCGATAGCTTGAGCTCCCTCTTCAAAAGTCTTTTTTATTGGAATAAACATTTCTGGCTGATCCTTATTAGGCCAGGACATTAAAAGATAAATTATGGTTCCTTTATTCCCCACTAACTCTTGAAATGCTTTTATAGATTCTAAAGTTGCCATATTATCATTTACGGCTATGGCTGTATTTTCTTGTAGTATGATTACATCCCAGGAGCGTTCATTTACTTTTGCCAGAGTCTGTTCATTTGTCAAATGCACAGCTAAACTATAACCACTGAACGCTGCTTCCTGAATCAAAGGCTTATAGGATAACGAATCATTAGCCAGGTAAAGGTTTAAGTGATATGAAATCCCCAAATTGAAAGAGGTGAGACTGTTGCCGATAAATAGAATTTCCTCAATGTTGGAAGTATGGGGTTCATAAGTTTGCGTTGGAACTGGTATGTTCGTTTCCTTTGAGCAACAAAGCACAAAAATCATCAGAAGGGCTAAAAATCCTGATCTTTTAAGAAAATTGCTTGAGGCTTCCATTTGAAATTAAAGATAATGTTATTTGAAATAGCCTGAAGGAAATGAATCCAATCAATATCCTAAGCTTGACAAATTAATCAGTTTGTATGGTTGTACTTCCTAAAGCAGCAAATTATTAATCAAAGAAAAAGAGAGGTTTCCTTGTAAAGCATGGATCGAAGCCGAAATTCCCTAAACATACACTTTGTTTTGTTAAAAAAATAGAGTTGTTCGGACATTAAATATAGGTGTTCGTCCTCAAAAGAATTTATTCCTATATAAAAAATATACATTTAGGACCAATAATTAATTAAAACCATTACTAATGAAAAAATTATCTCTATTACTTATTTTATTCATCACCTGCCAACTAAGTGCACAGGATGATACGCCTTATGTGATGTATGCTACAATACATCTCACTCCAAAATCAGGACACGTTAAACAGCTTAATGATGGCTTGAAAGCACACAATAAAAAATACCATACTGAGGGCGCTCAACAGGTAAACGTATGGTCTATAGATTCCGGGCCACGTGCAGGCAGCCTTGTTTGGGTAATGGGGCCAATGACCTGGACCGATAATGACACCCCTATGTCTGATGCGCATTCGGAAGATTGGATGGCTAATGTAGGACCACATTCCGAAATGGGAGAATGGGAGTACTGGAAACTCGCCGAAGGGATGACTTATGCACCGGAAGGTCAGACGGCCAAAGTGATGCAAATCCGCTGGTTTGAGATTAATGAAAATAAAGGGAACAATGCCCGCCACTTATTTGGGACGATTATAAAAGCATATAAAGAATTGAATTACGATATGGGGCTTCATGTATTTACAAATCAGGCCAACGCTGGAGACGGCCGGGATTGGGGAATTCTATGGATGCACGATAATTGGGCTTCTTTGGATAAAGACAGAGGCTTTGTAGATAAATACAATGAAATGTACGGGGACGATGCCTGGGATGAATTTTGGGAAAACTGGCTCGATGCCACCAATTTTAAAGGGATGGAATTTCACTCTCTTTTACCTGAGTTAAGTGTATCCGGATCTGATTAAAGCTGAATGCATAAAATGGAAAAAGCCCTGAACTACGTCCAGGGCTTTTTTTATATTCCTATCCCAAGATTCTTGTTAGTATTTGATCTTATATCCCCTCTATTGTAATTCAGGTTTGAAAATTAAACCCCAATTTTAATTGCAATCATTTCTCTTTTGTTCAGTTTCCATAATATACTTATCAATTAACAATAGGTCACTTTACTTAGAAGCCATATACTTTCTATGGTTTTTACCTAGTGATAAAAGCATGAAATTACTATCTTAGTAAGGATTCCTTTCTCCCAAGCCACAGCGCTGTTAATAACAGCTTATTCTAGCGGGCATTATAGAATAAAATCGATTTTTTTTTATATATTTAAGAGAGTTCTCCCGAAAAACTTGTCTGCCTATGTCAGCACACGAAATTGAAATTATTTTAAGCAGGCAATTGGCAGATTGTCTAACAGTCCCGGTTTTTATCGTAGACCCTGAAGGTACGCTGATTTTTTACAACGAACCTGCAGAACAAATACTGGGAGAGCGTTTTCAGGATACAGGGGAAATGAGAGTTAGTGACTGGGGTAATGTGTTTTATGCCCATGACGACAAAGGAAATGATATTCTACCGGCTGATTTACCGCTTGTACAGACAATAAATTCACATAAACCCGCCCATAAGACCTTCTGGATAAAAAACATGAAAGGTAAATCCTTTAATATCTCTGTTACTTCCATCCCTATCATTGGAAGATCAAAAGAGTTTGCCGGGGCTTTAGCTATTTTTTGGGATAATGTCTCAAGCTATGAGAATTAAACTACATGGAACACGTGGTGCATACCCCACCTCCTCCAAAGAGACACAAAAACTTGGGGGCAATACTTCTTGTATTGAAATCATAGAGGAGAACGAAAGGCTAATATTGGACGCAGGTACTGGGATTTTGAATATAGATTTTGATAGTTACTATACCTCAGAACGGATAGACATCCTGCTCACTCACTTACATATGGATCATATTCAGGGGTTGGGTTTTTTCAAACCCATTTTTGATCCTAATAAAAAGATTCATATTTGGGGCCCTGGCGGTAGTTCCTATCCTTTAAAAGATAGGTTAAACAGATTTTTGTCCCCTCCACTTTTCCCGGTAATGCTGAGGGATATCCCCAGTAAATTGGTCATACACGAATTACCAAACAAGCCATTTAAGATTGGGAAGTTTTTAATCACTTCTAAATTTGTTTGTCATCCCGGTCCAACAGTTGGTTATAGAATTCAATTTGGATCCAAATCGGTTACTTATATCCCCGATCATGAACCCATAATGTGTAGCCCACATTTATTTAAAGAGGATAGTTGGGTCTCTGGATTTGATCTTTGCAATAATACAGATTTACTCGTACACGATTCTCAATATAGCCTGAAGGAATATGAAAACAAAGTGGGGTGGGGGCATTGTTCAATGGAACTAGCCGCGGAATTATCAGAGAGAACCAAGGCCAAGCGTTTGGTAATGTTTCATCACGACCCTACGCACACAGATACGGACAGATCCCAAAAATTTAAAAAGTTTATGAGCACCCATACCTATGATTTCCCTATTGAACTTGCTGTTCAGGGGCATGAGATAGAAGTTTAAAAGAAAAAAGCCTGAATTTAGGAGCATACTTCATAGGGATATACCCCACAGAATTCTTTTTGAAAGAAAGATAAGATACTGATGTCTGAAAATCTGAAATTCTTAGGATAAGAAAAATCCTACTTTCGGACAATAAAACAGCAGTTTCATCCACGATAATTTTACCAAGTTACTTAAATTCATTATATTAAGGATTGTCTTTTGACCCATGTGATACAAGACCATTGAAGTTGGAAAAGTAATCACGATAGTTCCCGAAATTCAGGTTATTTGAGATCAGATCAGAATACCGAATAATTTTCACCGAATAATAATTAAAAGAACACTATTATGAAAACAACTAA
>RCNB010002805.1_pt1 | contig 28113 bp, 23 predicted proteins | sample 2041321 | NCBI WGS metagenome assembly RCNB01 (sample SAMN09708232, study PRJNA481090) | Marine sediment metagenome, whole genome shotgun sequencing project. | reverse complement strand
CCCTTGATGATTTTGATCGTTTTAAAAAGCAACTACAAGATCGGAAGGAAGGAGTTTCAGAAAAAATTCACAAAATAACGGCAGACACTCTACAACTCATAGACGAAAGCGGATTAGAACATACCGATTTTACAAGAAGTTCATTTCCAAATTATCTTGTTAAGCTTGAGGGCGGTGATTTTAGCGTCAAGTTTATAAGTGTATGGCATTCAAACTTTGGCGAGAAGCCCCTTTATACAGGGGCTACATTAAAAAAATCTCCACATATTGCCAATACAATCGATGAATTAACATCAACCTTTGTTGAGAATTTTAAAGCGACTAAGGCGTTAATTTTTCAATTTCGCCTTTTTGAGTCTATCCTAAAAAGCATTAACCCGTTATCCGTAATTAATCTTGTACAAAGGGAAGTTGAAGCGATAAAAAGAGAAAAAAATATCCTGCCAATTTCCGAATTCAATGCTCTTATAAATAATGAAATTAAAAATCAACCCGTACCTTTCATTTATGAGCGCTTAGGTGAAAAATATAGGCACTTCTTTATAGATGAATTTCAAGACACTTCTCAATTGCAATGGGAAAATCTCACTCCATTAATTTCAAATGCAATTTCGCAAATTGACACCAATGAAACTCAGGGATCCTTATTATTGGCAGGAGATGCGAAACAGTCAATTTATCGCTGGCGAGGTGGCTTACCAGAACAGTTTATGAATTTATGTGGGGACGATAACCCTTTTCCGTCTTCTCAAAAAAAAGTGCTTAATCTTGAAACTAACTACAGGAGCAGACAACATATAATTGATTTCAACAATCAACTTTTTTCTTTTATTTCAACCTATTTTGGAGATGACGTTCATAAGAAGCTTTATGAAATCGGTAACCGTCAAAAGTTCAATAACAAACAAGGTGGTTTTATTAGATTGACTTTTATAGAAAAGGCTATAAAAAAAGAGCAAAGCGAAATATATGGTGAACGTATTCTTGAAACTATCAAGGATCTAAAAACGAAGGGGTTTGAAGAAAATGACATTTGCATTTTAACAAGAAATAGAAAAGACGGAATCTCTATTGGAAGTTATTTAATGGCTAATGAAATATCTGTTATTTCTGCGGAAACCTTATTGCTTCAATCATCAAGGCTCGTTCAATGTCTATTGGACACTCTGAAATTATCCATGTATCCAGAAAATGAGGAAGCTAAAGTAAATTTACTAGACTTTTTACACGATTATCTTTCTTTGACAATTGACAAGCATAGTTTCTTTAGCTCACTTTTAAAAACCTCATTAGAAGAATTTGAAGAGCGGTTAATTGAATACAAGATTACATTGGATTTTAAATTACTGCAGTCTTATAACGTTTATGAATGCTGTGAATATATGATTCGCCAATTTCAACTATTTAAACATGCTGACGCCTACCTTTTTAGTTTTATGGATTTCGTGTTTGAATTTGAACAATCTCCTCTAGCGAATAAAATCAGTTTTTTTGAATATTGGGAAAGAAAAAAAGATAAGACATCAATCCCCGCAAACGAAGGCACTAAGGCGGTTCAATTAATGACCATTCATAAGGCTAAAGGACTTGAATTCCCAGTCGTACTTTTCCCTTTTGCCGACGTAAACATCTATGATGCTAGATTTGATTCCATTTGGTATCCTTTAAGTCCCGATTTAGGTTTTAATTTTGATGAAGCCCACATTAAATACAAACAAGAACTTTCAGATTATAGCGATCTTGGAGCTGCCATTTATACTGAGCATCAAAACAAACTTGAACTTGATAATCTGAATTTACTATACGTAACATTAACTAGAGCCGCTGAAGAACTATATATTTTTGCAGAAAAACCATCAGCTCCTCGAAATAACATTCCATTAAGTTACAATCAATTTTTTGGTGAATTTCTTAAAAGTCTAGGCAAATGGAATGAAACAAAATCCATTTATGAGTTTGGAAACCCTACTCAACCTCATATTGAAGAAGTTAAAGAATCAATAGTTCAGGCAACACCTTTATATACTGCCATATCTCCAAACGATCATAATTTAAAAATTGTAGCGAGCAATGCAACAATTACGGAAACAGAATCACAGAAAGCAATTTCAGAAGGAAACTTATTACACGATATAATGGCACAGATTTATACCAAAGAAGATGTAGCATCCGTTTTCGATTCAGTTAAGGAACGAGCCTTTATTTCTTCCGAAGAAATCGAATTCCTAAATTCCAAAATTTTATCAATTGTTGAGCATCCATTGTTGAGTGCTTATTTTAATGAATCGTTCAAAGTTTTAAATGAAAGGGAAATTATTACAGCTTCAGGGCTATTATTACGCCCAGATAGATTGAATTTCAACGAAAATGATTCGGTTACCATAATTGATTATAAAACGGGAGAGCCAAACTACCATCACGAAGATCAGATAAACAGCTATGCTTCGGCTCTCGAAGAAATGGGAAAACATATTTCTGAAAGACTACTTGTATATACCAATCAAGAAGAAATTGTAATAAATAAAGTTTAAATTTGAAGCAACTAAAACACTCGAAAAAATAGACTATGTACGGTAAGATCAAAGATCACTTGGAAAAGGAACTTGAGGAAATAAAGGACAATGGCCTTTATAAAAAAGAACGCATAATAACATCTCCACAAGGCGCTGCAATAAAAATATCGACGGGAGAAGAAGTAATTAACTTTTGCGCTAATAATTACTTAGGGCTCTCCTCAAATAAAGAGGTTATACAAGCTGCAAAAGATGCAATGGACACTCATGGCTTCGGAATGTCATCAGTTCGTTTTATTTGTGGCACTCAGGATATTCATAAAAAACTAGAGCAAAAAATCGCTGACTTTTATCAAACAGAAGATACCATTCTTTATGCGGCCGCCTTTGACGCAAATGGCGGTGTCTTTGAACCTTTATTAGGTCCAGAAGACGCTATAATATCTGATGCCTTAAATCACGCTTCGATAATTGATGGAGTCCGCCTTTGTAAAGCGGCCCGTTACCGTTATAAAAACAGCGACATGGAAGATCTTGAACAACAGCTCATCATCGCAAATGAAAACAATTCGCGTTTTAAAATTATTGTGACAGATGGGGTCTTTTCTATGGACGGTATTGTTGCTCCATTGGATAAAATCTGTGATCTTGCCGATAAATATGATGCTTTGGTAATGATCGATGAATGTCATGCTACTGGCTTTATTGGTAAAACTGGTCGTGGCACCTTAGAAGAAAAAGGTGTAATGGGTAGAATCGATATTATTACAGGGACACTCGGAAAGGCCTTAGGCGGGGCAATGGGAGGATACACCACTGGCAAAAAAGAAATCATTGAAATACTCAGGCAAAAATCAAGGCCCTATTTATTCTCAAACTCTTTAGCTCCGGCTATTGTTGGTGCCTCTATCAAGGTATTCGATATGTTAGCAAATGACACCTCTTTACGAGATCAATTAGAGAAAAACACCAACTACTTTAAAAAAGGGATGAAGAAAGCGGGGTTTGATATAGTTGATGGAGATTCGGCAATTGTTCCGGTTATGTTATATGATGCGAAACTTTCTCAAACAATGGCAGACCTATTATTACTAGAAGGAATATATGTTATAGGATTCTTTTTTCCTGTTGTACCAAAAGGTAAAGCTAGAATAAGAGTCCAACTGTCTGCGGCGCACTCAAAAGCAAATCTCGATAAAGCGATTAATGCTTTTATCAAAGTAGGTAAGAAGCTGAGTATAATTAAAGCGTAGCAAGATGTTTTTGCGTATTAATTCGTTGATATTAATAAAAAATTTAATAGATTTGCTTTTGTTTATAAGTATTAACAACTTACTTTTGCTTTTAATTAACACTTAAAAAATATTAAACAATCAAATATGAAAAATTTTAACAGTATTTTAGTAGCTGCACTAATCATCTTATCCGTTGGTGTGGTGAATGCTCAAGACGCAGATAATCCTTGGGCCATCGAAGTTGGCGTGAACGCTGTTGACGTTTACCCAGTTGGATTTAAAGACGGACAATCAACGGCGTCAGACACAAGAGGTGACTATTTTGATGAGTATTTTAACTTGGAGGACCACTATAACATTATTCCTTCAGTTTCCAAAATATCTGTAGGTCGTTATGTAGGTAGTGGATTTGTATTCGCTGCAGTAGGTACAATAAACAAAATTGATCAACAAGGAGATAAAAAAGTAGATGACTGGACTTATTATGGTGTTGATGGAGAAGTTAAATACAGTTTTAGAAGCCTCTTAGGAGATAGTTGGATCGACCCTTCTGTTGGTATTGGTGGAGGTTACTCTTGGATTGACTCTAAAGGCTATGGAACAGCTAATGGTCTTGTCGCTCTTAGATTTTGGGTGGCTGAGAACCTAGCTCTTAGTTTACAATCTACTTACAAACATTCTTTTGACGATGATCGTTTATCAAGACACTTCCAACATTCTGCTGGATTAGTGTTTAAGTTTGGTGGAAAAGACACTGATGGTGACGGAATTTATGATAAAGACGATGCTTGCCCAGAGATTCCTGGTTTGCCAGAATTCAACGGTTGTCCTGACACTGATGGTGATGGTATAGAAGATAGATATGATGATTGCCCAGAGGTTCCTGGTTTACCAGAATTCAAAGGTTGCCCAGATACTGACGGTGATGGAATCATTGATAGTGAAGATGGTTGTCCTTTAGAAGCTGGTCCAAAATCAAACAACGGTTGCCCAATAATAGATACTGATGGAGACGGTGTTATGGATCCAGATGACAGATGTGTTGATGTACCTGGTCCTGCAGCAAACCAAGGATGTCCTTGGCCTGATAAAGACGGAGATAGTGTTCCAGATAAAGATGATCTTTGTCCAGATGTTCCTGGTACTGTAGCAAACAAAGGATGTCCTGAAATGACAGTTGAAGTTCGAAACGCTTTAAGAGCTTATGCTAAAACAATTTTATTCGACACTGGCAAAACTACACTCAAGCCGGCTTCTTTAGAAGTTCTTGATAATGCAGCTGCCATCCTTAATCAATATCCAAATGCTAATTTCTATGTTGATGGATATACTGATAGTGTAGGTAGAGATACATTGAATCAAACTCTTTCTGAAGGTAGAGCTTCTTCTGTAGTTGCTTACTTAATTACAAAAGGAGTTGCCTCTAACAGATTAGAAGCAAGAGGATTTGGTGAAGCTAGTCCGATCGCGACTAACAAGACACGTGAAGGTAGAAGAACGAACAGAAGAGTTGAGATCACATTGAAAAAGTAGTGATACAATAATCTTCTAGATTTTTATAAAAACACCTCCCGATAACGGAGGTGTTTTTTATTTTTACAGTATGAAAACATTTCTTGAAGAAACCATACTTGCTATCAAGGAGGAACATTCTAACTTAGATACACTTACACTTATTCTTCCAAGTAAACGTGCTGGCGGGTTTTTAAAAAATTATCTTCGGCAAACAGCTGATAAAACTTCATTTGCTCCTACTATTATTAGTATCGAAGAATTCATCGAAGAACTTTCCGATCTAAAGATTATTGATACGACAGAGCTCCTATTTAAAAGTTATAGTGTATATCTAACAACTAATCCAGATCAGGAAAAAGATGATTTTGAAACTTATACCTCCTGGGCCACAACCATTATCGGAGACTTTAATGAAATCGATCGCTATTTAATTGATCCAGAACCTTTCTTCAATTATTTAAGTAGTATACAAGATGTCAATCATTGGAATGTTAGCAACGAGAAAACACCTCTTATAGAAAACTATTTAAAGTTTTGGAATAGTCTTAATGAATTCTATGAACGACTTAAAACGAGTCTGCTAATGGAAGGCTTAGGTTACCAGGGATTGGTTTATAGAAAAGCTTCTGAAGACATTGAACACTACATTAATAATGAGCCAAATAAAAAACATATTTTTATTGGATTTAATGCGCTTAATAATGCTGAACAGTCAATATTCCAAGAATTATTAGAAAACTCAAACACGAGTATTTATTGGGACATAGAGGCCTATCTGTTTAATGATAATAAACACAGTGCATCCCATTTCCTAAATAAATATATAAAGGAATGGAAATATCAAGCAAATCCGCCGAATAAAATTGGAAATTATTATCAAGAAGAAAAACAGTTTCAATTTGTTGAAGTTCAAAAAAATGTCGGTCAAGCAAAATATGTTGGCGAATTACTTTCGAAGTACTCTAGCGATAAATTAAATAAAACGGCTATTGTTTTAGCCGATGAAAAATTATTAATCCCTATTATTAATTCTTTACCAAATAATATTAGTTCTGTTAATATAACTATGGGAGTGCCTCTCAAAACCTTTCAACTCACTGCGTTTTTCGAACTACTATTAGCGTCGCATTTATATCCGAAGACTTCCTTATATTACAAAGATGTTCTAGCTCTATTAAATCAACCGGCAGCGACTTTTTTAATTCCGGACACTAATAAAATCATCGGAGCAATAAATGCTCAGAATATATCTCACCTCACTTTAGAATCGCTCCATTCGTTTTCAGAATCAGAATCTAGACAAGTGATCGAGCAAATTTTTGGAAATTGGCAAAACGATAGTACAAAAGCTATTAACAATTGTTTGCACCTTCTTGAGTTAATCGGCACCAAATTAGTCGACAATCCTATAGAACACTCAGTATCAATAGAATTATATCAAACTTTTTCAAAGATAAGTTCCTTAGACACTTCCTTTTCATACTTGAATAGTATCAAAACCGTATCCAGTTTATTTTCAGAAATATCAACAAATACTACACTTGATTTTAAAGGAGATGCCTACAACGGTCTCCAAATTATGGGAATTTTGGAAACCAGGGTGTTAGACTTTGAAAACGTCATTATGACCTCCGTGAATGAGGGAATTTTACCAGCAGGCAAATCAAATACATCTTTCATTACCCACGACTTAAAACATCAATTTGGTTTACCAAAGTACACCGAAAAAGACGCAATCTATACGTATCACTTTTATCATTTATTACACAGGTCAAAAAACATTACACTACTCTACAATAATCAGAGTGACGGAATTAATGCGGGTGAAAAAAGCAGATTTATCTATCAGCTTGAAATAGAAAAGCATCCCAACCACTCCATTGATAAAATTGTTCTGGCACCACAGATTAAAATTGAAAATAAAGAGGCAAAGTCTATTTCTAAAACTGAAAGTGTTATGGCTCGACTAAAGGAAATTTCTAAAAAGGGGTTTTCTCCATCCGCCTTAAGTTCTTACATTCGCAACCCAATTGATTTCTATTTTCAGAAAATATTAAAGGTTAGAGAGTTTAAAGAGGTAGAAGAGATGGTTGCTGCCAACACATTGGGGACAATAGTTCATGACACTTTAGAAGCTTTTTACAAACCTCTTGAAGCATCATTTTTATCACTAGAAATACTATCAAATTTAAAAAAGAGCATTAACACTGAAGTAAAGAAACAATTTGAAATTACTTTCAAAAAAGGCACTATTGATAAGGGTAAGAACCTAATTATTTTTGAAGTAGCCAAGCGCTATATTTCTAATTTTATCAATTTTGAGATTTCTGAACTAAAAGCTGGAAACACTATTAAAATTATTCAAATCGAAGCTACGCTCGAAGTCTCAGTGCCAATTACAGAACTTGATTTTCCTGTCAAGATTGGCGGTAAAGTTGATCGAGTTGATGAATATAACGGCCAAATACGAATCATCGATTATAAAACGGGGAAGGTAGAGCAAAGTGACCTTGCGATAAATAATTGGGCATTAATTACAACGGACTATAGATTCAGTAAGGCAATGCAAGTTCTAATGTATGTTTTAATGATAAATCAACAAAGTAAGGTGGAGCGAGTAGAAGCGGGAATTATCTCCTTTAAAAACCTTAAGAATGGGTTTTTAAAATTCTCTTCTAAAACAGAAGAAACTGAAGGTAAGAAACTCCCGTTTGTGACGCAAGAAACTCTTGACTCTTTTACAATTGAATTAAAAAGATTAATTCTAGAAATTTGTAATTCTGAAATTCCATTTACTGAAAAAGAAATTAACTGATGATTGTAAAAAAGAACAACATTCTCCCATCTGAAGCAAAAAAATCTATTGTCTATGACGTTTTTTTTGAACCTTCCTCCACCCCAAAACCTATTGTTATTTTTGCTCACGGATATAAGGGTTTTAAGGACTGGGGCGCTTGGGAATTAGTTGCTGAAACTTTCGCGAATGCTGGATTCTTTTTTCTAAAATTTAATTTTTCACATAATGGTGGTACTATAGAGCAACCCATTGATTTCCCAGATCTTGAGGCTTTCGCTAATAATAATTATAGTATTGAATTGGATGATCTGAATCGGGTAGTTGATTTTATCACTTCAAACAACGATTTTTCTAAAGAAATTAATTCAGAAAAAATAAATCTTATTGGACATAGTCGTGGTGGTGGCATCGTTATGATTCACGCAGAAGAAGATGTAAGAATTAGTTCTGTGATAACATGGGCAGGTGTTTCCGACTTTAAGGCTCGCTTTCACGAAGGAACTAAAGAATTTGACAATTGGCTCACGTCTGGAGTTACCCATATAGAAAACAGTCGCACTAAGCAGCAGTTGCCCCATTATTTGCAATTTTTCAAAGACTTTCAGGAAAATGAATATCGACTTACTATTAAACGAGCAGTAATAAATTTAGCGAAGCCCCAGCTTATCGTAAATGGAAGTAATGATTCTACAGTCCCAATAAATGAAGCCATCGCCATCCATAAATGGAATCCAGCAAGTCAATTAGAGATTATTGACGAAGCCGATCACGTATTTGGTTCCATACATCCTTGGAGGGAAAAACGTCTTCCACAAAACTTACAGCAGGCCGTAAATTTCACACTTACATTTTTAAATAGATAGTAAAATATGCAATTATTAGTCCGACGTCAATCGTCGTCCTTTTAAGCGCACCTCAATTTTACGTTTTATCACAGTAAGCCTTTTCATAAGATCCATAACTTTCGGATCTTTATCGACTTTGTAAAGTTCATTTAAGCTCAGAATTAGTTCCTTAACTTCTCTCGAAGCTTTAATTCTATCACTCGTATTTTGAAAGGAAAGCTTTCTTTGCTCAAACTCCAGAGCCTTATCTAAAATTTCCATTAATTTTTTTTTTAGTGTATTCGATTAAAACTATGTAATTATATTCACATAGTTATGCCTATTTCCATAAATATCATTGCAAATATCAAATATTATATCATATGTGCTAATAATTACCCAAAAAAATCTAAATAATTATATGATTATTTAAAAAAATAATGTACAAACAAACAAAAAATAAATGTAAAAGGACAATCATTAACAAACCCTTATGAAGTTGAATCAAATTATCCTATGAGTATATCTTTATATTAGGTAGAAAAATAACGACGGCAATTATTTCTCGGAATAAAAAAATCCGCACTTTCGTACGGATTTTCTGCTTAATGTGGAGAATATCGGAGTCCCTTCGGCTTGCGCTCAGGATAAACTTCTCCTCCTCCTTTTTTTTTTCAAAAAAAGCAACGCTTTCGCGTTGCTCTTCTCCTGTGGAGAATATCGGAGTCGAACCGATGACCTCTTGGCTGCCAGCCAAACGCTCTAGCCAACTGAGCTAATCCCCCAAATTCCTAGTATAGCTTGTATCAAGAGATACACAGACTATATTGTTTATTGGAACAAGTGTGCAAATATCTACAAATAATAACATATAACGGCAAAAACCCACCAGAATATCCTACCATGATATGGGTTTTCCCACCATGATTATTGGAGTCAAAATTGTTGCCTAATAAGGAAATTAAAATGTTAAGACTTTGCCTTATAGTGTTCCTCTTGGCTGCCAGCCAAACGCCCTAGCCAACTGAGCTAATCCCCCAAATTTCTAATATAGCTTGTATCATGTTCCCAGAACTATTTTTAGTGTTTTTAGCAACTGCACTAATAATATTGAGACATTCTTGAATGGTGAAGTTTTTCAGCAAAACTATAACCGACGTGTAGAAATTTATACGACACAGGATGTCATATTGTAAAACACTTTACTGACTTAGATTTGCGGTATAATTAAAATTAGAACTGTTCAAGAATATGAGATTCTCGAACGCGTGGATTCCAAAATAGAAAACTGATGAGAACATATTCAATACAAGAAATGAAGACTATTTATTCTAAGGTAAAAACAGAAGATGAATTCGATGAGTTCACAGAGCTTTTAATTAGCCCTAGGGAAATAATGAAGCCATTAGCCAGAAGTAAATTCCTGCTATGGTTGGCAGATGATGTTTTTGAAAAAAGAAACTACAATCATCAGGAAAAGTGAAGATGATTTTTGAACCAAACAAAACCGAAGTAACCAATAAGAAACAACGATTTTAAATCCTACCAACCCATCCTACCAAGATAGTTTGATATTAATTTAATATGCTATAATGTCCCTGCATTAAAGGCTTTGAAGACCTTGCCTTATAATGATACGCTACGCTGCCAGCCAAACGCTCTAGCCAACTGAGCTAATCCCCCAGAATTGCGAAAATAATAAATTCTTTATTCCTGCCCTCTTAAAATGAGTAAAGGTTTGCTCGTATGAAACTCTTTCTTCAAAATTGAATTCTTTTCCCAAAGTTTCTGAAAGAACCCTCTTTTGCGACGCAGAACACACAACATATCGGGATTGTGCGACTGAAAATGCTCCAAAACACCTTGAAAAATAGTCGCGTTCTCAGATTCCTTTACAACAGAATTAAGCGAAAGAAGTTCCTTGCTCATAGGAGTATCATCCCCAACTGTATCAGGCGTTTTAACATGTAACAAGTTAATCGTAGAATTGAATATTTTGGCCATATCCTTCAAAGGTTCTAACACGTCATCCTTTTCAAAATAACCTCGCTTAAAGGCGAGTAAAATGGTTTCAGGTTTCCTAAACAGGTAATTCTTTGGAATTATGAGCATCGGAATATCTGTTTGCTTCACAATCTTTCCTGTGACACTTCCCAAATATAATATTGCATTTTTATCCACACTTTGTGGAGATAGAATTATCAGATCAATATTTAATTGCTTTGAAAGTCGATCAATAGCCTCAAATGGATCACCCTTAATAGGTTTAGCTATCACCTCAACACCTTGAGTATCTACCTCTTTCATAATGTCGTCAAGCATCTCTTCACTGTCTTCCATCATCACTTGATTCACCTTCGTCAATCCCGCGACTTTAGAAAATTCCTTATAAACATTAACTAGATAAACTTTTGCACCTGTTAAGGTCGCAAAATTAACAGCGTATAGAAGACCGTTTGATCCGCCCTCTACTGAACCTACAGGCACCAATATATTTTTCATAAAAGTGGTATCTTTAATTTTACGCAAAACTAGCTTATAAAAATGATTCGGATAGCAAAACTAGCAGAAATTGAGCAAATTATGGAAATTACTCGAGCCTGTGCCAACAAAATGACCTCGGATAGTATTTTTCAATGGAACAATTTCTATCCAAATAAAGAAGCTTTTCAAAAAGATGTGATGCGAAATGAGCTATATGTCTTACTCTCTGAAAATTCTATAATTGGCTGTATTGTAATTTCTTCAGAAAAAGACCCAGAATACTCAGAAATCGATTGGTTAACAAAAGACAGTACTCATTATTATATACATCGCCTTGCCATACATCCAGATTTTCAGAAAATGGGGTACGCTAAAAAACTAATGGACTTTGCCGAAGCCTTAGCTATAAAAAACAAAATAACATCTGTTAGATTAGACACTTTCAGTCAAAATCATCGAAATCAAAAATTCTACGAAACCCGAGGATATAGTCGGTTGGGCAGTATTTTCTTCCCAAATCAAAGCAAACATCCCTTTTATTGCTACGAAAAGTTGTTTTAAAATTCGTAGCATTCAATTCATTGTATCGAAATCCAGATTACCTAAATTTGCATCTTGAATATGCAAAAAACCGATATCTCCTTTAAACGAATTCAACAACTCGCAATTCCGGCTATTATTTCTGGAATAGCAGAGCCAGTGTTATCGAGTACCGATGCCGCAGTAGTAGGCAACATGGCCGAATTTGGTACAGAATCTTTAGCAGCAGTCGGAATCGTTGGCGCTTTTCTATCTATGCTCATTTGGATCCTAGGACAGACAAGGTCCGCAATTTCATCAATCGTTTCTCAAAATTTAGGGGCTGGAAACTTAGACAAACTAGGCAATTTTCCTGCCCAGGCAATTTACTTTAATATAGGCCTTAGCATCATTGTCTTAATTTCGACTTACTTTTTTGTAGATGAAATATTCAGACTCTTAAACGCTGAGGGGATTATTCTTCAATTCAGTCTAGATTACTATTACATCCGCGTTTGGGGTTTCCCTCTCACGCTATTCACATTTGCAATTTTTGGACTATTCCGAGGGTTACAAAATACTTTCTGGCCAATGATTATTGCAGCAATTGGCGCAGTTGTAAACATAGGCTTAGATATTGCTCTTGTTTATGGAGTTGACTCTTATGTTCCTGCAATGGGAGTGAAAGGTGCTGCGTGGGCGAGCCTCATTGCACAGGCTATCATGGCAGTACTTGCACTTATAATTCTTCTAAAAAAAACCGACTTATCACTGCGCTTGCGCTTTCCATTTCATCCGGAAATAAAAAGATTGGTTGTTATGAGTTTCAATCTATTTATTCGTTCAATCGCACTAAACGCAGCTTTAATGCTTGCTGTTAAAGAAGCTGCAGGTCTCGGAAAGGAATATATTGCAGCTCACGCAATCGCCATTAATATTTGGTTGTTTTCAGCATTCTTTCTTGATGGATATGGGGCTGCCGGTAATGCATTAAGCGGAAGGCTTCTGGGACAAAAGGATTTTAGTTCTCTATGGAAGTTAACCAAGAAAATCAACTTTTATAATCTAGGTGTCGCTTCATTCCTTCTATTACTAGGAATGATTTTTTATAACCCACTGGGACTACTTTTTAACAAAGATCCCGATGTACTATCGATATTTTATGGGATGTTTTTCATGGTCTTGATAAGCCAGCCTCTTAACGCCCTAGCATTTACTTTGGATGCAGTTTTTAAAGGTATAGGCGAAATGGGTTATCTGAGAAATGTATTACTAGGCGCAACATTTTTTGGGTTTATCCCGGTTCTTTATTTCGCGAAGTACATGGATTGGGGTCTTATAGGCATTTGGTCGGCTATTCTCGTATGGATTGCATTTCGAGCTGTTGCACTGATAGTCAAGTTCAAGAATAAGTACTATCCTTTAGCAACTTAATAATAAATATTTCAAAATCTCATTGTCCGATAATAGTTATAACAATTATATCTCGTTCTTTTTAGAGCTTCTAAAATAGTAGTATTTTTATATTCTGAAATTATATTTCCTATGGATATTTTACAGTTTTTAAGTGGAAACGGACTCTTTTTGCTTCTAGGGATACTACTAATTGTGGTAGTGATTTATAATAAGATAAAAAGAAGAAAATGAGCAATATTCGAATTACAAAGAAGTTTTCGTTCGAAACGGGTCATGCACTTTACGGTTATGATGGTAAGTGTCGCAATGTACACGGACATAGTTATAAATTATCGGTAACGGTTATAGGTAACCCAATTTCTGATTCTTCCCATGTTAAGTTCGGAATGGTTATCGACTTTGGGGACTTAAAAAAAATTGTAAAAGAAGAAATCGTCGATGTCTTTGATCACGCCACAGTATTTAACAAAAATACGCCTCATGTTGAATTGGCAAAGGAATTAAGTGACCGAGGGCATAATGTGCTTTTGGTAAATTATCAACCCACAAGTGAAATGATGGTTATTGATTTTGCTGAAAAAATCAAGGCCCGCCTACCTTCCCGTATCAAACTACACGCCTTAAAGCTGCAGGAAACAGATAGCAGTTACGCAGAGTGGTTTGCTTCCGAAAATTAACGGTTACGGTAATGCCTGGACTTCGTAACAACCGATATATTATCTAATAATTGAGCCTCTAACAAGTCTGTTCGCTTACAAAGCGAGACTCAGCGTGACAATTTCCATTTTTCCCACTATATTTACCCAATGCAAATTCCGAAGGGCAAAAAAATATACTTTTCCAGTGATAATCATTTAGGTGCGCCGACTCAGGCCGAGAGTCTTCCGCGTGAAAAGAAGTTTGTAAAATGGCTGGATGAAATTAAAGAAGATGCCGCAGCTATTTTTTTGCTGGGTGATCTTTTCGATTTTTGGTATGATTATAAAACAGTCGTTCCTAAAGGTTTTGTGCGCGTTTTAGGAAAACTGGCAGAAATTAGTGACAGCGGAATTCCAATTCACTTTTTTGTTGGAAATCACGACTTGTGGATGCGGGACTATTTTGAAAAAGAGCTCAATATCCCTACCCACCGCGATATTAAAAAATTCACGTTTAACGACAAAGTTTTTCTTCTGGGGCATGGTGATGGTAAAGGTCCAGGTGACAAGGGCTACAAACGCATGAAGAAAGTTTTTGTCAATCCTATCTTTAATTGGTTATTCCGATGGTTTCACCCTGAATTAGGAATGCGCTTGGCGCAGTATCTTTCTGTGAAAAATAAGCTAATATCTGGTGATGACGACCACGTATACTTGGGCGAAGAAAATGAATGGTTGGCTATATACGCTAAAAGAAAGTTAGAAACTCAGCATTATGACTACTTTGTTTTTGGGCACCTATGGAAATTAAAGTTGGAGAGAATTCAACCTACTTTAATTTAGGGGATTGGATTACCCACTATACTTACGGTGTTTTTGACGGAGAATCGTTCCAGATAAAAAAATATGAAACCTGAATTAAAATACCACCTATATCACACATTGGCAACAAACCATACAAGAACAGGTTCCCCAACATTTGAAAAAACCGAATAGTATAGTTATCTAAACTAAAAATGTCAATAAAAATTAAAACCAACCGAATAGAATCCATTGACATTTTACGAGGTGTTGTTATGGTAATTATGGCATTAGACCACGTTAGAGATTACTTTCATTATGGCTCATTTTTTATTGACCCTACTAATTTGGAAACCACAACACCAATGCTGTTTTTTACGCGATTCATTACCCATTATTGCGCCCCGATATTTGTATTCTTAGCAGGTACGTCAGCATTTTTATACGGAAGCAGCAAAACAAAATCGGAATTGTTCAAGTTTCTTTTTTCACGAGGTATTTGGCTGATATTTCTTGAAATTGTGGTTAATAATTTCATTTGGACTTTTGACTTTTCTTTTAGTCTTCAAATATTTCAAGTTATTTGGGCTATTGGGTTTAGTATGGTTTGCCTATCCTTTTTAATATATCTGCCGAAAAAAGCACTTCTTGTTCTAGGAATCATCCTTATTGCTGGACACAATGCGCTAGATGGTGTCGAGATGGAAGGTCAAAATTTCCAGGATATAATTTGGTATTTAATACATCAAGAACAGGTTTTAGTTTTTAATCCAAATCTTATAATTATATTAAAATATCCATTGATTCCGTGGATAGGCTTAATGGTTTTGGGTTATTTGTTTGGTACATTTTATCAAAAAGATTATAATGTAACCATAAGAAGAAAATGGCTCTTACGATTAGGTCTTGGGGCAGTAGTCTTGTTTTTCGTTCTAAGAGGTTTGAACATTTATGGCGATTTAACTCCGTGGTCTATCCAAGATACTATAACAAAAACAGTTTTATCCTTTTTTAATGTAACTAAATATCCGCCATCATTGTTATTCATTTGTATAACTCTAGGTCCAGCGTTGCTATTTTTATACACATTTGAATCTACTAAAAATAGACTCACAGATTTCTTTTTAGTATTTGGTCGCGTGCCTTTGTTTTATTACTTCTTACACGTTCTTTTAATTCACTTGTTGGCTATTGGAGGTATATTAATCTTTGGAGGTAACTGGGAAGATATGATTTTAACTACTGAAGGCTTTCTGAATGCAAACCTCATAAACTATGGTTATTCCCTTCCAATTGTATATTTGGTATGGATAAGTGTTGTACTGCTTCTCTATCCGTTAAGTAAAAAATATATGATTTACAAGGCAAATAATAAAGATAAATGGTGGTTAAGTTATTTATAGATACATCCGCTACTGCCTAAGGACTAATATTTTGTAATTTAGAACCACAGAAATGCATATTTATGAAAGTATAGGTTTCATCACAATGAACAAAGATGCTGTGGACGGTTTGGAGATCCTGAAAACGATCCGTAAACACACAACAAATGTTAGGGTAATCATGTTATCCAGTCAGGAAAAATATGGCGTCGCATTAACTACTGTAATGAAAGAAGCTGAGCAATATGTCATCAAGGATGAAGAAGCATTTGAAAAGATCTCGAAACTGATCGAGTAGTTGCTGACTAATGATTACTTGCGTAGTCCAAATACCACGGATATCACACCAAAATGATATATAAAAATTTTAGAGCAGCCCAGAAAACATTCCAATCAGTTGATGGAGCCTTGAAATATATAGATGTTGGAAGTGGCGCTCTTACATGGTGTTCCTACGTCTGGTTGGCTCTATAGGAAAATGATAGACGATTTGGCTAAAAATCATCGCGTGATCGTACCCGATATGCTAGGTTATGGGAGTAGTGATTCTCCTAAAGGATACGAGGTTTATTCCGAAGACAGGCACGCACAGCGTCTTTTAGATCTAATGGATTTCTTAACTATTAGCAATTGGACTCATGTCATGCATGATGCCGGTGGACTATGGACCTGGACACTTTTTAGAATACAACCTGAACGAATTAAGAGGCTTGTAATTTTAAATACAATTATATACAAGGAAGGCTTCAAACCGCCAATGCGTTTTAGTAAAGGTATTATAGCTCAAATTTTTATGTGGAGTTACCGAAACGGTATTACAACAAATTTGATGCTCAAAGGACTCTTTAAGTCGGGAATGACAAATAATAATTTAAGTGAGACAGACATTGAGGGCTATAGAAAGCCATTATTGGAGGGGAAAACGAATGGAATCTATTATTTTTTTACTCAAACTTGCAACCTGTTACCGGATTTCCACTCAACAATTCAGAAAATAGACATTCCTGTTAAAGTGATTTGGGGGCAACATGATACCTTCTTAAAGTGGGACCCACAAAGCGAAGACGTCATTAGAGGTTTAGGCTTAACCACAGATAAAATTCACCTGTTAAACGCTAAACACTTTATTCAAGAGGAAAAACCTTCGGAAATTGTTCGATTAATCTTGGAATTTATGAATTATACCAATTAGCGAGTGAAATGAGCCTTAAATAATTTGAATTATAGTGTACTTAGATGAAATAGAAAATAAAAGAATAGCTTTAGCTATGGTTCTATTTTATCTTGAAATACTTGTGCTGAGCGTAGTCGAAGTATAAGTGCAATAGAAGCGAATTATTAGGCTTATTTTATTTGTTAATTGGTATTAGGCTGTTATATCTTTTAATCTAAGCTGTAAACTAACATTTCCCTGCCATTGATTTTCGTCAATAACATAGGCCGCTTTAAAAGGTTGACCCTCGCAAGCAACATCTTTTTTTTCACCCAAACCAAAACCTATAGCCGTAAATTGGAGTGAATTGTGCTGCTTCACCGTGAGTCGTAAATGCGTTTTATCATCGCCAACACATTTTCCCCAACCTGTATCCTTCAGATTTTGGGTCATAAAAACAGGTGTCATATTTCCTGGGCCAAAAGGAGCAAATTGTTTTAAAACGCGATAGAATTTCGGTGTAATTTCATTAAAATCTAATTCTGTATTAATTTTAATTTCTGGTATTAGTAGCTTTGGATCAATTGTTTCTGAAACTACTTTTTCAAACTTGGCTTTAAATTTTTCATAATCCTCTTCAAGAAGTGTAAGGCCTGCCGCATACATATGGCCTCCAAACTGTTCAATATATTCGGAACATGCTTCGAGGGCATTATAAACATCAAATCCTTTTACTGATCTTGCCGAAGCGGCTAATTTCTCACCGCTTTTAGTAAAAACCAAGGTAGGGCGGTAATAGGTTTCAATTAGTCTTGATGCAACTATTCCAATGACCCCTTTATGCCAGTTTTCATCATAAACTACAGTAGTAAATCGTTTCTCTTCTCCTTTTTCTTCGATTTGCTTTAAGGCCTCTTCAGTGATTCGTTTATCAGCTTCCTTCCTACTAGAATTAAATTCTTCAATTTCTGAAGCATAGTCGATAGCCAACTCCATATCCGTTTCTGTTAACAAGCTAACTGCATAGTTTCCGTGTTTCATTCTGCCAGCAGCGTTAATTCTTGGTGCGATTATAAATACAACATCGGTTATTGTTAACACATCCTTTTTCACCTGTTTTAAAATTGCTTTGAATCCGTTTCTCGGGTTTGAATTAATAACCTTCAAACCGTAATATGCAAGGATTCGGTTCTCTCCTGTGATAGGAACGATGTCAGCGCCTATCGCAGTTGCAACCAAATCGAGATATAGCATTAGTTCTGCTGGAATTCCTTTTTTTATTTTATCATCAGGACCTTGGCGACTCTGGGAAAGAGCTTGTATTAATTTAAATCCTACGCCACAACCGCATAATTCTTTAAATGGATACTCACAATCCGATCGTTTCGGGTCTAAAACCGCCGCTGCTTTGGGAATTTCAGGGCCTGGACGATGATGATCACAAATAATAAAATCAACATCTTTTTCCGAAGCATAGGCAACTTTATCAATTGCTTTAATTCCGCAATCTAAAGCGATAATAAGTGAGAAATCATTATCGGCGGCAAAGTCAATTCCCTTATACGAAATTCCGTAACCTTCATCATACCTATCTGGAATATACGTATGTACATTTGGGTAATAGGTTTTTAAATAAGAAGAAACCAAGGCAACGCTCGTAGTACCGTCAACGTCATAATCACCATAAACTAAAATATTTTCTTCGGAAGCAATTGCGGTTTCAATTCGTTTTACAGCGAGATCCATGTCCTTCATTAAAAACGGATCATGCAAATCTTCAAGACTCGGACGAAAAAAATTCTTCGCCTCTTTGAAGGTTTCAATTCCACGTTGAAGCAAAAGGGAGGCAATAGTAGTATCTACACCGAGTACTTGGGCCAGATCTACAATTTTTTGAGGATCAGGTTTCGGATAAATTGTCCAGCGCATATATTAATGATATTATTTGGGGAGCAGAAGCGATAAAATTACAAAATATAGTTTCAAGTTGAGTGTTTTACCTGTTTAAAATAAAAGATTTGTCTCGGCAAGTTGAGGGTTTTTCCCTGCATAATATAGAGTCTTTAACGAGGTATATTCAGTTAATTAACGGGGTCTTAATCAAGGCTGTTTGTTTAATTTAGCCATTGGTAATCAATACATTACCTGCGAAATTATAAATTAAATAAAACATATTATGAATTACATTTTAAGAGGTAGATTGCATACCGCAATCTGCGATGGACATGAAAACGCTATTGCACTAACAAAAGTAAGATTATATAGCGTTGACGACGAACGAAATGCTGCAACTGCATATACTGCGGCACAGAGTAAAGAACTGATTCAGGTTTTTGAAGAGAAAGAAATTAAAGCCCGTAAAAAACGACTTCTTGGCGAAACAATAACAGATTCCAACGGAAACTACGAATTCAACATTAATGGAGACAAGGTTGATTACGATGGAGGTATTATAGCTATCGTTTTATTCTATGACGAAGTTCCCGAATACGGCCAAGAAGATACCACATCTCCAAAGCGTTTTACATCTTTTGAAGTGCTACTAGACATAATTCAGCCAAAATGGAGAGAAACTAATAATGGATTGGTCGCGGGTTGGAATTATAGTTTACTAAAAAGAGTATGGTGTTACATTCTATCTCGCCTTGATATCTGGGTAATTTGTGGAACCTTAGTTAACTGTAAATCTGGTGAGGCTCTTAGTGGGATTGAAGTAATTGCCATGGACGATGATATTATTACAGATGATCTTCTAGGTAGTGCAATAACAAACAATAAAGGAGAATTTTGTATTTTCTATCGCTCAATTGATTTCAAAAAAACCTTTTTATCTCCTTGGATAAATATTGAAACAACACCCGTTTTCAGTTTTGACAATGGCCCAGACATTTATTTCAAGTTTGAAGTAGGGGGCTCCGAAATTTTTGCTGAAAGCTCATCCGAAGCGCAAAAACCAAGCAGAAAGAATGTGGGGAACTGCCTTTGTGTAAGACTATGTTTGGAAGATGCTCCTATCCCTCATCCACTAGATCCACCAGCTGCATTCTACCAAATAGGATATGCTCGAAAATATCATCCAGTAATCAATATTGATCCGGCAACAGGACGAACTACCGGCAAAGCTGCAGCGGCTTGGAATGAACAAGCCTTTTATAGCACCTTAGATTTAAGAGGTTCACTTTCTAAAGAACAGAACGGCCAGCCAGTAGAATATAAATTCGAATATGCCGAGGTAAATAATCCTTCCGTTGATGTTGGAACCATCCCGGCAGCGGCCTGGAATGATGTCAGCCCAGCTGATATTGCAAAAGGTGAAATCGCAACGCGCCTAACACAATTATTTCCAGTCATAAAACACGATTCGTACGTGATCCATGGTGTTACGGGTCCAAATGCAACTGGTAACGAAATTGAGGTAACATTCAATGGGAACTGGGTACAGGCACCACAGTATAATGGTGGAGGCTTTGATATATTTTTCAACGGGTCATTAATAAAATTGATTTCTAGCAAACTTGCGAATGGAACTGTAAACAAAGCGGGGTTAATTCCCGGAAATAGTTCGGCTCCTTTAGAGCAAAATCGATATTTCGCACTTCGAATGAAAAAACGCGAACTTGGGAATCCAGGTAGTGAAACTATGGCAGGGTTCTCAAGACCTCTTGCTATCTTTAACAAGGTATACGAAAATGTACCACAAGGTGGATCCTGGCTGCCAACAGTAAGTAGTAACGAATTGGGAGTCGCCAGTTTAGACTTACAAGAACTCGTTCTAGGCGGTGGTTGTGCAAATATCACAAATTCACTGACTGTAAATTACACAACTGCTAATCCAAATTTGGGTAATGTAACTCTAAATATGAACGGTCCAGGAGGACCTCATAGTTTCCAACCCATTATATTTCCAACTCCTGGGGAGGAAGCACATGGAACTTCTCTGTATTCTGGTGGCGTAGCGGCACTCCCAAACTGTGCATACGAAGTCATCATTTCGGCAGAATTAAATCTGACCAATGGCGAATTGCAACATCACAATATTTGGGACAGAGTGATTTTCTGTAAATAATATATTTAATTTTAACTAAAAGTAGCCGTTGAGAATGTGATAATTTCCAACGGCTACTTTTTGTTTTGAAATTAAATTTTCATTAAAACGAAAAATATTAACTAACTTAGGTTCCTCTCCCCGGAAAACATAAACAATTGAGACTATGAAAGATTTACTGCTTTTATTGATAGGAATCCTTCCTCTAATTGCATTTTCTCAAGATGGGAACCCCGATCTTTCGTTTGGGAATAATGGTGTTGTAGAACACGACCTCAACGGAGGCGAAGAAAGCCTCAACGCTACTGATCAAGGAATTAGTGGAAGAATAGTGGCGATAGGAATTAATTATGACCCGAACTCAGGCGTTACCAAAAATTTTATTGCTGCTTTCTTAGAAGATGGTAGTTTCGACACAGCATTTAACCAAAATGGATTTCTATTAGTCGACGGAGCTAATAGTGGAACTTTCCATGATGTTCAAGTACAAGATGATAATAAGATATTAGTCGGTAGTGGTTCTAGTTCAAATTACAAAATTTCGAGATTTTTGGAAGATGGCACTCTAGATGCTAGTTTTGCCACAAATGGGGTTTTATCCCCCTTTGCTAGTGGAGAAACAGGACGTGGTTTTGTCTTAGGTCCAAATGGAATTATTCTGATTTCAGGAAAGACCAGCTCCTCAAATATTGTACTAAAGCAATTCCTTCCAAATGGAATATTGGATCCTAGTTTTGGGACCAATGGGGTAACGATTTTTGTATTAGCAAGTGTAAGTAGTTTAAGTGTTCGTAATCTAGGGCTTCAAGAAAATGGGTCCATAATTGTAGGTTGTTCTTTAACAGAAAATGGAATCTCGTCGAACAATGTTGTGCGTTTCCTATCTAATGGGGCAATTGATGCTTCATATGGATTAAATGGCATAGCATTAGTTTCGGTGGATGAAGAGTTTTCTTGCAGGAAGGCATTGTCCTTTCAAGATGGAAGTGTTTTGGTAAGCTGTAGTTACTATGATTGGCTGTTAGATATTCTAGTAAGAAGAGTAACAAAACTACGCCAGAACGGAAGTCTAGATACCAATTTTGGAATTGGTGGGCATATTGCAGGGTATTATGGAAGTATAATTCAAGCTAATCAACGTATAATTACCGATCAAAGTGTTTCAGACTTTGAAGGAGGTAGTGTTTTAGGCTATAGAAGGCTTTATTCGAATGGTAGTCTTGACCAATCTTTCCAATTCGGTTCAAATTATTCTGAAAGTTTAGGAAATACATCTCCAATACTGTTAAACAGTGGTAAAATGCTTGTAGCGAGCAGTGATATATGGTACAATGCTCCTGATATTAATATTATTTTACAGCGATTTAATAACAATCCGCTAGGAGTCGAAGAATATGATTCTAAAAAATTTAAAGTCTTTCCAAACCCCTCGAACGGTGTATTTACAATTAGTCATGCTTCCACTTTAGAGGCTGACGTTCCTTATCAAATATTCGATACTACAGCTAGAATTATTATGACTGGAGTTCTAGGTGGAGACGAGACTCAATTAGACCTTTCCTCTTTACAATCTGGTCTTTACTTTCTTAAAGTGGCTGGTACTGGCCTACAGTTGATAAAGAACTAGATTTTAGAATTTCTCATTTCAAATTTGGAAGTTGCTTAGTGTAATTTGTACTTTCGGGCGAATCAAAACTAATACCTAAAACTATGCCCTTAGTAACTCCGCTAGCGCCAGATCACGATAATGAAACCAAAGAATTAGCTGCCTTTTTTAACGAAACACTTGGCTTCTGCCCAAATAGTGTTTTAACAATGCAGCATCGCCCAGCGATAAGCAAAGCTTTTATCAATCTCAACAAAGCCGTTATGGCAAATGAAGGACGGGTGACTTCAGCCTTAAAAAGGATGATTGCTTGGGTAAGTAGTAATTCGACTGGCTGTCGTTATTGTCAAGCGCATGCTATTCGAGCAGCAGAACGATACGGTGCTGAACAAGAGCAACTCGACAACATTTGGGAATATAGAACGCATTCGGCTTTTTCTGAAGCGGAACGAGCGGCTTTGGATTTTTCTTTACAAGCTTCGCAGGTTCCTAACGGAGTGGATGAAGAAATAAAAAAACGTCTATACGAACATTGGAACGAAGGTGAAATCGTTGAAATGCTTGGAGTAATTTCTCTGTTCGGCTATTTAAACCGTTGGAACGATTCAATGGGTACAAGCATTGAAGATGGAGCTGTTGAAAGTGGTGATCAGTATTTAGGAAAACACGGTTGGAACAAAGGGAAACACCTTTAGACTCTTAGACTGTTGGACTGTTGGACTGTTGGACAAAACTATTTATGTGGGCTTGAGGCTATGATATTCTACAATAATAACTTACAAAACACGCCCTAACCACCTTCTAAAGGGGGAATCCTTTCGTCACTTATCCTTTGTATCTATTTGACCGACATTTAATTGTCCCCTTGAGGGGACCCTGCCTGCCGGCAGGCAGGTTTAGGGGTGTTTTCCTTTCGATTTTTTTCAACTTTGCCTTTCATTTATCTAAAGTTGGCGCTGTTGAAAGTGGGAATCAGTATTTAGGAAAACCTCAACATATATTACTTGCCTTATTTGAAAAGTGACTTAGTTTTCTTCTGAAGCATAGGCACTACCTCCTTTTCAAACCAAGGGTTTTTAGTTAACCAAAAGCGATTTCTCGGCGACGGATGAGGTATAGTAAAATAAAACGGGAGATAATCTCGATAATTTTCTACAGTCTCTGTTAGTGTTTTTCTAGCTTTTTCTTTCAAATAATATCGCTGTGCGTACATCCCAATAAGAATAACCATTTCTAATTTCGGCATTTTATCAAGGAGCAATTTGTGCCATTGCGGGGCACATTCAGGTCTTGGTGGTAAATCACCCCCCTTTCCCTTTCCAGGGTAGCAAAATCCCATCGGTACAATAGCGACTTGAGTCTCATCATAAAACTCTTCATTAGAAATATCAAGCCATTTTCGCAATTGTTTTCCGCTAGGGTCATCCCAAGGAATTCCCGTTTTATGAACCTTAGTTCCAGGTGCCTGACCAATTATGACAATCTTTGCTTCCGGATGTGCCACCACAATTGGACGTGGTCCCAAAGGAAGGTGAGCACTGCAAATTTCACAATTATAGATTGTTCGTAGAAATTCCTTCATATGAAATTACTTTTCTTTCTTTCCCCCTACTACGATCACTATTTCCCCTTTCACAGGTTTTGCTTCAAAATGTTTCAAAAGTTCTGATACCGAACCGCGAATTGTTTCTTCGTGTAGTTTACTTAGTTCTCTAGAAATAGAAATGTTTCGTTCGCCACCAAAGTATTCAACAAATTGAGTCAAAGTTTTCAATAGTTTATGTGGTGATTCATAAAAAATAATGGTGCGTGTTTCATTGGCTAGCAACATTAATCGCGTTTGCCGTCCTTTTTTAACGGGAAGAAATCCTTCAAATACAAACTTATCATTTGGCAATCCACTATTTACTAATGCAGGGACGAAAGCTGTAGCGCCAGGCAAGCAATCTACTTCAATTTCTGCCTCAACACAGGCACGAGTCAATAGAAAACCCGGATCACTTATTGCCGGCGTACCAGCATCGCTTATTAAAGCAATATTATCTCCTGCTTTGATTCGCTCCACAATTCCTTGAGTTGTTTTATGCTCATTGTGCATATGATGGGAATGCATATGTGTACTAATATCAAAATGCTTCAGAAGTTTGGCACTCGTTCTAGTGTCTTCTGCTAAAATTAAATCAACCTCTTGAAGGACTTCAATGGCTCGAAAAGTCATGTCCTTCAAATTGCCAATCGGGGTCGGTACAATGTATAATTTACCCATGTTTTAGTGTCGGACTTCCTTTCCGAAGAAATAAGATATGAGTAAAATAATGATCCCAACCAAAGGCAATGTAATTTCAGGATCCTCTGCATAATAATGTGCCATACAAGCTAATACCATGTCAAAGAAGAGCCCTGCATAAGCCCATTCCGTGAGCCATTCACTTTTTCTCCAAATAATTATTATGACCGCTAGAATTTTGGCAATCGCCATTGGAATTACTAAATGAGTAGGATAATTAAAATCCTGGTAGTAACCTTGGATTATCGCCGTGTCGGTTAAATACATTATTCCAGAATACAAAAACAGGGCAGATAGCAGAACCGTGGCAATCCAATATATAAGTACTTGAATCTTCATAATTACTAACCCTTTATTTTGTAGTCGAAATGATCTTAAAAATATATTTAGAAATGACGATATTCTTACAAACTAAATCCTCGTCCTAATTAAAACTCTTCTCAATAATGCTCATAAATCGCTTACTATATTCTTCCTTAGTATCCCAATCATTATAGTCCGGTTTAATCTTACTGGAGATAAAATTAGCCGCCTCATCGTAAGATTTCATTGTACTTATCTGAGAAAGTACACGAGTATAATCCTCTGTTTTTTCATTGAATAAATGCTTAATAAACGCCAATTTATCATTTAGCCCAATTTGTAAACCCTGATTGAGTTTATCATTCAAATTCTTTGGTCTTGAGGAAGCAGAATCGATATTAACCGAATGTGTCTTTATTTTTTGGTCCACAGGAAATGGTTCTGAAACTTTATCTTCTAGAACATCAATACCTTTTGAAGGTTCTTTACGTTCGAAGGTTGGGGTCTGCTGGTAGCTTGCAGCAAACTCATCCAAATCATTTTTTATATACTTTGGTTCAGGTAGGACTTCTTTAAGTAAATCATCGACATGCTGCGACTCTTCTGGCATTTGAGCCACTATATCTTTTATTTTTTCCATTAATGGTTCAATTAAATCTTCCTTATGACCAGATTGAGGCAACGGCTCTGGTTCAGTAAACCAATTTTCTTCTCTAAAACTTTTAGAGTCAAGAGACTGCGATTTGTCAGCTACTGAAACATCTTCAAGCTGAGACTCTAAATATTGAAGCACCGCTAACTTATCGTACAATGACCGGACAACATTCTTCATAGATGTTACATCAAATGCGGTGTTGTCCTTTATAATTTGCTCTGCGAGTGCAACAATATCTAAGCGGATTTTATTTTTCATTTTATTACATCAATTTTTATTGATTTATTCTCGATATGAACAATGTTATTTCCTATAACGTCTGACCCCTTAATTTTATAACTTTTTAATTTATTCTCTAGTTGTCAATTTTGTTTTTATAAATTTACGCATCCTTTATGTAAACGTCAACTATTTTTGTTTTCTTGTGCACACGACAATATATTTTGACAGCCATAAAGAACATCTATTGAAGAGGTCTCTATTGATAAATAAATTTATAGCGAAACCTTTGAATATTAATAACCTATGTTTCTCGAAAACACAGTAAATCAGAAAGAACAATTTGGCTGGATCGAAGTGATCTCTGGCTCTATGTTTTCTGGTAAAACGGAAGAACTTATCCGAAGGTTAAGGCGCGCAAAATTTGCCCGTCAAAAAGTTGAAATATTTAAGCCTACCATTGATATTCGTTATGATGAAGAAAAAGTTATTTCTCACGATAGTAATGAAATAAGGTCTACACCTGTACCGGCTGCAGCTAATATTCCCATTCTAGCCGATGGTTGTGACGTCGTTGGGATTGATGAGGCCCAGTTTTTTGATGATGAAATTGTACAAGTGTGCAATGATCTAGCAAATCGAGGGATTCGTGCAGGTTTGGATATGGATTATAAAGGAAATCCTTTTGGCCCGATGCCAGCCTTAATGGCTACTGCAGAATATGTTACTAAAGTGCATGCAGTTTGCACGCGAACTGGAAACCTAGCGAATTACAGCTATCGCAAATCGAAAAGTGACTCTTTAGTTCTCCTTGGAGAGACGGAAGAATATGAACCTTTAAGTCGAGCCGCATATTATAAAGCTATGCTTCGGGAAAAAGTTGTTAAAATGGAGGTTAAAGATCCCGAAGAAATTCCTTCTGCTAAGCAAGAATAACATATGCCAAAAGCAACTGAAACCATTCTTGAAATTGACTTAAATGCCTTAGCGCATAATTACCAATATATTAGTTCAAAAGTTAATCCAAGTACTAAAATTTTAGCCGTTGTTAAGGCAAACGGTTATGGAAGCGATGATGTAATTGTTGCAAGAGAACTAGAAAAATTAGGTGTCGCCTATTTTGCTGTTGCTTATGCGGCTGAAGGATTACATCTTCGGGAAGCGAAAATTGAGACCCCAATTTTAGTACTACATCCATTGCCTGTGAATTTTGATCTAATTCTGGAGCATTGCCTAGAACCAAGTATTTATTCTCCTAAAATGCTTCGAGAATTTATCGCTTTCGCGGAAAGAAAAAAACAAAAGAATTATCCAATACATTTAAAATTTAATACTGGTCTTAACAGGCTTGGATTCGGGAAAAATGACATTGCATGGATATTTGAACAATTACAGAAAACATCTTCAGTTAAAGTTAAATCCATATTCTCACATTTGGCCGCCACGGATGATCCATCGGAATCAAAATTTACGAAGAAACAATTGTCAGATTTCAGAAGTATTTTCGAAAAACTAATTGAGAGTTTAGGATATACTCCATTGCTTCACACTTCAAATACTTCGGGAATATTGAATTATCCTGAAGCCCAATACGATATGGTGAGGACCGGAATAGGCCTATATGGTTTTGGTAATAGTCCCGAGGAAAATAAAAAGTTGAAGCCAATTGCCACCTTAAAAACTGTGATATCTCAAATTCATAGAATTGAGCCAGGTGAGAG
>RCNB010000852.1_pt1 | contig 28114 bp, 27 predicted proteins | sample 2041321 | NCBI WGS metagenome assembly RCNB01 (sample SAMN09708232, study PRJNA481090) | Marine sediment metagenome, whole genome shotgun sequencing project. | reverse complement strand
CAGACGACCCGGTGACATGGGATGATGATGGCGATGGGGTTTTGTCCCACGGCGTTTCCCACGGCCCTAGACGCCTTCGGTTTCTTGATACGCTCGGCAAGCAGCCCGTAACTTGAAAGCTTGCCGTAGGGTATCCTGTGGATTGCTCTCCACACCTTTTTCTGAAAATCGCTGCCCTTGAGGTCAAATGGTTCCTTGTACTCCATCTTTTTTCCTTCGAAGTACTTGTCGAGCCAGTTGCTGATATCATCAAGCTTGCTTGGGCGGTACTCTGGCTCGGCTTCGGTCTTGGCACTCAATTCTTTGAGGAATTTTTCCTCTGCGCACGGGAAACTCAGCCTCATGAGACCCTTTTTTGACCTTGCGGCCCAGATGCTTCCAATCGGGGTCTCTATGTCAGCGAAAAATATTTTCTCCATGCGATACTCACTCTATAAGGGAATCACTCATTGGTCTGTGAACTTAAAATTCTGTTGGCTTCCTCATCGCAGAGGAGGATTGATCTCATGGGGGAACTGGGACACGACTTTGAGGTCGTCATCCCTGATGCTGTTGAGGATAAAGACTGCCGGGACCCTGTTGAGAGGGTGGAGGGCAACGCCCTGAGGAAGGCGAGGAGCATAGAAGGGCGTCCAGGTCACATTATCGTCGGTGCGGACACGGTGGTCTTTCATGAGGGGGAGATTCTTGGTAAGCCAGATGGGGCGGTTGAGGCGACGGCCATGCTTAGGAAACTATCGGGGAAGCCTCACAAGGTGTACACGGGGGTTTCTGTAGTTAACTGGGAAACCGGTGAGGTCGTGACGCGCCATGAAATAACTACTGTCTGGTTCAAGGAGCTTCACGATGAGACCATTGAGGGATACGTGGGGACAGGGGAGCCCATGGACAAGGCTGGAGCTTACGGCATCCAGGGAAAGGGTGGGGCGCTTGTGGAAAGGATTGAGGGGTCCTACAGCAACGTGGTTGGCTTGCCCTTGGAGCTTGTTCGAGAGTTGCTGAAAATAACGATTGAATAACCCATAAAAACAGGTAATGACGCGCCTATAGCATTGTCTCAGAATCCGTAACTTGTCCGTTTTTCCCCTGGCTGGACCTAATTATATAGACTATAGAGTCTATTGGACTCAATATATTCTATAAGACTTAGTTTTTTATTGAATCATTCATGGAGGATAGCATTACAACGCCCCACTATGGAAAACATTCGAGGCAGAATAATGTCAAAACAGGAAAACAAATGGTACTCAGGGATTCCTATACTGTCCAATGATCGGGCTAGGCTTATTCTCACGTTAATTCTAAGCATATACTTCTTCGTTTCAAGCCTCGAAGGAGTCAAACATGGGTTCAAGCTCATCTTCGAGGAATGGCAGGGGAGCATACTCGCTATGATCACGGGAAACACTGCCGCGATCACGGGGCTGGCGCTGGGAATGCTCTCAACAGCGCTTGTCCAGAGCAGTAGCGCCGTAGTCGCGGCCACCATGGTGAGCATGTCAGGTATGGTGGCAAGTGGGCTTCCCATGGAGGCAGCGATCCAGTTCGGTGTACCCATGGTTCTGGGTGCAAATATCGGAACAACCGTTACGAATACCATAGTGGCGTTCGGTATTGAGAGGGGAATGACCATGAAGGAGTTCAAGGACACCATCCCAGGGGTAATAGTTGATGACGTTTACGAGGGGCTCACCATCGCCATATTTTTCACGCTTGAGTTGACCACCGGGTTGATAAGCAAGATCGTCCTGAGGCTGGGGGATTTCTACACCGAGGTGCTCCAGATGGAGACATTATTCGCGTCTTTCGAGAACACGATCATCGACATCATTATTGAAGAACCTATGATCAAGCCCATGAAGAACTTGGTCGTTGATTACCTTGGCACTCTCGGCGGAGGGGTCTTCATGTTCCTCTTCTGGTTCATAGTCATCATCATATCTATGGGCATGATCACAAAGGGACTGGAGAAGCTCATCGAGACTGGATGGGAGGACAAAGTACAGGCAGCCTTCAAGAGCCCCGCCAGGGGTTTCCTCACGGGCTTCACTATCACGTTCATTGTGGGGAGTAGCAGCATTGGGAGCAGCCTGGTCATACCGTTCCTTGCGACTAGGGTAGTCGACTTGAAGACTGCTTACCCGTACCTCGTTGGATGTAACCTGGCGACGGCCGTTGATATGTCCCAGATATACGGCTACATCGCGGGGGGGACGGTAGGAATGATCCTTGGATCGGCCCACGTTCTCCTGAACCTGATGGCAATAACTATATGGTTTATCTCCCCCCTCAGATTCGTACCTATTAAGATAGCGGAGTGGCTAGGGGGAATGATTACGGAGAACGAAAACGCGATTTACAGCCTTTTGGCTTGGGTTGTAGTGGTCTTCTTTGTCATCCCAATAATTATTATCTATGTATTTTAGGTGAAGAAAATGAGTGAAAGAATTCTTAGATGGTTCGGGGACAGGAGAACCGAGACGGTCATCGAGATGACACACAGGCACCTTGGGCTGACAACAGAGGCGGTCAGACAGCTACATGAAATGGTGAGAACGGCTTCCGATGAGCAGAAGAAGAAGGATTTCTACGAAACCATAAGTCAGCAGGAGATGAGAGCGGACGAAGTCAGGCGCGAGATGGTAACTGAGCTCAGCAAACGGGAACTCTACCCTAGTGAACGAGATGATTTAATGGAGCTCGTCCGAGCGGTGGATTGGATAGCTGACTGGGCAAGAGAGGCGGCCAGAATACTGGTCATAATTCCATTCGTCAAGGCAACCCCCGAGTTCAAGGGTACTATCGAGGATATGTGTAGGGAGAACTACAGCATTGTTCGAGTTCTAGCGAAGTGTATTCACGCCCTCTCATCAAATCCAAAGAAAGCGATGGAATACGCAGACCAGGTGGAACTCCTTGAGGCTGACCTTGACGACCTATACGGAATGGCCCGAAACCACTTCGTTGAACTCGGCGATGTAGGTATGACGAGGGGGGCAATCATACTGTTAAACGAACTCATGGTTGCCATTGAGACGGTTTCCGACTGGTGCGAAAACACAGCTGATATCGCCAGAGCCATCGCTATCAGGGTCATGTAACCGCTCGCGCATGTGTCAGGTCTGGGCTACCATTATTATTGTAGGAAAGTTATCTATATAGAGCTATATAATCTCAATAAATTACTTTTTTATCTATAATCTATTGCTTCAAAGGCATATTGAGCTCGAAATATAAGAACGCGATTGGGTCAATTTTATCGATATATTTCTTCATCTCTGCTATTGTCCTGGTAAAGAACAGCGCCAAAGTCGTGGGCGTGGCGCTGGCTGAGACCATAGTTCTAATAATCAGGGACACTACCAGCGCCGTATTCGCAGGGTGGATAAGCACAGCGCTGCTTCACAGCAGCGGGGCTTTCGACTCCATAATATGTGCATTCACGTCATCGGGAGTTATGCCCCTAAACCTTTCAGTTGCCACTATTATTGGCGCAGAAATTGGGACCACGGTAACGCCTTTCCTCATATCAGTCTTGGAGCGTCTAAAGGGAAAAGGCGAATCAAGGGCGGCTTTCAACGTCACTATGAGCCACGTCCTGTACAATCTTTTCACGCTAGCCATTTTCTATCCCATGGAGCTCTTCTTTGGAACGTTCTCCAAAATAGCCAAATGGGGGTCCCATCAATTCGTGAAGATAACCTGGCTTAACGCCGTACCTGATCTTCTTGACACAATCACGCCCTGGGTCAAGCCCCTGTTAGGATACATTGGACCATGGGCGGGTCTAGTTGGAGGAGGAGTGTTGTTGCTAGTTGCTCTTGGCGCTGTCGAGAAATACATGACAGCGATTTTTAGCATGCCTCGAAGCTGGAACCTGATCAGGTCCACTTTTACGAGACCCAAGAGGGCGTTCTTAGCTGGATTCATATTCACATTGCTAGTTCCAAGCACCACCGTGATGGTCTCTCTGCTGATCCCGCTAGCTACATCGGGAGTAATCAAGGCCGAGTACTATATTCTCCCTTACATACTTGGGGCTAACATTGGAACCGTGTTCGATGTTATGATCGCAGCGATGGCAACAGGAGACCCAATTGCGCTCGGGGTTTGGCTGGTCCATCTCACGATAAATGTTGTCGGGGCGATGCTATTCACGCCGATTCTTGACCCATTCGCAAGGTTGACGACTAGGGTAGCGGATTACGTTTCGAAGGACCCAAAGACAACATTGATTATTACGGCTCTGTTCCACATTATTCCTGCATCTATTATCCTGTACTATTATCTTGCCATATAAAACGGATAGACAAGTATATAGAACAGGATGTAAGAAATTAAATGGTAACGGGATGTCTCGAAGATTATTTGGATGGTTTGCCCCAAAAAGGGGATTAAGCGTACTTGAAATGGTGGAAAAACACCTTGACCTTACCCAGAATGCCGCAATCAGTCTTCACACAATGGTCGAAGTAGCATCCGATAGTAATCAGGAGAAAGGAAGCGCCATTTTCACGAATATCAGCAGGTATGAGCGAGAGGCGGATGAGCTCCGAAGAAAAATGGTGAGGGAGCTTACTGAAGGAGAGATGTACCCTGAGGAACGGGATGACCTGATGGAACTGGTACGGGCGGTGGACCAGATCGCGGATTGGTCAAAGGAGGCGGGTAGGATACTCAGGACAATCCCATTCGAGAAGACCCCGGACTCGATCAAGACAGCGACATTGAACATGGCCAAGGCAAATGTTGATTGCGTCGATGTGCTCAAGCAGAGCATCAACGCGTTACCTAAAAATCCATCAAGGGCGTTAACTTTGGCTGACGAGGTTGAGATGCTTGAGGAGACCATCGATGACCTGTACGGTGAGGTTAGGCTCCACTTCGCAAACGAGGAGTTCCCGGGGTTCAGCATGGGGTCATTGATCCTCATGAACGAGTTCTTCGACGCCATTGAGACAGCCGCGGACTGGTGTGAGAACACCGCTGACATAGTCAGGGCTATCGCCGTAAGGCGAAGCTAATCAGTTTAATATAAAAAATAAAATAAGTCGAGAGATTTTACTCGACTGTGATTGCCTGGGTCGGGCATGCGTTAACGCACGCCATACACATGATACAATCGTCAGCCCTCTCTGGAGATGACAAACCGTCGACCATATCAAATACGTTCATTGGGCAGATATCAACGCAGACAGCGTCTCCGTTACATGCATCCGATACTATAACTGTTGGCATTTAATCACCTAACAGAACTGAGCCCACCTGCGTTGTTTTAAAGGTTTTCTAGAAAGGCTGAGGATTAGATAACTGTTAAAAACCTAGGTTACCTTGATCATATCAATAATTCTTGTGATTTAATATGATGTGCAGCGGTCTAATCGATGACACCGTCACAGTTCTGATAGGAGGCGAAGCGGGTCAGGGAATAAGCAGGAGCGGCATGCTCCTGGGTAAAGCAATGATGAGGGGCGGGTTCTACGCGTACGGTGCCATTGACTACCCCAGCCTCATAAGGGGTGGACACAACTTTTACACATTGAGGGGCTCCAGCAGGAAGGTTTTCTCAAACAGCGGAAAACTTGACCTGGTTGTGGCCCTGAACAAAGAGTCAGTTTTCAGTCACCTGGACGAGGTCAACCCCGGCGGGGGGATAATCTACGACGAGAAAGACGCCATACCAGATGAAGAGCGTTCCAGAGGGGACATAACATACTACCCCGTCCCACTGAGTGATATCGTTGATGAACTCGGCGGCCCCAAGATCATGAGGAACACGGTGGCCCTGGGCGCGGTTGCAGCTCTTGTCGGGTTGGACGTTGATATACTTAAAGGACTTATAGCCGAGACATTTGAGGGCCGGGACAAGATCATCTCGATGAACGTCGAGGCCATCCAGAAGGGCTGGGAGAATGTCATCGAGTTCAACTATGGTTTCCAGTGTACCCTCGAGGCGGGTGAGAACCCGGAGCGAATGTGGCTAACTGGAAACGAGGCAGTGGCCCTGGGAGCCCAGGCTGCGGGATGCAACTTCCTCGCGGCCTATCCCATGACGCCTGCTAGCCCAGTGCTTCACTATTTTTCAGGGCACGACGAGGCGACGGACTCGGTTGTCATCCAGACTGAGAGCGAGATAGCGGCCATGTGCATGACCGTGGGCGCCTCATACGCGGGGGTCAGGTCGATGACATCTACCTCGGGGGGAGGGTTCTGTCTCATGACCGAGGCGCTGAGTATGGCGGCGATTCAGGAGAACCCGGTCGTAGTCATGTTGGGCCAGAGGCCTGGACCAAGCACGGGGCTCGCGACGTATTCAGCCCAGGGAGACCTTCTCTTCGCGGTCTACGGTGCCCATGGGGAGTTCCAGAGGATAGTCCTAGCCCCGGGGGACGCCGAGGAGTGTTTCTTCCTCACGGCGGAGGCTTTCAACCTGGCGGAAAGGTTCCAGATCCCGGTCATCGTGTTGACTGACAAGGAGATCATCGAGAGCCACGAGACAGTTGAGGTGTTCGATGTATCCAAGGTAGACATCATTAGGGGTAGGCTGATAAGGAAATGGGATGGCGAAGAGTACCTCAGGTTCAAGTTCACTGAGGACGGGGTAAGCCTGAGGGCCGTACCCGGCACGGAGAATGCACTTGTTCTATCAAACAGCAACGAGCACACCGAGAGGGGCTTCGTCACGAGCAAATCCGAGCCAACACGTCTCATGGTGGACAAGCGGTTCAGGAAGGAGAAGCACATCAGGAGGATAACGGGCAAGCTATCCCCCATCAAGACCTTCGGATCAGATGACCCGGACATCACGATGGTGGGCTGGGGCTCCACCAAGGGACCTGCCTTGGAGGCCATGGGGCTGCTATCTGGTCAAGGAGTAAAGGTCAGGTACGTTCAGGTCAGGATCATGGAGCCATTCCCAGATGGACTGAGGGAACACCTATCAGGGGAGACGGTGCTCTTCGAGAACAACAGGACAGCCGAGTTGGGGACCCTGATCAAGCTGAACACGGGTTACAGCTTCAACAACGTGGGTCTAAGGTACGACGGTAGACCGCTGACACCGGACGAGATGGTGTCCAAGGTCAAGGAGGTGCTGCGATGAGTAAAAGGTATGATACGTCCGCGGTCAACACTTGGTGCCCAGGGTGCGGAAACTTTTCTATCCTGAACGTCGTAAAGCAGACCCTCGGCGAATTGAACATCGAACCCTGGGATGCCGTAGCCGTCACCGGCATAGGGTGCCACGGTAAGTTCACCGACTATATCGGGGTTAACGGGATACACACTATCCACGGCAGGGTCCTGCCAGTAGCGACGGCGATTAAACTGTCTAATCACGACTTGACGGTACTTGGATTCGCTGGGGACGGCGACGCCTTCAACATTGGGATGGGGCATTTCGCCCACGCAGCTCGGAGGAACGTAGACTTGACATACATCGTCCATAACAACCTAATATACGGCCTCACCACTGGGCAGACGAGCCCAACGAGTAAACGTGGGTACGTCTCTAAGACCAGCCCGAGAGGTAGCTGGGAGAAGGCCATCAACCCATTGACACAGGCGTTGACGGCGGGGGCAACGTTTGTCTCAAGGGCCTACGTGGGAGAGTTCAGCCACTTCAAGGAGGTCCTCAAGCAGGCGATTAATCATGATGGGTTCGCGCTGGTGGACGTCCTGCAACCGTGTATCAGCTGGAACAAGGTGAACACATACGAGTTCTATAGGGATAGGGTGTTCAAGCTCGAGGACACGTCTCACAACCCTGAGGACTGGGATTTGGCTTACCTCAGAGCAGAGCAGTGGGATGATAAGATCCCCATCGGCGTTTTCTACAAGTCAGAGGAAGCACCGTACAGGGAGAACTTCCCCGCGTTGAAAAAGGGTACACTAGTGAATCAGCCAATTCGCAGGGACATGGAGAAGCTGTTCAGGGAGTTCATGTAACTCCTTAAAGCTCATTCACGATGCCGGCCTTCTGGATGTTCCTATGGAACAGAAGGAGGGCGTCCAGTTTCATTAGGCATCTTTTGTCAGCCACTATGTCGTAGTCTGGACTGGATATGAGAAGATCTCTGCTTTGCACGGTTCTGAGTGAATATTTAATTTATAATCAAATGGGGAGGGAAAATATCTATTTCCAATTAACCGAATTTGGGCAGATGTGTTATATTTACTTGACGAACTTGGGTGCTACATGGATTACAAGGCAGCCGCAGGAAGACTGATCGATGATCATACAGATGACATCATATTGGTCAGCAAACGCATCCACAGCGAGCCCGAGTTGGGGCACCAAGAGGTCAAGGCGTCCAGACTTCTCGTGGAGGAGCTTAAGAAATATGGTTTTGAAGTGAAATTGGGGGTCGCCGGGATGACCACCGCGTTCATCGCCCAGAAGGGGTCGGGGACACCTAAAATCGGTATATTAGCCGAGTATGATTGCCTCCCAGTGATAGGCCACGCATGTGGACACAACCTCATAGCGGCGTCAGCCTTCGGAGCGGCTGTTGGACTGGCCGAGATAATTGAAGACCTCGGCGCCACGGTAATAATCTACGGGACACCAGCCGAGGAGGGCGTTGTTCAGAACGCGGGTGGCAAGGTCGTCATGATTGAGGACATCAAGGAGGCAGATGTATCCTTGATGATCCATGCAGGGCCTGCATGGGGCAGCCACGGCGCCTCCAACGCCCGTGAGAGCTTCCTCGTGGAGTTCCACGGCAAGAGCAGCCACGCCGGGGCGGCGCCCGAGAAGGGCGTGAACGCTCTTGAAGGCGTCATCCTCACATTCCAGGGCATCAACGCGCTGAGACAGCACATCAACAGGGACATCAGGATCCACGGAATCATCAAGCACGGCGGCGACAGCCCCAACACGATACCGGACTATGCGTCAGCCCACCTCTACGTTAGGGCACCTTCAATGCCCATGCTGGAGGAGACATACAGCAAGGTCAAGGACATCATCAAAGGCGCGGAGTTGGCCACAGGGACCAAGAGCAAGGTAACCCAGGTTGCCAACACCTACGCGAACAAGATACCCAACAAGGTTCTCAGTGACCTGTTCAGGCTCAACGTGGGATTAGAGGGAGTGGAATACCCGGAGGAGATGACGCCCCACAAAAGCGGTGCATCAACAGATTTCGGAAACGTCAGCCAGGAGATGCCAGCCCTAAGCGGCTACATCAACATAGGGGACGTAACATTACATAGCCCAAGTGGAACAGAGATGACAGCCACGGATCAGGCTCACGAGGCCATGATAATCGGGGCGAAGGCCCTGGCATACACCGCCATAGACCTGATTACTGATCCTGGTAAACTGGAGAGAGCGAGAGAAGAATACAGTAAACGGATCAAAAAGCAGGGCTAGCTGAAGGCTACTCGGGCAGCTCTTCCGCTTCCTTTACGGGGATGTAGATATCCACCATTTCCTCGCTGATATGCCTCTGGAGCATGAAGGGCGCGGCCTCTTCCAACCCTGACTCCTTGCTGAACAGCTGCTTGTAGAGGTTGTCCCACATCTCGGGCTCTATCTCGGCCGGGTTCATGCTGTAGACGGCGTAACCACCCTTGGGCATAACCTTCTTGATCATCTCGCCTTGGGCCTCCGACTCGTCGCTGACGCGGAAGCCGATGAACATCTCCTCCTTGTCGGTGCCCTCAAGCCTGTTGTCCCAGGTCCACATCATGTAGAGGCACTCGTCCTGGATTCCCTGGACGTTCTCCCACTGGCCTAGGAGCCTCTCGATCAGCTCAGATGTGATGGTCTCCTCTTCCTCGGCGTTCGATTTGTCCACGGTGGACACGTAGCCGATGAGGGAAACTTGATCTAGCTGACCGATGACTTGCTCCATATCACCGAACAGAGCCGTAGTCTCTATTTTATAGGTTACTTAGAAACAGGGATAACTGAGCTGTATTTTCATTCCACCTGGCGAACAATATTATACTCAGAAAACGGTGTTATCACGATTAATTTGTCAAGAAGCTACCTTGAACTTTCAGAGGACGAGGTGGAGCATGCGATGGCGCTCCACGAGGAGAGTATAGTTATCGACGCCAGCACAGTGGGATTCATCGAGTACGTGGGCGAGGACTTGATGCTGGACGACCTCCTCAAGGGAGGGGTCACAGCCAGCAATGCCACGGTTTGCATGCAGCATAACCTCAGCGAAGCCATGGGTGAGCTGGCCCGGTACCACGACTGGGCAGAGAAGAAGAAGGACATGACCCTCATAGTGAAGACATCAGAGGACATAGTCAAGGCCAAGAAGGAGGGAAAGACGGGGGTCATCTTGGGTCCCCAGGACAGCCAGTTCCTTGAGGGAAAGACCAGGTTCCTGGAAATTGCCCACATGATGGGTGTGAGGATTATCCAGCTGAGTTACAGCTGGAGGAACTTCGCCGCCGACGGCTGCTGGGAGCCGAGGGACGGGGGACTCAGCAAGTATGGGTTCGAGTTGGTGGACGCCATGAACAAGAAGGGGGTGCTCATCGACCTGAGCCACGTCGGGGACAACAGCACGATGAACGCCATCGAGAGCAGCAAGGCGCCCGTGAGCTTTACCCACGTATGCCCGAGGAAGATCACCCCCACGAGTCACAGCAAATACGCTGAATGGGCGGGCGGCGATCACTTCATCAAACTAGCGCTGGGAAGGGGTAGGACGGATGAGGCTCTGCAGGCGTGCGCCGAAAAGGGTGGGATCGTGGGCGTGACGCCGTTCTTCGCCAAGAAAGCGGGCCCGTCCACATACACCGATGACCTCATGGACCACATCGACTACTGCGTCGACCTCGTGGGGGTTGACAGCGTGGCATATGGGAGCGATCTGGATTACAGGAACAGCGTCACCAGAGCCGCGTTCATCAACAGGTACCCCGAGAGAATCGATGTGTCATACCACACAGCAATGCCCAAGGAGTGGGGATACGGCTGGCTGGAGCATACACCGAACCTCACCAAGGGACTTGTTGCCCGAGGGTACAGCGACGCCGAGGCAAAGAAGATACTGGGCGAGAACTGGGTCAAGCTATTCAAGCGAGTCTGGGACACGTAGCCCCCTTTGCTCATTTTTTTATAGTATTAACACCTTGCTATCAGGGATTGTTATGGGTAGAAGCTATCTAGACCTTAGTAAGGACGAAAAGGAGCACGCCCTCGCCCTTCACAAGGAGAGCATTGTCATTGACAGCAGCATAGTCAGCGTAATCGAGTACGTCACAGAGGACATGTGGCTGGACGACGTGATGAAAGGAGGACTGACCGCCAGCAACCTCACGGTGGGAATGCAGCGTAGGTTCACCGAGGCCCTCCAGCAGATCATCGAGCACAACCACTGGGCCAAGAAGAACGAAGACAGGGTCCTGGTTGTCAAGAAGGCAAGCGACATCGAGAAGGCAAAGAAGGAGGGCAAGCACGGTATCATGTACGGGCCCCAGGACAGCATGTTCCTTGAGAGGGACGTCAACCTCCTCGACGTGGCCTATGACCACGGCCTGAGGGCCATGCAGCTCACCTACAACTGGAAGAACGAGGTAGGCGACGGGTGCAGGGAGAAAAAGGACAGCGGCCTTTCATGGTTCGGCGAGGCCGTCGTCGAGAGGATGAACAAGCTGGGGATACTCATCGACCTCAGCCACACAGGTGACCAGACGTGCTGGGACGCCATCGAGCAGAGCAAGGACCCGGTCAGCTTCACACACATCATCCCGAGGCGGAGCGCACCCGAGAAGGTAGGCGGCTATGCCGAGTGGGCCAACAGGGCGACGAGCCTCTGGGGCGACTTCGTGGCTTACAGCAAGCAGAGGGGCAAGCCCGATGACATGATGCAGGCGTGCGCCGAGAAGGGAGGAGTCATCGGTGTGACGCCGTTCTTCGCCAAGAAGGCGGGGCCCAGCAACCTCACTGACGACCTCATGGACCAGCTGGACGAGACTGTGGACATCGTAGGGGTCGACAATACGGGATTCGGCAGCGACCTTGAGTTCCCCAACACGGTGATGCGCGCGGCGTTCATCTACAAGAACCCGGACAGGATCGACGTGGATTACTTCACACCCATGGACAAGGAGTGGGGCTACGGCTTCATGGAGCACATGCCCAACTTCACCATGGGACTGGTGGCCAGGGGCTATAGTGACCAGGAGATAAAGAAGATCCTGGGTCTGAACTTCCTCAAACTCTTCAAAAGGGTCTGGGGAGCCTAACTACTAAACCTGTAACAAACCTCTCTTTTTTCACTGAACACTCACCCTTTCAACTTGTAGTATTCACTTCAGGTTGAGTTGGTCAACTACCCGTTATCTGAAAAACTCTTTGAGGATGACGAAGCCCTTCCGGGTCAGTGGATTATTGTATATGATTTCATCGATTTCAAACCAAACCCGCGCGCGCGCATTGGGAAGACCTGCTCCCAATCCTGATCCATGTTAACCATGGATTATCGGTAGCCATTATGTATAAAAAACGTCTCTGGCGAGCGGTCTATTATGAAATATGAGAAGGGAAAAAGGTCAATAGAGTATCTTGATGGTTTCCTCTATCTCCATACCCACCTTTGCCTGCTCCTTGATGTATAGCTCGGCTGGGACGCACTGCTCGGGACGGTAGACGCCTTTCTTTTCTATCTGTCCCCTCCCAAGCAGCAACGAGGCCATGGCGCCGCACACACCCGTCCTGTAAGACCCGAATGCGCCCTTGTCCGTGAACCTCCTGTGCATGTTGCTGTCAGGGCTGGTCCTGATCATGAGGGTTATCTCCACCTTCTGGCCGTCCTTCCAGCCCTGCACGACGCAGTTCCCCTCGCTGATTATGTGAGCCGGTTTCTTCTCCTCGGGGGGAAGGTTGTCCAGCAGCGCCTTGAGCACGTCAAAGGGTATTACCTCCTTACCGTCCACATCGATGGGCTCTCTCTGGTTGCCCAAGCCCAGGTCCCTAAGGAACCTGTACTTTCTCTCCGAGTCGGCGTCAAAGGCCTGCCTGTACATGATGTGCTTGATCCCCTTGTCCGGGAACGACTCGGATAGGTGCCTGGGCTCGGGGTGCGGGAACCCCATGATGATCTGGGGGCCAACCGGCTCCTTGAAGTTGAATACCTCGGGGCGAGCCCTCGGCTCCTCGTGTATCAGTTCACCGTTCTCGTACACGAGGCTGGGGGCGGTGACGAGGTGCATTATACCGTCAAGGCCGTACCCCCAGTACAGGGGCCTTGTGTGCTCCTCAGGCGGGACAACATCGACCACGCCCCACTTGTAATCGATGGATTCCACCGTGTCCAGCTTGTTCATGCAGTACACCGCCATGATGTTGCTTAGACCCGGGGCAGTGCCCATACTGGTGATTGCAGTCAACCCCTTAGCCTTGAAGTCCTCGTGAAGGGCAAATATCTCGGCCTCGTCGCCCATGGCGCCCATGTCAATGTAATCGCAGCCAGCCCTTAGCGCGGCCCTGGTCGTGTAGACGTAACTTCCAGGTGTATGTGCGCAGTTCACGACGCCATCGTACCCCTTGAAGGCCTCAGCCGCGGCCTCCTCGTCGGTGCAGTCCAGCTGCTTGTAACGAATCCGAGGGTCATCGAGGCGCGTGATCCTCGCCTTCAGGCGGTCAAGGTAATAGTTGTCTGTGGCGAGCACTATCTCCACGTCGTCCTGCTCCAGCAGATAGATCATCGCGGACATTCCCTGGATGCCCGATGCCCCGGTTATTACATACTTCAAAAGTATTCCCTGAACCGAAGTCATTTGAAACCGTAATAAAACTTGCTAGAGTGTCCATTGATGATAATAGGTTAGGATGCATAGAACACCTGATTTGATTGGCGGGAAAAGGTGTCACCCGACATCCAACACTTTTTTATTTAGGAGCTAGGATAGTTCGGTACGCGCTCCTGTCGTCTAGTCCGGTCAAGGATTCCGGCCTCTCGAGTCGGAGATCCCGGGTTCGAATCCCGGCGGGAGCACCATTCTACCTACTCAGCCGTACATCTAGGAGGCTTACCTGACCCTCACGAGTTGCCTTTATGGCCTTCAGCAGGCTACTCTTTACCTCAGATGGGCCCTCAACTGTCTCCGAGTACCCGTCGAACGCCTCCACCAGTTTGGCATATTGAGGCGTTGGACCGCACCCCACTCCCAGGTAATCGTCCTGAGTCACAGAGTGCCCGTCAGGGTAATACCTGGCGTGGCCCTTCATAGCGGCGTAGCAGCTGTTGTTGTAGATAACAGTCAGGAAAGGCAACTTGTACTCCTGTGCGGCGCCGAACGCGGCAAGAACAGGATTATAGTTGAACGTGCCGTCCCCCTCAAGGGCGATCACGGTTTTCTCCGGGCTCGCCAATTTGACGCCCAGAGCAACACCCATTCCCTGACCAAGTCCAGTGTGGGCTACAGGTCCAGTTGCCTCGAACCTTGTTCCAGGCTCTATCCTGTTGCTCTCGATGTAACTATGAATTAATCTGCCATGGGTTATGGTCTCGTTCACGATAGCCGTTTCCTTGTCGATTACCTCGTCAATGCAGTAGCAGAGCCAGACAGGGTCAATGGGGTCAGAGTCCTTGACGCTCAACGCCCGTTCTCTCAGCTTCTCCCGGATCTTCCCGTGTTCCTTAGCCCATCTATCCTTCCTTTCCTTGATCTTGTCCTCGTCCAGGTTCTCCGATGAGAGTAGCTGGTTCAGCTGCTTGATGGCAATGCTTGAGTCAGCCCTGATCCTCATCTCAGCGGGGTAACTGTAAACGGGGTACTTGTGCTGGATGGGGTCGGGGTCCATGAACACTATCTTTGCCTTTGTCTTGTCCCTGATGCTGTTGGGCGGGTACCAGGGTGGCCACGCGCTGCTGTCGATTATGAGCATGAAGTCCGTCTCACCCAGGTAAGGATTGATGGATGTTCCCATGTGCAGCGAGTTGCTCGTCGGGAAGTTCATGTACCCCGGGAGCTCAAACACGGGTACCCCGAGTGTCTCAGCCAGTTTCACCAACTCGTGGACGGCCGACTTGTTCCTGCCCAGGTACCTGGTATAGATTAGCGGGTTCTCCGCGTCGACCAGCATGTCCTTGAGCTTCCCCAGCGCTGCTGGGTCCGTTGTTATCTTCTCCTCAGACGGGATTGGCTCGGGTATCCTCAATTTTTTGACCTGCTCGAAGAGGAGCTCACGGGACAGGTTGAGCATTACAGGCCCCTTCACATCGGTGTTGGCGATCTGGTAAGCCCTCTGGATCACGCTGAGGATGTTTGCGTTGGTCTCTGGGCTGTCTGCCCACTTGAGGTAGGGCTGGACCAGCCGTTCCTGTCCCCCCACCTCTGTGAAGCTGAGGTAGTGTGGACCCGGTGTTCCACCGTGTACTTCGCCGTCGTGGGTCCTGTTCTGACCCACCATCAATAGGAGAGGTATCTGGTCAGTGTAAGATGCCTTCAGCTCCATGGCGCCGTGGAGCAGCCCCGTGACCACGTGGGTCATGAGTGCCTGTGCCTTGCCTGTGGCCATGTAGTACCCCTTGGCCATTGATAGCGCGGCTCCCTCGTGGCGTACGTTAATGTAGAAGGGCTTCTTTCCCTCTGCGTTGTAACGTGCAATGTGCTCCCACAGTGGTATGAACTCAGACCCCGGGGAGCTTATCATGTAGTCCACTCCTAGCCTGTTGAGCATCTCTACGTACCCGTGCGCCGCGTCCTCTACAACGATCTCATCCATCAGTTATTCCACTGGATGGATTGACCAAGATACATATAAGAAATGAACTGGAACCGGCTAGTTTATGTCAAGCTGGACTGGCCGTCCCCTCTCGAAGCCAACGTGGAAGCTTCGGAACGTCACCTCGAATATCCTGATTTTGCCGTACCGCTTCTCGTTGAGAAGCCCCATGTTCTTCAGCTTCATCAGGTGGCGCTCGACGCTTGTATAGTTGAGACCCGTTCTGCGGCTCACCTCGCTTATGTTGAGCTCCCCGCTCTCTGTGAGCACCTCCAGCACCCTTATCCTGCCCTTGCTGCCCAGGATCTCCTCGGCCCTTTTGTCCCTGTTGTACAGGCTCATAGCAGGTCCACCACGTTTTTCTCCAGCGTCTTCGCGGGTATCTTGTCCAGCCTGATGAGCTGGGTCCTGCCCTGGCTGGACGAGTGCATCTCCATGGCCACGAAGTCAAGGTCGTTGAGCTTCTTCAGGTACTTCCAGAACTGGGTGTGGCCCCGCTTCTTCTCGCCGTACTCCTCGCATACCAGGTGGTAGCTCTCCTCGATCTCGCCGGTGGTAGCCTCGGATGCGGTGTTTGACATGAAGAACCTGGCGATGCCCAGCAGTGAGAGCTTTTCGTGTTTGCTCAGGTACCGGATCTCGTCTGGCACCGTGATATCGAATAGACCCACCGCTATCTTTCTGATGTGCTCCGGCTTTAGCTGACGTGCGCCCTCGTTGTTGGCCTCCATGCCTCCGCCGTGGAGGAGGCTGATGGCGTACCTGGCGTCACCCCGCTCCTTGGACGCTATGTCGCTGATGAAGTCTATGACGTCGAGGGTTACAGCGTCCTTCCTGAACGCCTGCTCCGCTCGTTGCATCAGTATATCGGTCAACTGGAGCCTGTCGTAGTCGGGCAACCTTATGACGTTCCTCTGGAGGCTGCTGAGGGTGCTCCTGTCCAGTTTCCTGAACGCCCCGGCGTCCTTACTGATGCAGAGGAGGTTGAGCCTCCTAGGCTCGTCGGGCGTGGTCTCGTGGAACCTGGTGAGGTAGTACAGGGCGTCGCTTCCCTCGTTGTCGATGAGGGCGTCCACCTCGTCAAGGCAGAGGAGTACCTGGGTGTCCACCTCGTTGAGGATCTGGCGGAGTATATCCAGGAGCTCGTTGGCCGAGTAGCCCCTCTCCGGGAAATCGGGCTTGATGCGGGTCACTATCTGGCTCAGTATCATGAAAAGGCTGCCCCTTCTCTCGCGACAGTTGATGTGAATGTAATGGAGGTTGACCCTTCTTCGCTCTGCCCTTGCCCTCAGTGCGCGTCCATACGAGTGGGCGAGGACCGTCTTGCCGCTTCCCACGTTGCCTATTATGACGGCCTTCTGGCTCATCTCCTGGGGGGCAGTGACCATGTGGTCGAACAGGGCTCCCAGCCTCTTCATCTCGGCGTCCCTGTGAAGTATGGCGTCGGGTATGTGGTGTATCTCAAGGATACCCTCGTCTACGAATACAGATTGATAGCCCATTCTAAGACCCAATGAGTTGGATGAATATTGAGCATTTATGCATTTCGTACGTTCTAACTAATATATGGTGGGGGGGTGAGTGAAAGTGGTCGGGTTATTCGCCTTCAAGAATGCGAAAAAGCTCGTCCTGGAGGACCTCACCGGCGGCCCTCTCAACGCCGTTCCTGTCAATGATGACACAAGCGCCCTCCGTGACCTTGCCTATCACATTGGCGTTGACATTAATTTTCTTCAGACCATCTAGGATGGCCTTGGACCTGTCGGGGTCCACGTACAATAGGAGGCTCCCAGAGCTCAACAGCTTCAATGGGTCTATGCCAAGGGCTTCGGAGATAGCCACTGTCTCCTCATGGATGGGTATCTCGGCCTCGTAGACGGTGAACCCGAGTGCGCATGCCTCAGAGACCTCAAGAAGCCCGTTGAGCACCCCTCCCTCGGTGGGGGTGTGCATGGAGTGTACGCCGCCCATCCTTGAAGCCTCAAACGCCTCGGGTACGACGCTGACCAGGTCCAGGAACTTTACGGCGCTGTCAAGGTGCGCCTCGCTCACGTGATCGACCAGCCTGTGACGCATATCAGAGGCCAGTATGCCCGTTCCCTCAAGCCCCACCCCCTTTGTGAGGATGATATCGTCCCCGATTTGAGCCCCGTCCGTTGTGATCTTTGATTCAGCGGAGGTCTCACCCAGCATGAAACCTGACACGATGGCCCTCTGGAGGCCCGGAACTACCTCGGTGTGGCCGCCCACTATGCTGATGCCCAGATCGCAGCATGCCTCGTGCTGCTCCTTCATTATGGTCTCGAGGAGGCTCTCGGGGGAACCCTCTGGCAGGAGGATTATGCTGAGATACCAGAGGGGCTTGCCCCCCCTCGCCGCGACATCGTTGGCATTGATGTGGACCGCCAGCCACCCGATCTTGTTCTCGGCGCCCGTGACGGGGTTCGCCTTCGCTATGATGATGCGATCCCCCATATCCAGAAGTGCAGCGTCCTCCCCCACCTTGGGTCCCTTGAGCACGCGGTCACTCGGAGATCCAAGACATGTGAATACAAGCCTTTTCAGGACGTCCTTGGGTATCTTGCCGGCTGCCAGCTTTCCATCATCGGACATAACGATCAATGTGTATTGACCGCATCGGGATTTAGGTTAAGCGGTGCCCCTCGTGCAGGTGAACCCCATGACCACCGGGTGATACTCCAGGTCTCTGAACCCCGCGATCCCCAGCCGTTTCCTGATGCCCGCGCGTATGTTCACCTTCCGGTACCTGGACCCAGGCTCACCCGTGTAATGGAACATCCTACCACCCGGCCTGATGACCCCTGCCAGCTTGTGGTAGAACTCCTGGCCGTACAGGTGCCCCGCGCTTGAGTGACGCGGGGGGTCATGGATGATGTAATCGAATAACTGGGAGGGAAAGGCATCCACGACGCTGAAACTGTCCCCGATAACCTTGTGAATGGAGCCTGATGAGAACAGCTCGGAGGACCACGGGTTGATAAGGGACATCAGCAGCACGTTTGTATCGTACTCCACAGTGACCACCCGGTCCGCTCCCCTCCTATGAGCCTCGATTGCAGTGTAACCAAGGCCCATGCATGTGTCGAGGACGGTCCCGGAGCTCAAACCAAGCAGTTTCAGCTTGTCCCGCGTGTCCCTGTCAGGCGTGGTCCCCTTTGTCCTATGCATCCTGATTCCATCGATCTCCAGGGTGGGCGCACCGCCGGTTGGAGCCAGTTTATAAAAGTGTTTTCCACTCGTGGCGGCCATAAAAACGGTTTTCTGGTCTACAAAGTAGACGCTGCGCTCGTTTTCAGCTATTTTTCCGAGGCTAACCGAGTCGATGGTTTCGCCTTTTCCGAGGTCATACCCGTGTTTTGTCTGAATTATATCGGTTTTTGATAAACCCAAGTCTAGGGATACACTGGTTTTCCCGTCGAGGATGATTTTTGCCTCCTTGGAGGTGAGCATGGGGGGTAATGTTTTCGGCATTTTTGGGTATGTTCCGGGTTTTTTCACGCTTAAAGGCGGTATTCCTCGGTATAAATCGATCTTTACTACATATTTATCCTCCATTTTTCGGAGATTTAGGGGGCATTTTTTCGGCTTTTTATGGCACTTGTTTTACGATTATTCTTATAAGCTTAAAAAGTTAAACCTCCGGAGAAGTTTTCGGTAAATTTTAACAGTGTAAGGCAAACGTAAAAGCGGTTTTAGTAACGCTTATATTCAGTATTTTGCAGTGAGGCTTTCGATTGCCTATGGCATCTGACGAAAAACAGAACGGCTTCAGGGGCGTTGTGAAGGAGGTCATCGACCAGATCCTTCCCAGCGGAGAGGTCGAGTTGACGGACATCAAGGAGGAGATCTGGACGGACCTCGCCGCCCTGTACTACAAGTACGAGGACGAGTACCAGAAGAGGGCCTTCCGTGAGGTCATGCATGAGATATGCGACAAGATTGGTTCAGGCAAATGGGACTCGGTTTACAAGAGACTGTACCGGGTGGAGCAGAAGGAGAAGCCCTTCTAGCGCCAGTTTTAACCCAATGAATCTCGTATCCCCAATTACATCAAAATTTAAATTCAGTTGATTATACAAGTAAAGTAAGGCTCGGCTCTCATTGCGTTTCCCAAAACCTTTGGACGAGTCTTACCACGATTTATTATTAGATTAAGAAAGTGTAACCCCGTGGGTTTTGGTCTCGCCCATGTTCTACTAGAACATGGTCTGGTTCCACGGCGGGATATAGAACTCAAAGTACAGAATCTTGCCGTACGAGGCGTCCTCGTAGCCCGCGGCCGAGACGTTAAGCAGGGTGGCCTTGGTGACCACGGAGAGGATCTCCGTGGGGGTGGCCCCCTTTGAGTCGCCTATGAGTATCTTGAAGACGTTCTCGTCCATACGCAGCCCCTTGACATCAACGAGCCTGTCAAGCCTCTCCACGAAATCGGCCAGGTACTCGCCCTCGAATGTCAGGTTGGTCCCGATGCCCTTGATCCTCTCAAGGATCTCTTTCACCTCGTCGTTCAATGTACCCAAGGGAAAAGGTCGGCGTGTTTTAACCTTTACTCGATCCGGATTCTGTGAAGCGAAGAAAAAAAATTCGATGGAAATCAGGGTACAACAGCGGAGCAAATTATGACTATAATAGTACCAGTTTCTTGACGTCATCCACGATGTACTGGATCATGGCCTCCACGATGGCCTCTCCCTTCTCAACCGAAGCAAGCGTAGGGTCCCCATAGACTCCTGAGGCCGAGTAGACCCCCGCGGCTTGATTCTTTGGGTCACGGGTTAATCCCCTCCCACCTCTTGGGTGGTAGTCCTTTACTGCTTTGCTCATGTTGACTATCCCTGGTTTGATGTAGAGCATCATGCTGGTCTCTGATTCATCTGCATGGGTGCCTCCCTCCTGTTCAAGGAGGCTCTGGGTGTTCCCCTCAGCTTCGTGGAGGTCAGTGTACCATAGTGTAATCCCTTGATTGTGCAACTCCTCCTTAGCTGGCTCTAATGCCTGATTCGTGCTAATCCCCGTGTTCAGGACATAATACTTGTTTACCCCGTACCTGCTGAGGCTGATGCATATATCCTCTATCATCTGCCTTGAGGTATCCAAGCCCAGGGTTACGGAGCCTGGGTACTCGGTAAAGGAAGGATAGTAGCCATACTGTAGCGTGGGTAGAATGATGGCGGTGACCTGTTCAGCCACTCTACCCGTTAGGTACTCAGCCATTATCCAGTCATTATTAAGGGGCAGATGGGGGCCATGTTCCTTGCATCTGGCGCCGAGGGGTATCAACACAACCTCACACTGTTTGAATGCTTCCTGGGCCTCAACCCATGTAAGGTTCTCCAAGTAGATACTCCGAGCAGCCATAATGATACAGACACGGAGGTCATGATAAAACAGTCGAAACAAGACCGGAACCGTGGATAATATATTCGAATAAAAGAAGAGAGGGTAAAAAACTAGGTTCTTTTATCAAAGGGAAGTGTCGCCCTAAGGGCGGTCCAGTCATCTCCTTTTCGGGCATCTATTAGCAATCTGCCATCCTTGAGGACGGAGTTCTCCGCAGGTTGGAACCTGGTTGCGATGGCCCACAGCACCTGACGCCCGTCCCTTATGTCAATGTCATCATCCACAAGGGCCACCATTCTACTTCCGGACAGCGCAGGTTCATCGAATACCCAGTCAAACCCATCAGTCTCAGCGGATGGAGTGATGACGCAAAGCGCCGGACTTATTAAGAATGATGCCTTATCGACGCCCTCTGTCGATTCTATCCTAGAAACATCTAGACTTGTTTTTGAGGGCTTTACAGGCCCTGAGGCATCTATGATCATCTTGGACGACACGCCGGGTATAACCGAGGACGGGTCAAGGAGATGGTGATACGAGGTGCCGATCACATCTATTTCGGACCCGGAAACGAAGTCACATCGTTCGGCAATTGTAGCCAGGATTCCGGCTGAGTCAGAGAGATCAGCATCATATGGGAGTACAGCTACAACCTTGACGTAATGGTCCAGCCCCAGCACAAGGGTGCCAATCTGTTTCGCCAACCCAGTTGAACCCATGGCGTTTTCCTTAAGGGAGATAAAACAAGCGAAATGAGTCGCCCACACCGGCCAATTGATGTCGGAGAGAACAGGCATATGTGCAAAGTCCTGCATGCCCTTGTAGATTCTAGCCTGTTTAGGCAACCCACTCAGTAATAGATGCTCGGCAGAGTTGCTCGGGGCCACAGCCATGAAGAGGGGGTCCTTCCTCTGGATGATCCCCGTGACCTTGAACAGGTTCCTGGTTGACCTCCCGCTTATGTAGCCCGTGTACTCGGTGAACGGCCCCTCGTCCTCCTCCTCCATCATCACCTTTCCCTCCAGCACGATCTCGGAGTCGGCTGGAACCGGCAGGTCCACGGTCTCACAGTCAACCAGCTGCACTGGCTCCCCCGTCAACGCCCCTGACTTGTGGTACTCATTGGTTATCTTCGCCGCGGTGGCAAGTGCCAGCGTTGGATGAGACCCTATGATCACTGCCGCCTCCATGGGCTCGTTCGCCTTTTTCGCCCTCTCCAAGTACTGCCACATGTGGCCCCTTGAGTGGAAGCTGACGCCGAACCTGTCTTTTCCTTGGAGGTGCATCCTGACGTAGGACAGGTTCACCTCTTCCCTTTTCTCCGGGTTCCTGGCTAAGAATAATCCAGCGGTAATGTATCGTCCTCCGTCCTGCTCGTAGAACCTGGGGATGGGCAATGAGTACAGGTCCACGTCGTTGTGCAGGCTCATTTTCTCTTTCACTGGACCGTTGCCCACGTGAACCGGCGGTATATCTTTGTCAAACAGCCTGTTCCATTCCCGGTAAAACCCTAGCCGGCTTCGAACCTTGGGGGAATCCCCGATACTCAGGCTGATTCTATCAACGTTTCCAAACAGGTTCACTAGGACTGGAATAGAGTAATCCTTTACGTTCTCGAAGAGCACGACGGGGTTTATTTTTCTCTTCTCCATCTCCGTGACATACGAGGTGATATCGTACTTCCAGTCAATCTGCTCGCTGACAGTTACAAACTGGTCTGGGACTGTCTCTTTTATTAGCTCAAGGTATGATCGTAGACCGCTCATCGGGTGCATTCTCCTCTAACGGTCAAGTCATTATTCGAACTCCGCTTAAAACTATGGATTCAGATGAGGCAATCTGTTTTGAGTAGGATCAAAATTACCGTCTCATACAATTGCCGAGGGCTTACAAGCCTCAGAGTGATTGATTTAATTCTCGATTTTCACGTTTGTTACGCTTAAGATGGCCAAGAATAGGGCGGCTGCAGAGACGGGAAACAAGTACCCTGGGCCATACGAGTCCCATATGAACCCGAATACGAGGGGCCCAATCACTAATCCAAGGTCCTCGAAGCTCCCGTATATTCCCATGGTCATTCCCAGCTTATCCTTGTCAGCGAGCTTGGAGAGCATGATGAGAGACACGGAAGTGGATGAGAACGTGAGAGTAACCAGAGCAGTTATGACGGTGAGGTGAAGGGGGCTCTGGGCAAGCCCGTAAATCAAAAACATTAACCCGGACGCGGCGAGGAGAACAGTCAGCATCCATTTGGCGTTGATACGATCCGAGAGCCTCCCGATGATGGGCGTCCCCAGCACTTGAAGGGTTGTCCCGGCTGTGAGCATGAACCCGATGGACACCTCGTTCATCCCGTAGAGTTCGGAGGCATAAATTGGAATGAAACTCCGGATCGTGGAGGACCCAAAGTACATCAGGAAGGCGGTCATGAAAGTTGTTCTGACCCTCCCATCGGACATGATCGACCTGAAGTTAGCCATCAGCTTTGAGAAGCCCCCCGTTGACCTTTTTTTACTTTTACCGTCTTTGCCCGTGATGATCATCATCACTGCGGCCAACAGGAGTATCCCAGTTGAGGTGTAGAAGGCGGCGGAGTACCCATAGTTCCGAACTATTAGACCACCAAGTACGGGCCCTGATATTCCACCTATCGCAAAGCATGCTGACCAGAGGCTCATATTGAACCCCAACTGGTCAGCGGGTGACCAGTCCGCTATGAGCGCCCGGGTGGTGGGTCCCACCATGACGAAGAACGAGCCCATGAGGAACTGAAATACAAAGAAGTATGGCAGGAGGCCGGGGAACGTGTAGAGGGGGAGCACCGCGCTCAAGAGAACCATGGAGATGACGAGTATCCTTATCCTGTTCACACGGTCTGACATTGAGCCCCAGAACGCCTCGAACGAGATCAGCCCCACAGCGAGGCTGGTGGCCAGGAAGCTCCACTGGGAGACGCTTACCCCCAGACTCCTCACATAAAGAGGCATTATGGGCCCTGTCACAGTAATGGATAGGCTGAGAGCCCTGAGAAACACCAGGGCGTAAACCGGCAATAGCTTCTTCAACGACTCGTCCATGGAGTTGGCTCCGAACAAAGAGCGGTCGCCACAAGGGAATAAAAGAATATTGGGTGAACTTAGGGACCTATGAGCCTCTGAAGGTTCCTGGTGCAGGCGGTTCCCACGTCCTCCTTGGGCAGGTCCTTTATCTCCCCTATCAGCTCGCAGCAGGTGATGACGCCCTCGGGCTTGCTGGAGTCGGTCTCTGTGAGCAGGTACTCGATAGGGGTCTCGGCTACTGCCTTGAGGTATATTGGGTCGCCCGCCTGTATGGTTCTAAGCCCTACGCTGAGCATGATGCCGTGGTCAACGCATTTACGGGCATAATCCACGTCCTTGGAGAAGCCATGAATGGCCAGCCCCGTGTCGGTGTTGCCGGAGTCGATGAGAATCTCAAGCATCTCCTGCCCGGGGGCGCGGTCATGGACGATGGCCGGCATCTTCAGGTCCCTCGCAATGCCCAGCTGCGCGTTAAGCGCATTATACTGGGTCTTGGGGTCGATGAAGCGGTCCTCCCGCACCCATTCATGGGTCATCCTGCCAATGAAATCGAGGCCGATCTCGCTGATGGCTACGCATTCTGGGTCCTTGGTTAGCTCCCTGAACTTGTCCCCCATGTCGTCGTTGTACTCGTCGGCGTACCACGGGTGGACCCCGACGCATGACTTCACTATCTCGTGCCTCCCGGCGGTGGTGATGGCCTGCTCGGAAGAGGGGGGATCTATGCCGCTGGTGAGGAGGAGCTTGAAGCCCATCTTCTCGGCCTCCCTGATATCACCTAGGCTCATATCGCCAAGGTGGCAATGGCTTTCAGAGTACATGTGAAATAAATGGGTGAGGGGGTTGATAGCAATTACTTATACTTGGAGGGCTTCAAGAGGTAATCAGCCCCCGATAACGGACCTGGCCGTGAGCCTGACCGCCTCCGCGCTTCCATACTTGGGCGTCCAACCAACTGATCTCAGTTCATTCATGTCCAGCTGCATTATCTTGACATCGCCCTTCCAGCCACGGCCACCGTCAACCCCGCCAGTTAAGCGAATCCTTGCCTCGTTGAGACCCATTTCGTCCTTGACTGTCTCTGCTATCTCAAGGACGTTGGTCCTGTCCCATGAGCCGATGTTGTAGATGTCCACCCGGTTGCCCCTCTCAATCCCATTCATGATGCCTGTGATACAGTCATCAATGTACAGGTAGGACTTGGACTGGGAGCCGTCCCCGAGGACCTCAAGCTCGTCCGGGCTGTCCCTGAGCTTTTGGACGAAATCGTAGATGACGCCGTGGTTGCTCCTGGGCCCCACGACGTTGGCGAGGCGGTAGATGATGGCCCTGAACCCGTACATCGAGGCGTACGCGGTTAGGAGCGCCTCGCAGGCAAGCTTGGATGCGCCGTACAGGGATATGGGCACCAGTGGACCATAGTCCTCCCTAGTGGGGATGGCCTCGGCCTCACCGTAGACGGTGCTGGAAGAGGTGAAGGCGATGAACTTCTGTTCCCCGCTGCGCCTCATGGCCTCCAACAGGTTGTACGTGGCCTCGATGTTCTGCCTGAAGTGGTCCTCGGGGGACGCGTTCTTGGCGTTGACCTCGGGGTTGGCTGCGAGGTGGTAGACCTCGTCGCATCCCCTGAGAGCGCCGTCTAGGGTGGCGCCGTTGAGCAGATCGACCTCATGAAGTTCCAATCTTGGGTCATCATTCCACTGTGCCAGATTTTCCATGCTCCCCGAGGAAAGGTTATCGATGACACGGACCTCCCTGCCATTCTTGATGAGGTGATCCACCAGGTGGCTCCCGATGAAACCAGCTCCGCCAGTTACCAGGGCTTTCAATTTAATCAAATCATGAGGGAGCCATGTCCCATATGAGGTTAACGAGGACTCACCTGCACACGTCTGCCCAAGTAGAGGAAGAAGAATAGCTGGAGCACGAAAAAGATCAGCATGGCTGAGAGGTAAATCATCAACCCGTCCCGGGTTACAGGAACGTTTCTCAGCAGCACGCCCAGCCCCAGCCCCGCTGCACCGTTCACGATGTCCCGAACCGCTTTCAACGGGTACAGCTTGAGGACATACCTGGCGACTCCAGAGATTATACCCCACACCCCCATGGTCATGAGGAACCAGTAGAAGGCCGTCAGAAGGTTCGCGGGAGGCTCGTGGAGCCCGATCCTAGCGAAGGAAATAACCCAGCCCATCGACTCCGCTGGCAGGCTCGGGGTGTTCATGATGATTGTCGCCACCACAACGAATAACACGCCGATGTTCAGCGCCGATACAGGGTCAAAGGTGGGCAGGAGATCGACGGGGATTATCTCGCGTCTATGCTCCCGCCTGGTATATGGACGGGAAACGAATGGAATCCTTATCCCTGAACCGCTGTAGGCCACGTAGGTCCCGCTGACCTTGTCCATGTACTTGTCACGAGGGTCAACCGATGAGAGAACCCCGCCGAGAAAATCGAATAGGACGAGCACCCAGTGGGCCTTGGAGAGGTTTCTTATGGTTACAGCCACTATGCCTGGATTATTTTCCCTCCTGTTGATCACCTTTAGTCCGATGATCTGTTTCCCGAATGTGGCCCCATACACGTACTCGGTTATAATCGAGTACACGACCTGGGCAAGCCCCAGGTAGAAGGGCGCTGCCCATACGCCTTTCCAGGCCCAGTCGCTGCCGAACAGGGAGCCTATGAGCAAAGGAAAGTATGCGAAGACGGAGAGAGTGAACCCAAAAACGGCTATAATAAAGGCGTCTATGATGTAGGCGAAGAGCCTCAAGGCCCAGAAGCTCTGAATCTTAAAGTCCCTCACCAGGATATCAAGGCCGTCCTGACTTACAGTGTAGACGAGTTGCCTTCCGCAGTTGAAACAGTACTGGTCTTGGTCACCGTTGTACTCCCCGCAATATTGGCAGCGTGACATCGCTAACGATATTATTTAAAGAAGTGAGATTTAAAGGTCTACTCCGAGTCGAACTTCCATTTCAGCATGAGTAAACTGCCCAGCGCCTTGACAACCCCTGGGTGCGACGTGACAGCTGCCTCCCTCAGGAAGAAGGGCACGCCCTCCTCCTCGACCAGGAACAGGGCCTTGCCTCCCACCTCGTGGTCCACGACGCAACCCCTTATCTCCACCTCTGGGCTGTACTTTATCTGGGCGTCCCCGCCAAGAACCTCCTTCAAGGCAGCGAGGTTCATGCCCTGCTTAGAGGCGTCATCGCTGCTTAGGGAATCGGGCTTCCTCATTAGCACTTTGATGTCCACGCCTTTTCCCACCGCCTCCTCCAGGTCCTCCCGCACCTTGTCAATGTACTCCATGGCCCGGGTTGATATTATCAGGGTCTTCTCAGCGGACCTGTACATCTTGCGGGTCTCGTCCATCGATACATTGCCCACGCTGACTATCCTGATTAGCCCCGTCCTCACCTCGCCCGTGCCGGCCTTCATGAATATCGAGGAGGCCACCTCCTCAAACCCATCTCTGTAATCCTCTATGACGGTGAGCTGTTGCCTGATCTCATGGCGTGACGCCGAGACCAACGCGTCGGCGATCTCCGCCGGGGTCAGTGGTGAATAAAGCGCGGGCCTTCCGGGCCTCACGATGAGCAGCCCCTTCTGGCTGAGCTCGTCCAGCACGCCGTATATCCTTGCGTTTGGAACACCGCTGGCCTTGCTGAGGTTTGTTGCCTTGGTCTCGCCCAGGTAGATGAGGTGGGCGAGGGTGGATGCCTGGTACTCGTTGAGCCCCATGTTGCTGAGGGTGAATTTGAGCTGCGTTACTTGGCGTTCCATGTTTCCTTACTCGTGTGAATGTTTGTTTACATAGATTTATAAGAGATAAACTTACCATCCCAGAGTAGTAACAAAGATAATGGTTCCAATTAGGAGATAAACCAATGAAAGTAATGATAATGGGAATGGACGGCTACCTCGGTTGGCCTCTAAGCATGTACCTCACAGAAAGAGGACACGAGGTGAGCGGCATAGACAACATGAC
>RCNB010000451.1_pt1 | contig 28196 bp, 24 predicted proteins | sample 2041321 | NCBI WGS metagenome assembly RCNB01 (sample SAMN09708232, study PRJNA481090) | Marine sediment metagenome, whole genome shotgun sequencing project. | reverse complement strand
TTATTCTCAAAATTCTTTATGGCTTCCGTACGCACATCGTGAACGGGATGTTCAACATCCACATTGTTCTCAAAGGCCATAAAGGAAGAAATTAATTTGTCTTTTAAATCCATAATACTATCAATGTCATTCCCTCGAAGAAGGGAATCTTTTCAATTCAACTTATATACTACATCTGCAGATTCTCGCTTTAGCAAGAATGAGAACCAAACAACGTTAAACTACTGCCTCGTTTTTCAACCAATCGTATCCTTTTTCTTCTAGTTCCAGTGCCAATTCTTTGGTGCCAGATTTTACAATTTTTCCATTGTGGATTACGTGTACAAAATCAGGTACGATATAATCCAACAATCTTTGGTAGTGCGTAATAACGATAACAGCGTTGTCCTTACTTTTTAGTTTGTTTACACCAGCAGCAACGATACGAAGTGCATCAATATCTAGTCCAGAATCCGTTTCGTCCAAAATAGCCAATTTAGGCTCTAGCATCGCCATCTGGAAAATTTCATTACGTTTCTTTTCTCCACCAGAAAAACCTTGATTTAAGGAACGTGACAAAAACTTACGGTCTATTTCCAAAAGCTCCGCCTTGTCCCGTATCATTTTCAACATATCCTTTGCTGGCATGTCCTCCAGGCCTTTTGCCTTTCTTGTTTCGTTGATAGCAGTTTTCATGAAATTAGTCACAGAAACCCCAGGAATTTCTACTGGATACTGAAACGAAAGAAACACCCCTTTGTGCGCTCTTTCTTCTGGTGAAATATCTTCCAGATCCTCTCCCTCCAAACTTACGCATCCTTTTGTTACTTCAAATTCCTCTTTCCCAGCAATTACAGATGCCAAGGTGCTTTTACCTGAACCGTTAGGCCCCATAATGGCGTGTACCTCTCCTGCATTTACCGTTAGGTTAATACCTTTTAAAATTTCCTTATCCTCTACTTGAGCGTGTAAATCCTTAATTGTTAACATGTGCTTCTACTTTAAATATTCTGGTGCCTTAGGCATTTTATTAAAATCTTCTTTTTGATGTTGCAGATATACTTTCGCGTTTTTATCCTTAGCAAAAGCTTCAAAAGCATCCATACTGGCCAGGGTCTGATCCACGTCGTAGTTAAAACTTGGAACCCTTTTATATTCTCTGTTCTCGTATAAATGATACAAATCCCCAGTGAGTAACAAAGGTCCATGCTCAGCAAGGTCCAAATACAATACTTGGTGCCCTGGCGTGTGCCCTGGCATAGATTTGATAACTACGGTGCCGTCTCCAAAAACATCGAAATCGCCTTGTAATTTCTTAACCTTTGTGAGCTCTTTAATGGCATTGTAGAGATCCGCATTATTTTTTTGTGCTTCCTCGCTAGTAATAAAATTATATTCGGATTCCTGTACTAACCACGTAGCATTTTTCATCGTATTAGCATGCCCACTATGATCAAAGTGCGTGTGGGAAAGTGCTACGAATTGTATGTCGTCCGGAGCCATTCCAATACCCTTCAATTGATTGAGTACTGAATCTTGTCGAGAAACCGTATAAGCCCCACTTGGATCTGTGTACGGTGGCTGTCCTACCAACATTTCTGGCAAACCAGCATCCCACATAAGATTACCTTTAGGGTGGCTGATTACATAAAACGGGTCAGCGAATTCTTTCGTTTGTCCCTGATATGTCGTGTCTTGGGAAAAAAGTTCCAAATTATTCACCCCCACGGTACCGCCACTAAACGTATATAGCTTGACCTCTGGTTTTTGAACTTCTTCGATAACCGTATCCACTGCAGCGTTCTCCTTTTTATTGTCCTTACAAGAAAAGACGGTAAAAGCAAGAATACCTAAAACTACTATTTTCTTCATTTTGTGCTTCAATATCAGCTGTTATCCTACGGAACCTTCCAAGCTTATTTCTAATAATTTCTGAGCTTCCACAGCAAACTCCATAGGAAGTTTATTCAATACCTCTTTACTAAACCCATTTACAATCAATGCGATAGCCTTTTCCGTATCAATACCTCTTTGGTTACAATAAAAAATCTGGTCTTCCCCAATTTTACTGGTAGTAGCTTCGTGTTCTACTTGTGCAGTTTTATTTTTAGCCTCGATATAAGGGAAGGTATGCGCTCCGCACTCGTTCCCCATTAACAAAGAGTCACATTGAGAAAAATTACGTGCGTTCTCAGCCCTAGAACCAATCTGTACTAATCCTCTATAACTGTTCTGCGATTTTCCTGCTGATATTCCTTTGGATATAATCGTACTCTTGGTGTTCTTACCCAAGTGAATCATTTTGGTACCCGTATCCGCCTGTTGATAGTTATTGGTAACAGCGATAGAGTAAAACTCACCGACTGAATTATCTCCTTTTAAAACACAAGAAGGATATTTCCATGTTACTGCGGAACCTGTCTCTACCTGTGTCCATGAAATTTTGGAACGGTTCTCACACAAACCTCTTTTGGTTACAAAATTGTAAACCCCACCCTTACCTTCTTTATTTCCAGGATACCAGTTTTGTACAGTAGAATACTTTATTTCGGCATCGTCCATGGCAATTAATTCTACTACAGCGGCATGCAATTGATTTTCATCTCTTGATGGTGCTGTACAGCCCTCCAGGTAACTCACATAGCTACTCTCGTCTGCTATAACCAAGGTGCGTTCAAACTGTCCGGTACCTCCTTCATTAATTCTAAAGTAAGTAGAAAGTTCCATAGGACATCTTACTCCTTTTGGAATGTAACAAAAGGAACCATCAGTAAATACAGCCGAGTTCAACGCTGCATAAAAGTTGTCTGTTTTCGGAATAACTGTTCCCATGTACTTCCGCACCAAATCTGGATGCTTCTGTATCGCTTCTGAAATAGGCATGAAAATAATTCCTTTTTCTGCCAAAGTCTTTTGGAATGTAGTTGCGACAGAAACTGAATCTACCACGATATCTACAGCTACATTTTGCAACTTCTTTTGTTCATCTACAGATATTCCTAATTTCCTGTACATTTCCAACAAGTCCGCATCTACATCGTCCAAGGTTTTATTCGGGTCTGCTGCTTTAGGTGCAGAATAGTAACTAATTGCTTGAAAATCTGGTTTTTGATAATGCACATTAGCCCATTCTGGTTCTTCCATTTTCTCCCATATCCGATAGGCATCAAGGCGCCATTCGGTCATCCATTCTGGCTCTTCTTTCTTTTTAGAAATGGCCCTAACAATATCTTCGTTTAACCCTTTTGGAAAGGTTTCCGACTTTAAGTCCGTATAAAAACCGTACTCATATTCTTTGGTTTCCAATTCTTTCTTTAATTCCTCTTCTGTATATGCCATGCTTAAATGTGTCTAATTTATAATGAAAAACTCTCCCCGCATCCGCAAGTACGCTGTGCGTTTGGATTGTTGAACACAAAGCCCTTACCGTTTAATCCGCCGGAGTACTCCAAAACAGTACCTACCAAGTATAAAAAACTCTTTTTGTTTACAATGATACGTACATTGTTGTCTTCAAAAAGTTTATCGGTCTCTTCCACTTTATTATCAAAATCCAGTTCGTAGGACAAACCGCTGCATCCGCCGCTTTTTACCCCAACACGAACATAATCCTTGGCTGCATCGAAGCCTCCCTCTGTCATGAGGTCGATGACTTTCTTTTTTGCCGTTTCAGATACTTCTATCATCTCTTAATTGGATTTGGTCTAAATAGTTTACAAATATATGTGATAAGTAGGTCTATACCATAAAACCTAACATTTATATAACACATATTAGGATAAGGATTTCTTATGGATAGTATAAGCGGAGGGCTACTTAACTTTGAGAAGGACAATATCTGACTTTCCTTTTGATGTACTATCTTGAAAATCAATGCTAGACGTTTCTCCAATAACCATGACACTTCCATCCTCATTTTCAACGACATCAAAGGCGAAATCTAATCCGGCGCCTCCAAAAGATTTTTGCCAGACCAAGTTACCTTCTGCGTCAGTTTTAATCATCCAAAGATCGTTCTCCCCATAATTGATACTGGCATCCTTGTCCGAACTTTTAGAATTTCCTACAACAAAATAGCCTCCGTCGCTACTAGCAACGACTGCTTGTGCAGCATCAAACCCTGACCCTCCATAGGTTTTTTCCCAAATCAAACTGCCTGCATCATTAACTTTTACGAGCCAAAAGTCTGACTCCCCATTGGTTTGCAAAATATCACCATCAGCACTGAACGTATTTCCTGCAATTACATAACCCCCATCCTCCGTTTTTGCGATATCATAAGCAATTTCTATTCCAGAACCACCAAAAGAACGTTCCCAAAGCATGTTCCCATTCGAATCAACTTTTACCATCCAAAAATCATAACTGCCTTGGGTATTGCTAATATCAAAATCATTACTTTCCGAAAATCCAGCCATAACATAACCACCGTCCTCTGCGCGGACCACAGCATGTGCCCTATCATTATTAGTACCCCCAAAATAACCTCGCCATTGTAATGCTCCCTGTTCATCAATTTTAGTTCCCCAAAATTCACCTACACCATGTCTTGTTAGGGTGTTTCCTTTTTCAGTATTCCCATCTGCACGGGCCGAAGAAATATCCAAAAAACCAGTAAAAAAGAAGCCGCCATCTTCGGTAGTAATAATATCATAGGAATGGTCGTGTCCCGAAAAACCAAAACTTCGCTCCCATTCTATGGTGCCTGAGTCATCTAATTTTAACACCCAATTATCGTGAAATCCATTATTCAAAGAACCATCCCCATCGTCACTCATTGCATATCCAGTTAATGCATATCCTCCATCATTGGTTTGCACCAGACTCTGTCCTCTATCGTCCTTGCTGCCACCATAAGTTTTGTTCCATTCTAAATTACCCGTTGCGTCAAGTTTTAATAACCAGTAATCGTTTACTGGGTTGGTCTTGCTCTGTATAATACCATCTGTACTGTTTGTAAAGCCTAAAACAGCATACCCACCGTCTGAAGTTCTGATAATGGCCTTACCTGTTTCCTCACCACTTCCCCCAAACGTTTTTATCCATTCTAGCTCCCCTAAAAAATTTGTTTCGGATTGGGGAATAGCAACAGTCTCCTCTTCTTTTACACAAGAAAATAAGAGAATCCCAAGTAAGAAAAGATAAAAATTTCGCATTGTTTTAGTTCGATTTTTTGATTACAAAAAGCCCACTATTACTGTCACTTACTAGGATTTTACCACTTTCAAAAAATGGGTATATGCTCCAAACACCATCAAACTGGGTATTATCACTGGCAGGAAAAGTATCAAAAAAACCTATTTCAGAAATCGTCTTTCCTTCAATTCCTGAAATATCAAGAACGCGCACGCCAGCTGTATAATTAGCAAGAAAGAACTCATCTCCTAAAACGTAACCGTTGTGATCTATGGCGTTAGTAGGACCCAAATAGGTGTCGTGAAGTGTAGGATTGTCCAAATCTGTCATATCAAAAATCAAGGTTCTAGACCTAAAACCAGAATTGATTTCATCTAGTTCGTCTCCTACTATAAAATAGCGCTGATCCTCCGTAAACCATCCTTGATGGGTGTAACCAATAAAAGGATAAGCTAAAGTAGCCAAGGTCATTGGAGCCTCTTTTTGGGAAATATCTACAATAACTACTTCATTTTCGTTAGCGCCAACAAAAATCTCGGAACCATTGTGTTCAATGTCCGGACCATTGTAATTAATTACTTGGGCATCATGCGTATATCCGTTGTCACCCCAACCTCCGGCGGCAATTGGTGTTCCAGGGTTTTGTAAATCAAGAAAATGAACCCCTCCGTTAAAAATATCATTTCGATTCGTACCTACCGGATAGGCAAAACCTGTTACCTCATTAACCACTATATTATGGGCATTCCCAATAGCCGTATATCTATTATCCGCAGAAAAAACTTTAGGAAGATTAGTGACATCCCTCAGTTTTTTTAAATCAAAAACCTGAACTCCATGACCGTTGGCTTCGGACACGACATAGGCATAATCCTGATATACTTTTATATCTCTCCAAGTACTAGAGCTAGTCGCTGTTGGCAATTTGCCCAAATATAATAAGTTCTCGGTATCGGAGACATCTACAAATGCGGTCCCATCATTAAGTCCCATAAGCGCATACTCTTTTCCAGTAGTAGTATCCGTCCATCCCCAGATATCGTTTCCGGCAGAAGATTCAAATGCTTGTAGCGAAACCGTTCCTAACAAGTCGTACCCATTACAAGGATATTCGCCTGCCTTGCCATTTAAACAAGGCGTAAAAGAGAGCGATTCTACGTTCTCCTCTTCTTCCATCATAGAAGAATCATCCTGAGACATGGAAGAATCGTCGGAGTTGGAACATGCAACAAGAAACAGATTGGCGATACTAAGAAAAAGAATCTTCTTCATAAAGTTTGCTTTCAGGGGTATAACCTGTAAAGATATGAAATACAAAAGTTGGCACTTGAAAATATGTTACTTACGGAGTATTGGATTACAAATAATTGGATTATCTTGAACATTGTTTTCAAAACCTTTTTTAACAAGTATCATATTATTATGCCAAAAAAACCCTTTCTAAAAAACGAATCAAGAAGATCTTTTGTAAAGAAATCCAGTATTGCAGCTGCCGGTTTTATGATTGTACCAAGACATGTACTTGGAGGTCAAGGCTATGTTGCGCCGAGCGATAAATTAAATATTGCGGGAATAGGAGCAGGTGGTAAAGGTAGGAGTGATATTTCCTCTTTTGCTCAAAGTCCAAACGTAAACATTGTATCGCTCTGTGATGTAGACGACCGTCAGGCGGTAGATTCTAGAAAAGCCTTTCCAAAAGCAAGCTATTATAATGATTACAGGGAAATGTTAGATAAAGAGGGGGGGAATATCGATGCCGTTTCTGTATCTACTCCAGACCATAACCACGCCGTAGCAGCCTACCAAGCAATGGCTATGGGAAAACATGTATATGTACAAAAACCATTAACACATGATATCTGGGAAGCCCGTATGCTTACGGAAGCTGCCGCAAAATTTAAAGTGGTTACTCAAATGGGCAACCAAGGAGGTTCCGGAGATGGTGTTCGCACAATGAAAGAAATGTACGATACAGGGATCATTGGAGACGTGCATACCGTAAAATGCTGGACCAACCGTGCTATTTGGCCACAGGCACTGAAAACACCAGATAAAAAGAACAAAACACCTAAAGGATTAAACTGGGATCTTTGGTTAGGTACTGCCAAAATGCGCGATTATAATAATGCTTACCTCCCTTTTGACTGGAGAGGTTGGTCAGATTTTGGTACAGGTGCCTTGGGCGATATGGCATGCCATATCATGGATCCTGTGTATCGTATTCTACCCATATTATATCCAAGCCAAGTAGAATGTAGCGTTTCCGATTCCTTTAAAGGCAAGTTTGAAACAGCAGATTATCCAAAAAGTTTTCCGAACTCAAGCAAAATACATTTAAGCTATCCAAGAACGGATGGCAAAGGAACTATAAAAGTTTCATGGATGGATGGCGGTCTCCTTCCGGAAAGACCAGATGAATTAGGTGATGACGAAGCCTTGGGCAACTGGGATGGTGGCGTACTCTTTATAGGGGACAAAGGGAAACTTATGGCAGATTGTTATGGGGCTAATCCAAGACTGCTACCCTTATCGCTAAACGAACAATTTGAAGTTGAAGAAACCATAGCTCGTGTGCCGGAAGGTCATTACCTGCAGTGGGTTAATGCATGTATGGCAGGATATGGTAATGCCGAAACCAGTTCCTCATTTGACTATGCAGGACCATTTACCGAAAGTATCCTTATAGGAAACCTTGCCTTAAAAGCCTATTTTGAAATAGATCCTGCTGCCGCGAACAAAAGCTTCTGGGGTGGTGGAAAACAGTACTATGGTAGAAAACGCTTACAATGGGATGCCGAAAATATGAAAGTCACCAACTTTGAAGCTGCTAACAAATACGTAAAGCGTACCTACAGAGATGGTTATTCTTTAGGATAACAGTATTTCCTATACCTATTAAAATAAAAAAACTGAAGCCAAAAGCTTCAGTTTTTTTATACACAACAATTTGTAGTAACTGCTTACTTTTGCAACATGTTAGAAAATAAAAATAACGAACGGACTTCATTAGAAAAATTGGGTGAATTTGGACTCATTGCCCATCTTACCAAAGATTTTAAAATCACTCAAGAATCTACTTTAAAGGGAATAGGAGACGATGCTGCTGTTCTAGACTTTAACGACAAGAAAACAGTGCTTTCTACAGATTTACTTATTGAAGGTGTACATTTTGACCTCAGTTATATGCCCTTAAAACACTTGGGGTATAAAGCGGTGATGGTAAATTTGAGCGATATATATGCTATGAACGCTACAGCAACTCAAATAACAGTATCCATAGCGGTCTCCAATAGGTTTCCTTTAGAAGCCTTGGAAGAATTGTATGCCGGCATTGCCATGGCCTGTAAAACGTATGGAGTAGATTTGATAGGCGGAGACACTACCTCCTCCAAAACAGGACTAATGCTCAGTATTACGGCTCTTGGCGAAGTCGACGATGAGAAAATTACGTATCGCTCTGGGGCGAAATCCAACGACCTGCTGGTAGTTAGTGGAGATTTAGGAGGGGCCTATATGGGACTACAAGTACTAGAAAGGGAAAAAGAGGTATTCAAAGTAAACCCGGACAATCAACCAGATCTGGAGCCCTATTCCTATATTATAGAACGACAATTAAAGCCAGAGGCACGAAAGGATATCATAACCTTACTTCAACAATTAGATGTGCAACCTACTGCAATGATTGATATCAGTGACGGATTATCCTCAGAAATATTACACCTCTGCAAAAATAGTAGTATTGGCTGTAATTTATTCGAAGACAAAATTCCTTTAGATCCTACTGTGATTTCTAGCTGCGAAGAGTTTAAAGTGGACAGCACTATGATTGCGCTTAGTGGTGGAGAGGATTATGAATTATTATTTACGGTGGATCAATCAGCTTTCCTTAAAATAAAGGGGAATCCTAATTTATCTATTATTGGCCATATGACACAAGCATCGGAAGGGGCGCACCTAGTTACAAGAGCGGAAACCAAAATACCGTTGACAGCGCAAGGATGGAATTCATTTGAAAGTGACTAAACAAAAAATTCCCGAAAACAAGGGCAATCTCTACTTATCCGTTGTGGGGCGTTACGACAGTTAAGATGAAAGCTGCTTACTTAGTTCACGGGAATAGCTATTAAATTCCGTCACCAGCCATGGGAATGGAATTTAGTTTACGCGTTCGGGGGAGATTAAGCTACTTGTTGTGCAGCGTGATGTCTTCTCTGGTAAATATGTTCCAAAGTTCTATTGATGTCCTGTAATTCTGGAGTTAGAATAGAAAGGTTACCGCTAACATCAGTGGTTACCTGCTTTTGACAATGAATACATTTATATTCTTTAATGTGGGAAGTCACTTTCTTGGAGATAGCGTAGTGATGGCCAAAAATATTACAGAATATTTTCTTCATAATGTAGGTTTTTTAGGTGGCATTGATCTGATTTGGGAATCTTGAAAATGCTTGGTTTCTTAATTGTTTTAATTGAAGCTGTTTATTTAAAACTGAGCTTTCTTAATTTTTTTGTTAAAGTATATCTTTTTAATCATCTGAACCATAAATTGTTGTGATGTGCCCTATTCCTGTGGTCAACTCTTACTATTTATAGGTATGGTGTTTTTATTCTTTACCCTTTGTCATTTTTAAATTATCTTTCTCCCGTTTAAATTTATTGTTTTTCATAAGTTGGATATAATTCTCCATTAAACAGCTCTGTAAGTTTTACGACTTGTTATGGATCATTTCACAGCAGTTTTTTACCATGTACCAAACCAAAAAAACCTTAGTTACAGCCTTTGCGCTCTTCTCCTTATTTTTTGGAGCGGGCAATCTTATATTACCGCCATTATTGGGGTTTAAATCTGGGGATGTTTGGTGGCTGGTGGCACTAGGTTTTTGTGTCTCTGCTGTATTGATTCCTTTACTAGGAATTTTGGCTCACGCCAGGCTACAAGGAACCATTTTTGATTTTGGAAAAAAAGTGTCGCCCACTTTTGCCTTGTTATATTCGGTTGTTATTTACGCTATTTCCATTAGTTTGCCGTCGCCAAGAACGGCATCCGTTACCCACGAAATGGGAATACAACCTTTTTTTGATAGCCCTTCTTGGCTCACCAGTGTTCTCTATTTCAGTTTAGTATTCATTTTTGTTATCAATAGATCAAAGATTTTAAACATTATTGGTAAGCTCCTAACGCCAGCTATTATTATAATTCTTTTACTGCTAATTGGGAATGTCCTCTTTTCATTCCCTTTCGATTTTTCTGCCGGCAAATTTCCAAGTCCTTTCGCGGATGGTATCTTGGAGGGTTACCAAACATTTGATGCTATTGGCGCCGTAGTAGTAGGCGGTGTTATTATTATTTCGATAAACCTAGAAAATGCACAAGCCTCTTATACCGAAAAAAAAGCGCTTATCCGCAAAGCAGGTTGGTTGGCTGGGCTAGGACTCTTTCTTATTTATGCAGGGTTAATTTTATCCGGTGCCATGGTGCATGGTTCATTTGACCCCGACATAACAAGAACGGCCCTTTTGAGCGGAATGGCTACCTTAAGCTTAGGAGCTTTTGGCAACCTTTGCCTCAGTATCTTGGTTTGTTTGGCTTGTTTCACCACAGCAGTGGGCATTGTAACAGGTACATCGGATTTTGTTAAATCGCGATGTAATAATTCCCAAATGGCTTACACACTAACGGCGGTCATCGGTTGTATTTTAGGTGTGGTTATGGGGCAGTTTAATGTTGCTTATATTATTGCTGTAGCCTTACCCGCTCTCATGTTCATCTATCCCATCACCATAATTCTAATCCTACTGAATGTGGTGCCAGAAAAATATGCGTCCGGAACCGTTTTTAAGGCTGTGGTTGTCACTACCATTATTTTTAGTGTTCCTGACTTTTTGGGTTCAGTTGGAAGTCCATTAGCGCCCAAAGGGGGAATATTAGATTGGATTCCTTTACAACAATACAGCATGGGATGGGTGTTGCCCGCTTTGGTTGTTTTTGCACTTATAAACATCATTCAAAAGAAATAAGATTACTCCTTTGCTCCTTTCCGCTTCTTAGAATAGTAATAAAACAAATAGGCTATTACTACTAAAACCACAAAAGGAAGATAGGTGCCAATGACAACTCCTATTTCATATCCACTATCAGGTGCTTCCTGTATCTTTTGCTCAATAGCCGCTGCGTCTTGTAAACTCATGTTCTCTAAAATTTAAGCTCTATACTTATAGGACAATGATCGCTACCCATGACCTGATCATGGATTTCAGCAGAAGTTACCTTAGGCCAAAGCGATTCACTGACCATGAAATAATCTAATCTCCAACCTACATTTCTACTCCTTGCACCACCGCGCTGACTCCAAAAAGTATATTTATCAAAAGTGTCTGGGTATTTTGCTCTAAAACTATCTACCAGTTTCACCTCTTTTATCATATGGTCCAAACCATCAATTTCTACTTGGGTAAAGCCTGATGTTTTATTGTAATTAGATTTAGGATTCGCTAAGTCATTTTTGGTATGCGCTACGTTGAAATCCCCGGTAACGACCAAAGGCTTCGTTTTAGCTAAGTTTTTCAAATATGCCGTAAAAGCAGCATCCCATTGTTGTCGATAATCCAAGCGTTTCAATCCACTCCCGCTATTGGGCACATACACATTTACAAAATGAAACTGTTCATATTCGGCATGGGTAATACGGCCTTCCATATCGTGCTCCTCTCTTCCCATATCCACCGAAAAGGATACTGGTTTTTCTTTGCTAAGTATAGCTGTTCCAGAATAGCCCTTGCGTTCCGCACTATTGCTATGTAATTCATAGCCCGCAATATCTTTCAAAGCTTCGCTTACCTGGTCATCTTGTGCCTTGGTTTCCTGAACGCAGAATACATCGGCATCAAAATCGGCTAACACCTCATCAAAACCCTTCTTTACGGAAGCGCGAATACCGTTTACGTTCCAAGAGACTAATTTCATATTTTTAAATTTTATCACATTATTTGCCAGTACACTTTTGAACAAATTGTCTAAAAAGCATAACAAATTATCAATTCGAAGGTGACAATCGTACCATTTAACTGCCACTGCAAAAGGTCTACTTTGAAGCCATCAAACTCTCAATTTCATCCGCTTCAATAGGAATATTTCCCATCAAATTAAAAGGTTCACCATTTTCTTGTATTACTACATCATCCTCCAAACGAACGCCCATACCTTCTTCGGGAATATAGATACCAGGCTCTACAGTAAAAACCATGTTGGCTTTCATTGGGGTTTTCAATAAACCGTAGTCATGTGTGTTCAAACCAATATGGTGGCTTACCCCATGCATCATGTATTTCTTATAAGCGGGCCAATCCTTATTTTCATTTTGCACATCGGAGGTATCCAAAAGCCCTAGGCCCAATAATTCCGAGGTCATAATTTTGCCACATTCCTTATGAAATTCAGCCCACAGCGTGCCGGGTACCAAAAGTTTTGTAGCATCTTTCTTTACACGTAACACCGCTTCGTATACATCCTTTTGCCGTTTGGTAAATTTCCCATTCACAGGAATGGTACGTGTAAGATCGCTAGAATAGTTGGCGTATTCCGCAGCAACATCCATCAAAATCAAATCACCATCCTTACACTCTTTATTATTTTCCAAATAATGAAGCACGTTGGCATTATTACCAGACGCAATTATAGGAGGATATGCAAAACCTTTAGAACGATTACGGATAAATTCATGCACTAGTTCTGCCTCAATTTCATGTTCCCAAACCCCAGGTCTAACAAACCCTAATAGCCTACGAATTCCTTTTTCAGTAATATTACATGCTGTTTGCATTAGCTCCAGCTCTTCCTGTTCCTTGATACCACGAATTTCCTGTAAAATTGGATTACTCTTTGCTACGGCATGGGCAGGATATTGTTCTTTGGCCTTTTTAATGAAACGGTCTTCACGAGTCTCATTAACCACGGCTTGGCGGTAGTGCTCATTAGTGTTAAAATAGATGGTCTCCGCCTCTGTCATCAAATCAAAAAATATTTTATCAAAATCCGACAACCAATAAATTGTTTGCATTCCAGACACTTTTGTTGCCTGTGACTTAGTTAATTTAGCTCCTTCCCAAACGGCAATATGGTCGTTAGTCTCTCGCACGAAAAGTATTTCGCGATGTTTTTTATCCATTGCATCTGGAAAAAGCAACAGTATAGTTTCCTCTTGGTCTGCACCACTTAAATAAAAAATATCTCGATGTTGCTCAAAAGGCATAACACTATCTGCACTAATAGGATAAATATCGTTGGAATTGAAAACCGCAATACTTTTCGGTATCATCCGATCCATGAATTTTTTTCGGTTTTTAAGGAACAAGCTACTGGGAATGTGTTCGTATTTCATCGTTATGTCATTTGTGGATAAATTTAAGAATTCCAAAATACCTCCCCAACTTATCTCGAATAAATTCAAAAATAGGTTTCCTCCCGTTTCTTTTATAAATCTTGGCTATATTTAGTCAGTTTTACACTGCAACTAACTTAATCGACCTTTTCATGAAACTAAAACTGCTTTTACTAGGATTTATTTACTGTATTTCCTTTCCAATTTTTGGGCAAACGGATGCAACGGTTTTTGAAAACCTAAACTTTCGGTTTATAGGTCCGGAAGGTAACAGAGCCATAGCTATTGCGGGTGTTCCAGGTGACCCTATGATCAACTATATTGGTGCTGCATCTGGCGGACTATGGAAAACAACAGATGGTGGCCTCAATTGGAAACCAATTTTTGATGACCAAGATGTTTCTTCCGTTGGTTCTTTGGCGATTACGCCTACCAACCCAGATATTGTTTGGGTGGGTACGGGAGAGACCTTTGTAATTCGTCCCGCACATTCTATGGGAGACGGTATCTATAAATCTAAAGATGGTGGAGCCACTTGGAAAAATATGGGGCTTGAAAAAACAGGCCGTATCGGACGAATTCTTGTACATCCTACAAATCCAGATATTGTTTATGCGGCAGCTCTTGGGCACACCTATGGACCTCAACAGGAAAGAGGTGTTTACAAAACTGTAGACGGTGGAGAAAACTGGACTCGTGTTTTTTTTATAGATGAAAATACAGGAGCGGCAGAATTGGCCCTTGACCCTAAAAATCCAGACCGCCTCCTAGTGGGTATGTGGTCTATACATATTAATAGCTGGGGATTGAATAGTGGTGGTCCAGGTGGTGGTGTTTACCGGTCAACAGATGGAGGAAATTCTTGGGAAGCCATGACAGAAAACGGACTTCCTGGTGGCAAAGATAACCCAGTGGGTAAAACAGCGGTAGCCATTTCACATTCAAACCCTAATATCGTTTACGCCCTTTTTGAAATAGACAGTCCCGCACTCTACAGGTCGGAAGATTTTGGCGAGACATGGACGCTACAGACAAGAGACCATGATATTGCAGAAAGAGCACCGTATTACACGCGAATGGCGGTAGGAACAGACAACCCAGACGAAGTCCATTTTGCCAGCGTAAAATTCAGCACTACCATGGATGGCGGCAAAACTTTTAAAGGAGGCTACAGAGCTGGAGGGGACAATCATGATATTTGGATAGACCCTACCAATCCCGATCGTATGATGGTGGCCCATGATGGTTGTGCCAGTATTAGTCTAAATCACGGTAAGAGTTTTCAGAGGGTAGTGCTACCAATTGCACAGATGTACCATGTTTCGGTAGATGATCAAGTTCCCTATAATGTCTACGGCAATAGGCAGGACGGCTACTCTTACATGGGGCCTAGCAACAGTAGGCAGGGATACATACCACTAGGACTATGGAAAGGTGTAGGCGGTTGCGAAAGTGGGTTTGCCCAACCCGATCCTTTTGATAATGATATTATTTGGTCTGGTTGTTATGATGGCGGGCTACAACGTTACAATGCAAAAACGGGTCATGCAAGAGATGTACGCGTATGGCCAGAGGCGGGCTATGGTTGGGAGCCAGGTAAACTAAAATACCGATGGCACTGGAATTTTCCTTTGGCCTTTTCACCACATACAAAACACCGTGTCTACGTAGGCAGTCAGTACGTGCATAAAAGTGATGATGGAGGACAAAGCTGGCAAGTAATTAGTCCTGATTTGACATTGAACGACAAGACGCATCAACAAAATTCTGGAGGTGTTGCAGTAGACAATCTCATGACCTTTGATGGTTCTGTATTGTTCAGTATTACCGAGTCCAAATTAGAGCCAGGTCTCATCTGGACAGGTAGTAACGATGGGCAAGTACAACTCACCAAAGATGGTGGAGCGAATTGGACCAACGTTACTATGAATATTCCCAACCTACCCAAATGGAGTACTATTGCGAATATTGAAGTATCACGCTACAACAAAGGAACGGCCTACATTACAGTAGACCTGCATCAAATGGGCAACTTTGACCCGTATGCCTACAAAACAGAAGATTACGGACAAACTTGGAAATTGATTACCGCTTCCGTTCCAAAATCGGTACATAGTTTTGCACATGTAATTAAAGAGGACCCCAAAAGGGAGGGAATGTTATACTTAGGCGTGGATAACGGACTCTATATAAGTCATAACGATGGCGAAAGCTGGATGCGTTTGCGTAACAACCTACCACCAGCGCCAGTTTACTGGTTAGAAATCCAAGAACGTTTTGACGATTTGGTCGTAGGCACATATGGTCGAGGCTATTACATTTTAGATAATGTAGCTCCCCTAAGAGAATTTGATGTGGACGCTAAAGATTTAAAAGCACATCTGTTTAGCATGCGCTCGGCATATCGATTTATAGACCAGCAAAGTATAAAAACAGACGGGCCAAGTATGAACTCAGGTAGGAATCCTTCTTACGGGGCAGATATAAATTATTATCTAAAAGACAGCACAGACCAAAAAGTAGCCATTGAGATACTGACTATGGACGACCAACTCATACGAAGCCTTAAAGGCAACCAAGATTCAGGCATCCATAGAGTTATGTGGGATTTGAGATACGAACCTACCTATAAACCTAAAGTACAGTCTACCCCTCCTGGAAGACCTTGGGTTCAGCTAAATGGAGAGGGTTGGCGGCCACTAGTTACTTGGGATTTAGATTTATGGCGTGGTCAATTTGGCCCACGGGTAGTACCTCAGAGATATAAGGTAAAATTGATTGTGGGGGAGCAAGAGTTTGTAAGAGAAGTAGATGTGTTAAAAGACCCTGATACCGAAAGTAGTTTGGAAGAACTAAAAGAACAGGTAGCTTTTTCCTTAGAACTACGCGACGCCATGAACTTAGCAGTTACTATGATTAACGATATAGAAACGATAAGGGCGGAGCTTACGGACGTCATTCCAAAACTAAAAAAGAATAGCGATCGTAAAAAGGCAGAGGAACTAAACATATTGGCAGAATCCATTGCCGGTTCGCTTTATGACATACATCTTACAGGTGCACGGGAAGACGCTTTTAGATCTCCCATGAAACTCTATGGACGTATCAGTGCCCTTGCGAGCGACATAGGCGGTTTTGGTGCGGATTTCAAACCTACGGATCAGCAAAAAGAAGTCTACGCTATCTTTAACAAACGCTTAAAAGATGTGGATGCCAAATTCAAAAAATTCATGGATGTAGAAGTCAAAAAATTAAATATCCAATTGAAGAAAAGCGAACTTGAAATCCGAACGGACAAAAAACTAAAATCATAAATTATCTATTCTACACAATGAAAAAATTGACCTTAATTGCCATAGCAACTTTTTTAATAAGTGCATGTAGTGAAACTAAAAAACAGGAAACACAAGCGGAATTATTTGCTCGAATAGATGTTGAAATAAAACAAAATTCTAAAGCCTACAGCACCTTAAAAGAAGCCAGTGAAACTATTGGACATAGACTCACCGGATCCGTAAACGGGGCCAAAGCCGAAGAGTATACATATAACAAGTTTAAGGAATATGGATTTGAAAATGTAGCCTACCAAACGTTTGAGGTAGAAGCTTGGGCAAGAGAAACCGTTGCTTTGGAAATAGATAATGAAGCTGTAAAAGTTGTAACCTTAGGTCATTCTCCGATAAAAGCAGATGTCACCAGTACTATTATTGATATGGGTAACGGACTTGAAGCGGACTATGTCGCAAAACCAGATGCCGTTAAGGACAAGATTTCTTTAGTATACATCAATATTTTAGAAGGTAGTGCTGAAGGACTTACCAATCTTCACCGTAGTGAGAAAACTTCCTTGGCTATGGAATATGGCGCAAAAGGAATCATCATCATCAACCAAGTGCCAAATGGTGTTTTATTAACCGGCACGGCTTCTGTTACCGGAGGACTTATTCCCATTCCAGCAGTTTGTATTGGCAAGGAAGACGGCATGGCCTTAAAAGAAAAACTAAAAGACAAAAAGGTGTCAGCTCATATTCAAATGACCAACAAAAGTGATGTTATTAAGGCCCGTAATGTTGTCGCAACTATACTCGGAAGTGAACTACCTGAAGAAGAGGTTATTATTGGTGGACATTTAGATTCATGGGACCTTGCCACTGGTGCAATTGACAACGGAATAGGGTCTTTTGCCGTATTGGATATTGCCCGGGCCTTTAAGGCCAACAACCTGCAGCCAAAACGGACAGTGAAATTTATTATGTTTATGGGGGAGGAACAAGGTTTACTTGGTTCTAAGTATTTGGTACAAAAAGCTATTGAAAACAATACGATAGACAACATAAAATACATGATGAATTTGGATATGGCCGGCAATCCTATTGGAATGAATGCAGGTGGGCAATTGGAAAACGAAGCCTTTTTTACAGAATTAGGAGCCGCCATACAGCAACAGGATACTATTTATCAGAATACGTTCTCCAATAAATCTGGACTGCACAGCGATCATCAACCTTTTATGTTAGAAGGTGTTCCAATTTTATCGGTACACAGTAATTTAAATCGCGCTATTTATGGTTGCTATCATAGCGATTGTGATGATTTCAACTTGGTAGATAAAGAGCATATTATCAATACTTCTCGCTTTGGCACAATGATACTTTACGGATTAGCAAATGCAGCGCAATTACCTGCCATCAAAATGGATAGCGAAACCACCAAACAATTTATGATTGATAATAATCTGAAAGAAAAACTTATTATTGGTGGCGATTGGAAATGGGAAGAGTAGTTCAATGGCAGGAAAGTGGGCGGTATATACTATCTTTTTATACTGATATTAAGAAACAGTCCTATCTGTAATTACTAGACTTGTACTATGAAAAAATACTTAATTTTTGCACTTTATGTTTTTGCAGTAACGCTCGGTTGCTCTCAAGAAGAAGTGCCTCAGCCACTTTCCCAGAAGTACTTTGACTTGATACGTCCTGAATTCACTGGTGATTTGGCTTATGAAACCACGGAGTATGTAGCACAATACTGGCGCGTAGCAGGAAATACTGGCTTTAACAAAAGTGTGTATTGGATTGCAGAGCATTTAGAAAAGGCAGGCTATGTTTTGGAAAGTAACGCATCAGATAAGAATAGGCTCACGTATCGTATTGAAAAACGTCTCATGGAAAATCATACATGGGAACCTGTTTCCGCATCGTTACAAATTGCAGGGGAAGCATCTCCACTCTTGGTTTCCTCAAGTAATAGGAACATGACCTACCTCAACTCCGCCTCCACCCCAAAAGAAGGAGTAACCGCAGAAATCATCAAACTAAAAGATGAATCAGACCTCAGTAAATATGCCGTAAAAGGAAAAATTATTTACATACAGTCGAGTGCTCGGAGTCTGTATCCAATGTTGATAGACCAAGGTGCGTTAGGTATTATAACCTACAATAACCCTGCTTATCTTCAGCCGGAGAAGAACATCACTTCTATCCAATTTCGTAGCCTATCTCCACAGAACAATACTCAATTTTGGGGTATTGCACTTTCCTATGCCGCCAAAGAACAACTGGAAATAGCTTTACAAAAAGGAAAAGTTGAAGTAATCGTAAACATTCAGACCAAAATATATAAATCTGATGAACTCACCGTAGTAGCCAATATTAAAGGAGGGGAAATACCAAAGGAACGACTCGTTTTCAGCGCGCACATTCAAGAACCCGGAGCAAACGATAATGCTACTGGTGTTGGAGCACAATTAGAAATGGCTACGCTAGCAGCAAACCTTTTTAAAAACAAACAAATTGATTTAGACCGGACATTAACTTTTTTGTGGGGCGATGAAATTATTTCCACCAAAAGATATATACAAGAGGATACCGAACGTGCAAAAGACATTAAATGGGGCATTAGTTTAGATATGGTAGGTGAAAATACTGCCATCACAGGAGGTTCCTTTCTTATTGAAAAAATGCCTGACCCAAGTGCTATTTGGACACGGGGAAACGATAAGCATTCCGAATGGGGAGGTGAAGTGCTCTCCCTAGAAGACATGAAACCGCATTACCTCAACGATTTTATGCTAAAGAATTTAAAAAATCAGGGAGCGTTTGCCAATTGGGAAGTCAATACCAATCCATTTGAAGGCGGGAGCGATCATACCCCGTTTTTAAATGCTGATATTCCAGGGTTACTTCTATGGCACTTTACAGACCAGTTTTACCATACGGACAACGACAGAATTGACAAAGTATCCCAAGAAACTTTAAAAAACGTTGGAACTGGAGCATTGGCTAGCGCATTAACTTTGATAAACTCGACTACTACTACCGCTGAACTAGTACTTAAGGACATTGAAAAAGCGGCAAAAGAACGTTTAGATGCAGAATATCAATTGAGTATAAAAAGTATCAAAAACGGAGGTACTATCAACAATGAACATATGATTTTAACAGCTTGGGAAGATTGGTATTCCAAAACCATGCATACGGTTTCAGATATGGAACAAAAATCCACAACAGGCTTACAAATAAAGATTATAGCTGCAGAAGAAAGGTTGAAAACTCAGCTAAAGACACAGTTGGTAGTTTTAGGAAAGAACTAATGCAATTCTAAATCATAGTCCTTTAAATCTTCAGACGTCATTAATAAGACATTGACATCCATAGTTATTGGCATCAAAGGTTCATTTAAAGTATCTCTACGGACACTTACCATAGCATCCACAACATCCATACCTTTAATAACTTTACCATAAACTGTATAATCACCATCCAAACGATGTTCCCCATCCTTGTTTTGAGTGATGTAGAACTGACAGCGCGCAGATAGTTTATCTGCATTACCATCCCTGCCCGCACCAAAAGCACCGTAGGTGTGCGTAAGTTTTTCGTTAAATTCAGGCTCCAATAAGTATTCTGGGTCATTAAAACCTTCGGGAGTATCCGGGCAGCCAGCCTGCGCTACAAAATCCGGAATTACCCTATTAAAGGTCAAACTATCCCAGTACCCTTTATTGGCCAATTCCACAAAACTCTTTTTATGATTGGGCGTTTCTTCGTAGAGCCAAACCAATATTTCACCTTTTGGTGTCAAGATTTGCCCTACTTCATAACTTTTAGTTCCAGAACAAGCACTTAGGAATATTACTGCTAAAGAAATTCTCAAAATAATTTTCATTGTACACTTTATAGATTCTAATCTACAAAAAAAGAGGCGCAATGCGACCTCTTTTTTCAACTCGTTGACTATTTAAATTTAGCTTTTGCCCATAGCTCCTTTAATGGCGCCAATAATGGCCATTAAGACACCACCGCCAACACCGCCGCCGGCAACACTGCCTAAAATTCCGGCAATATCCATTCCGCTTTCAACTTCGGCACCAGCACCGATTCCTAGCATACCTAGTAAATAACCGCCAAGGCCTCCACCTAAAATTCCGGATATCGAATTACCGATAGTACCTAAGTTTAACTTTGGCAGTAACTTTCCTGCCAGATTTCCTCCAACTGCTCCGGAGATTAATTGAATAATTAAGGGTAAATACTCTTCCATCTTTTATATTTAATTGGTTAATTATCAATAAATTAACAATTTTAAAATGATTACTGCAATTTTTAGACAGCAATTTTAAAGATTAAACAATTTTGATTTTCCTTTTATCATAATAATAGTAACGAAAGCCACTTACATTTAGAAAATTCTATTCTTTTTTTACCAAAAAGTGAAATCATAAAGCGTATAAGGAAACTCGTTTATTCTAATTTTTATAAAAAGCTAAACTATACATTTTCGGATAGCTCGGATAGCAGTTTTTTTTCTTGCTGCCACTAAAACTTATTGCTAACTTCCACACAACAATTAGAACCTACTGGAAATGAAACTTTTTTACATTCTTACCCTATTTAGCTGTAGCATTGGGCTTGCACAGATTAAACCAACTTCGCCACAAGAAGTATCCAAGGCGTTGCAATCTAAAGCGGCGCTTACGGAGCAATCCTTGTTCAAAAATATTCCCTTAAAAAATATTGGGCCCACCGTAATGAGTGGTCGGGTAGCAGACCTAGAAGTAAACCCGGACGATCCAACTGAATTCTACGTTGGTTATGCCTCTGGGGGGGTCTGGCACACGCAGAACAATGGCACCACATTTACTCCTATTATGGATAACGCACCTAGCATCAATGTTGGGGATATTGGCATTCATTGGCCATCCGGAACCATTTGGGTAGGTACCGGGGAGAATATCTCTTCACGTTCCTCCTATTCGGGCATTGGCATGTTGAAAACTACGGATAACGGAAAAACATGGGAGCGTAAAGGTTTAGACGATGCACATCACTTTGGACGCATCCTAGTGAATCCTAACAACCCAAGCGAAGTAGTTGTTGGGGTTACCGGACACCTTTACTCCCCTAATGAGGAACGTGGCATATACAAAACTACTGATGGTGGTACTACATGGCAAAAAACCTTATACATTAACAATACAACAGGAATAATAGATGTGGCATATGCGCCCAACGATTTTTCTATACAATATGCCGCTGCTTGGCAAAAAGATAGAAAAGCTTGGGATTTTACCGGTAATGGAAGTGCCTCAGGAATTTATAAAAGTACCGATGCTGGTAGCTCATGGGTTAAAGTATCAACCAAGGAAAGTGGTTTCCCAACAGGAGAAGGTGTTGGTAGAATTGGCTTTGCAGTTTACGATTCGCAAACGGTCTACGCTGTGCATGATAATCAATTCAGGAGACCTAAAAAATCAGATGAAGCATCCAAAAAAACGAAAGGCCTAACAAAGAAGGATTTCACTTCCATGACACCGATTGATTTTCAAAAATTGGACAATGCCAAGTTAGATACGTTCTTAAAAGGTAATCGTTTTCCTAAAGAATACACAGCCGCTATAGTTAAGGAAATGGTATCCAAAAATGATATACGCCCATTGGATTTAGCACGCTATTTAGGAAAAGATGACCCTGAAGCGCCAGACACATCTGTTATAGGCGCGGAAGTGTACCGAAGTGATGACGCAGGGAAAACATGGAAAAAGCAGAATGAGAAGTACATAGATGACCTGTTCTACAGTTATGGGTATGTGTTTGCCCAAGTACGTGTAGATGCTTCCAACAAAGATAAAATCTATCTATTGGGCGTTCCCATTATTAAGTCTGATGATGCGGGTAAGACCTACACTTCCATACAAAAGGAAAACGTGCATGTAGACCATCATTCCTTATGGGTAAACCCTAAAAAACCTGGACATTTGATCAACGGAAATGATGGGGGATTAAATATTTCATATGACGACGGTGAACATTGGACCAAAAACAATTCCGAATCTGTTGGCACCTTCTTTGCCGTAAACATAGACCACCAAGAGCCGTACAATGTCTATGGAGGTCTCCAAGATAACGGTGTTTGGATGGGCGCCCACAATGCTAAAAGCGATTTTGCCTGGCAACAGAGCGGACATCATCCATGGAAAGGTATTGCAGGAGGCGATGGGATGCAAATACAGATAGATCGCAGAAACCCTAACATTATTTTTACTGGTTCGCAATTTGGCTACTATTCCCGTATAGATATTGAAAAGGACACACGTACCTTTATAAAACCTAAGCACAAATTGGGAGAAGAACCCTATCGCTTTAATTGGGAATCCCCTATCCTACTTTCTACACACAATCAAGATATTCTTTATTTTGGAACCAACAAGCTCATGCGGTCCATGAATCAAGGAGATTCCTGGGAAGCTATTTCTTCTGACCTTACCGCTGGAGAAAAAAAAGGCAATGTTCCCTATGGCACATTGACCACTATTTCTGAATCCCCTTTCCAGTTTGGACTTCTCTACTCGGGAAGTGATGATGGCATGGTTCAGGTATCCAAAAATGGCGGTAATACTTGGGAGGTGCTTTCCTCCTCTTTTAATAAAAATCTTTGGGTAAGCAATGTAGTAGCATCGGTACATAAAAAAGAACGGGTATATGTAGCTTTAAGCGGTTACCGTTTAGATGATTTTTCTAGTTATTTATATGTAAGTAACGATTATGGTAAAACTTGGAAATCTATCGTCTCCAATATCCCTAATTCTCCCGTAAACGTAATCATCGAGGATCCTGAAAACGAAAACCTCCTCTTTGTAGGTACCGATAACGGGCTCTACGCTTCCATAAATCAAGGAGTATCCTGGGAAACTTTACAGAACGGCATGCCTAGTGTGGCCATACATGATTTGGTCATTCAACCCGAAGCAAAGCATTTGATTATAGGTACGCATGGCCGTGGCATCTACAAAGCGGACATTTCTCCATTACAACTGATGAGCCCAATAATTATGGGCAAAAAACTCTATGTTTTTGACCTAGAAGACATTAAGCACTCCGGCAGATGGGGTAGCTCTTGGAGCTCATGGATGAAAGCAAACACTCCAGGATTGGACCTTACCTTTTATTCTTCAAAGGCAGATACCTTTAAGGCAATGGTGAAAACAGATGACGATATTATGGTGAGTGATACCGAATTAAAAGCAGACCATGGCCTAAACGTACTTTCATTTGATGTGGCATTTTCAAAAGCAGGTAAATCGGCTTATCTAAAAGAGCATAAGGCGAAATTGAACGAAGCAAAAGATGGGAAGACCTATCTGCCAAAAGGCACCTATACTATTGAGCTTATCGGAAATGGAGAGAAGGAAACCAAAACGTTTACCATCAAATAAAAAAACATGAAGCATTTAAAAATAATTATTGCTTTACTATGCGGTCTGATAGGCTTTTGTACAATGGCACAACAACAAGAAAAACCTATAAAAGTGTTACTGGTTGATGGGCAGAATAATCATGTGCAATGGCCCAAAACCACACATATGCTTACAACATATTTAGAGGAAAGCGGTCTTTTTGAGGTGTCTATTTACCGTTCCGCATATACATGGAAAGGAGAGGAATTTATTCTAGAGTTTCCAATTGAGCAAGAACAACAAAGTGAAGCTTTGGAAAAATCAAAGCAAGACCCAAATTTCAATCCAGATTTTTCACAATACGATGTAGTTATCTCTAATTTTGGATGGAATGCGGCTGATTGGCCAGACGCTACACAAAAAGCACTAGAAGACTACATGAAAAATGGGGGTGGCCTAGTGGTTTTTCATGCAGCTGATAATTCGTTCCCAAATTGGAAAGCCTATAATAAAATGATAGGTTTAGGAGGTTGGGGCGATCGTACCGAAAAAGATGGCCCTTATGTGTATTATAACGATACAGGTGAATTGATTCGTGATACTTCTCCAGGAAATGGAGGCGGACATGGCCCACAAAGCGAATATCAAATACAACTTAGAAATATAGAACATCCCATTACCCTAGGTATGCCAGAACGTTGGATGCACACAAAAGATGAACTCTACCATAAGTTAAGAGGACCTGCCGAAAACATGGAGGTACTAGCAACTGCCTATGCCGACCGAAATAACAAAGGAACAGGAAGGCATGAACCGGCATTGATGGTGTTGAACTATGGAAAAGGACGCATATTCCATAACATCATGGGGCATGCAGATTATTCAGTTGCCTGTGTTGGTTTTGTAACAACTATGTTGAGAGGTACAGAATGGGCTGCTACTGGGAAAGTAACCCAAGAAATACCCGAAAATTTTCCAACAGAAGAAAAATCTAGTTCACTTCTAGAAAATGATTGATTTTATCTTAAAAAAAAGCCGTTCTATCCAAAGTAAAAATTTATGGAGTTAACCTTAAGTATTCCAGCCTTACTATTCCCCGCTATTTCATTAACTATGCTGGCCTATAATGCTCGATATCTTGCTATAGCGGCCTTGATTCGTCAATTACATCAAAAATATCAAGAAACAGCATCTGAATCGGTAGGTTTGCAAGTTAAAAAGCTGAGTAGGAGGCTAACCATCATCAAAAATATGCAAGCTGCTGCCATCTTTAGCTTTTTATTGGCCGTTATCACCATGGGTTTGGTATATCTAGAATTTTCTACTTTGGCTAATATTATTTTTGGGATAAGCCTCTTTGCTTTAATGACTTCTTTAGTATTGAGTTTTATAGAAGTACAGCTATCTACAAAGGCACTTTCGATTCAACTGAAGGATATGGAATAAAAGTTTTATAGAAGTCAATTTTTTTCTTAAAAATATGAATTTGGACATGCCTGTACTGAAGGAAAAATAGCCTCTAGTAGGTCTCCATACGCTTAGGTTCGACGAATAGCACAAACCAACTAACTAGTCTGTTTTATTTTACCCAATTTCAAAAAATATACTTGAAGGGTCTATGTTATTCTAATTTTGTTCGACAAAATACAAGATGCGTGTATAACGACAACCCTATTGTCTTTTAACCAACCAACTGGTCTGTTCTTTCCATACTCTAAAAGGTATTTCACCGAACTAAAAACTAAAAATTAGAAGAATTTTACCAATCGGTTAGGGTTTGCTATGCTTTTTAAAGCATAGCACATAAAACTATAGTCAGTGGTTTCGCAATCCGCCTATTATTGATTTTAAAGAGCGAGCAGTACCACCCTTTCAGATAATTATTCAAATTTCCATGATGATAACATCATAAAAATGTCTTACAATAACGTAAAAGTCAACCTATTGACATACGTTTTTCCTCATAAAAACCAATTAGATGCACTTTTTACTATATTTAAACCCAATAATATTATTATATTTAGTGTCCTACCAAACTTAAAATTTTGTTATGAAACGTGTTAAGGAGCTTAGCTTCTTTAAAAATATAAAAGAAGTAAGAGAATTCGAATTTGGAACTTTTTACTTTTTTGATGCCTTAGTTATTTCAGAAATAAACGCAGGTATATTTTTCCAATGGGAAATGGCAAAAAAAGCCGTTAAAGCTTCAAAGGAATTTTATGGGGAAAATGAACCGATTGCCTATATATCGAACCGTATTAATAATTACACAGTAGCTCCTGCTGATTGGCTTAAATTTTATACCAACAGGCATGAATTAACCCTTTATTCTGTGGTTGGCAGCACCAAAGGTAGTCTGCCTAGTACGTTTTTGGAGAAAATGTTTTTCAAGGGTTCCTTGCAGCAATTTGATGATTTAGAAAAAGCTATAGCATGGAGCATGGATAACATCAAAAAGCGTAGAACATTATCCTAGTCTTCAAAAGTCCTGATAGCAGAAAAGCAGACCTTCATAAACAACAACTTGGGAAACCAACAGATACATTTGTGTTTGTTCTTTATGAATATAATGTACAATCCTTGTTTATTGATTCCCCTAGAATTTGCTGTCTATTCATCAGAAAATTCTATTTAAAAGCAACAATAGACAACAAATATTTAATTAAAGGTTCTCTTTATTTTCCAGTTGATAGGGAACCTCTATCATAGTTATCACTCTTGTAATATTCTTATTATTTTTCAAAATCAAACGATAATTACCATAATATAAGGTCTCCAACCTTACTCGATTATTCTGTAATCCACCAACCTCTTTATATGGCAATAAAGGCATCTCATTGTTCCTTATCATCAACCGTATTCTATTATCTTTTATTTTAATAATTGAAAGTGCTTTCTGCAATATCTATGTTTTTAGTTGACTATTATCCGATAGTGTAGTAAAACGACAAGAATCCAACACCAAAGTAATATCCTTGTTTCGCAGCTTCTTTCCATGTGCGTTTAGTGGAACACACGATTATATCTTCTTAGATAAAGTTGTGTACTTCATTTCAAATGTATCAAAATGCTGTTTTTTTTGGTTTAAAGTACTCCGCAACGCTCATTTCTGTTTAACAAAAGATTCTTAAATAAGGCATTTGACCTTTAAAATCTAAACGGTCTTTTTCTTATGATTAAAATGGGTCTAAATAATTTAATTATAATACACCGCAGTTGGGAATACGCCAATTGCACTGTATCTTTGTAGTATAAACTTATACTACAATACAATGAGCGGAATTCTAAATTCGTCGATTGGAAGAAAATTTGCCATGGCACTTTCGGCACTCTTCCTCATGGTTTTTTTATTACAACACTTTGCCATAAATATACTTTCAGTTTTTAGTCCTGACGCGTTTAACGATGTGTCTCACTTTATGGGGACTTTCTGGGCAGTTCAATACCTATTGCAACCCGTTCTAATATTTGGAGTGATTTTTCACTTTGTAATGGGTTTTGTGCTAGAAATAAAAAACAACAAAGCAAGGCAAGTCAGTTATGCCAAAAGTAAAGGGTCTGCTAATTCGTCTTGGATGAGCAGAAATATGCTACTAACTGGAGCTGTTGTATTAGCCTTTATGATACTTCACTTTATTGATTTCTGGATTCCTGAAATCAATATAAAATATATTCAAGGCGATATGTCGGGCTTGCTAAATCCTAACGTTGCGGATAGTGGTTTAAGATACTATGAAGAGCTAGTTCATAAATTTGCAAATCCGTTACGTGTTGGAGCTTACGTATTAGCATTTGTGTTATTGAGCCTGCACTTGTTACATGGTTTCAGTTCTGCATTTCAATCTGTAGGAGCAAATAATAAATATACCAAAGGGTTAGAAGGATTTAGTAAGGTTTATGCGATTGGGATTCCACTCGGATTTATTTTTATTGCACTATTTCACCACTTTAACCACTAAAAAACAGCTTGTATGGCTTTAGATTCTAAAATACCAAAAGGACCACTTGCAGACAAGTGGACAAAT
>RCNB010000450.1_pt1 | contig 28323 bp, 26 predicted proteins | sample 2041321 | NCBI WGS metagenome assembly RCNB01 (sample SAMN09708232, study PRJNA481090) | Marine sediment metagenome, whole genome shotgun sequencing project. | reverse complement strand
CTCCGCCCGCTTCGTCCAGCCCCGGAGTATCAATCAGAAATACGCCGCCGGCCTTCACCTCGTTCCACGGTTGCATCGATGACCGACGAGTTTCGCCATGCAATGGGCTAACTGTAAACGCCTCTTCGCCAATCAGCGCGTTCAGAAGGGATGACTTGCCGGTGCTAACGCGGCCGAACACGGCGAGATGAAGATGGCCGTGATCGAGCTTGTCGAGCATGGCTTGAACTGCGTCGTAATCATTAGCCAGCGACTCACGCACACCCGCAGGCAGTCGCGCATCAGCAATCAACTCGCGCAGGCTTTCGCGCGCGAGTGTCAGGTGCTCTGAGCCACCGTCTGGCTCAGCTTCACCGGTTGTCGGGCTTTTCGTCCAGCGCCATTTCGGCAACGCGTCGAACGCCCGCTTCAATATGTTCACTGATGCCTTCCTCGAATTCTTTTGACGCGATGTCGGGAACGAGTTCCCCATGCCGCGATAGCGTCAGAACCAGGCTCCGACCAAGCGCGTCGAATATCAAACCATATGCGACGGCATGTACGAGCCCACCGGCGACGGTGCCAACGCCTGGAAACGCTTTGAGGCCGTTGCCAGCGACCGCTAATGACAGTGGTAGCGCACGGCCGACACGACTCTGACTAAGATTGAGAAACTCTTCGATGTCGAGATCTCGTGGCGCAGCGCCATAGAGCTTGCAAAGCTCCTGCGTCATCGTCGTACCTACGTAGCCCTGGATCAGCACATCCGTTCCCGGGCTGACTGCGGCCAGCGAACCGAATACGGCTTTGCGAGTGGCACTACGAATAATTTGCTCCGAGCGCTGCACTCGATACTGCGCTTCGGCGTCAGCCAGTTTGTCTGCGGCAAGGTGGAAAACAGCGCGGTCGCGCTTTTTATCCATCGAGCCGCTACTGTCATCGAGTACCCGGTTGATAGCTACGACAAGGACGCCGATGTCCGCTGGTCGCTGGCGACGAACGATTGCTTCCGAACCGTCTGCGCCTCGTTCCACAACATCGACTTCGCCGCCGGCCGATACGGCGACGAGTCGATCACGTTCGATAGCACTGCCCATATCGTCAAGATGCTCGAGCAAGCGCTGCATCAGAGCAGCCTGTTCATCCGCATCGAAACGATCCGATTTGTTCATGACCAGAACCAGCGGTTTGCCAAGCTCGACGAGCGACTCGACGGCCTGCTTCTCGGCGCGAGTCAGATCACCATCGCAAACGAACAACACGACATGCGAGCGTCGCGCTTCTTGCGTGGCTATTTCGTCAAAACCCTTGTCGTGGCCGGCGGTACCAGGCACATCCGTTAGCAGGATTTCGTCGCCCGTATCGTTGCGCCAGCGGTAGTGACGAATATCGGCTGTCGAACCACCCACGACGTCGACTGACACGTTTGCATCGGGCACCAGAGCTTTGATCAGTGAACTCTTGCCCGTGCTGATCTCTCCGAAAAAACACAAATGCACGGCACCGCTCGCCTGGCGCGACGCAAGTTGCTGGAGTTCGGCTTGAGCCGCGCTAACGTCAATGCCCGAAGCCTCGGCTTCCGAGATTCGATGCCTGATGTCTTCCCGTGTCAGCTTGCCCGCTGCTATCTTCTTACTTGCTGGCCGAATTTCACGCCGCACGACCAGCCTCCAGACCAGCCAGACTGCGGTAAGGACCAATGCCGCCATGACGGACAGATAGCCATAGCGCAGCGCCCTGGGGGCCTCTAACAGCCTGTCCCAGACGTTCAGAGCTGACTCGGTAAGAAACAGCATCGCGCCGATCGCGACAATAAAGACCAGCAGGATCAGTAACGCAACGACGATGCGAGTAAGTCGATCGAGCTTCATGGGTCTAGTATGCCTGCCGCCGGGTCGCGGCTAAAGCCGCGGCTACATCAAGCTCTCAACCCAGCGATTCATTTTGGCTTCAAGCATGGAAAGTGGCATCGAACCATCTTTGAGCAGTTGGGCGTGAAATTCGCGAACGTCGAACGCGTCGCCGAGCCTTGCCTCGGCACTCCTTCGAATTTCCAGTATCTTGAGTTGCCCGATTTTATACGCCAGCGCCTGACCCGGAATGGCCATGAAACGCTCGGCTTCCGAAACGGCCCGCGTTTCCGAGACCGCGGAATTTGCGTACATGAAGTCGAGAACCTGCTGTCGCGTCCAGCCCTTCGCATGAATACCGGTATCAACAACAAGACGAATCGACCGCCATAATTCGGCGTTGAGCGAGCCGAATAGATCCATCGGGTCTTCGTAGAGACCCATTTCCCGGCCCAGGTACTCTGAGTAAAGGCCCCAGCCCTCGGTGTAGGCCGTCGATCCACCGAACCGGCGAAACCTCGGCAGATCCTCAGACTCACGCGCCAGTGATATCTGGAAGTGATGGCCCGGAATCGCCTCGTGCAGGAACAGCGACGTCATATCCCATTTTGGCCGGATGCCGACGTTGTAGGCGTTTGCGTAAAAGATGCCCGGGCGAGAGCCGTCTGGCGAACCGCTCTGATAAGAACCTTTGCTGGATGACGCTTCGCGGAAGGGTTCTACCCTGCGCACTTCAAAAGGCGTTTCCGGAAACAGCTTGAAGAGCCTGGGGGCAAGTCCCGCGATGTGCGCAGACATGTCACGGTACGCCTGGATCAACTTCTCAGGCTCGTCGAAGAAAAACTGCGGGTCAGAGTACACATACTCGAAAAACTCATTGAGACTGCCCTCAAAACCGACTGCCCCCATAACGCCGCGCATCTCACCATGGATACGCTCTACCTCACCAAGGCCGATCTGGTGAATCTCCTCAGGCGTGTAGTCGGTGGTTGTGATTGCGCGAACATTGTGCGCATACCACGCTTCGCCGTCAGGCAAATCAAACAGGCCAACCGACTCCCGCGCTGCACTCAGGTATTCATCGCCCATGAAATTATTAAGGCGTTCGAACGCTGGCAGTATTTTGTTCGCTATTGCCTCTTTGTAAGCGCCGCTCAGGCGCTCTTTATCCGCCTCACTAAAATTGTCCGGCATGTTGAGAATGGGCGAGTAGAAACCACTTTCCTCAACTGAATCGACAAGCTGCGATTCAAGTTGCGGAACGTACTTGGCCATTAGAATTTTCGGTTGCGTGACACCCTGTCGAATACCTTCCTTCATATTGTCGATCGCTTGATCAACGTACACAACGAAGCCATCGATGCGGCTCAGGAAGTCATCGTAATTCTTCACCGTCTTGAAGGGGTGTATACCGGTTCCACTACCGAGATTTACGAAAGAACTCGTAGCCGAGCGAAACTGGTTCATCGGTGCGAGGTGCGACGGAAATTGCTTGCCGGCCAGCGATGTCTCGCGTTTGAGCTTGAAAATGTCGTAACTCAGCTTGTCCTGGTGCGAGAGTCCGTCCCTGTCAATTGTCAGAATTCGCTGCAGGAATTGCTCGTCGAGCGCACGCGATGCTTCTCGATGCTCGGGGCCGATGGAGTTCGCGTACTGGTCATCGTAGCGATCGTCACCGATTGACGTCGCACTGATCGGCGAGAGCTCAAGTGAGCGCACGAAGTGCTCGTCAAATAGTCTATTGAGGGCCTCCGCCGGGTCGTCAGCTGCTAGCTGCGAATTGGTCGCCTGATCATTGCCGCAAGCTACGACAAACAGCGCCGTAACCAGCAATAGTGCGGGTCGTAATATCATTGAGAGTCCCCCTGGTTGGTGGGGGAGGATATCAGACGAAGAAGCCCAGATCGCGTTGCACGAAGTTATCCAGGTTAGGCGCGACAATATCCAGGTCAACGTCTGGTATGCCAAACCAATTTGCCAGCGTCGCAGCGAACTGATCGGCTGACGTTGATGGAATCATGCGACCCGCGTTATCGGTATCGTCCGGCCCGCCAATCTGCAATAGCGGGTAGGTACCGTAAATATCCTGACCACTGACAGCGCCACCGACGACCATTTGATTGCCACCCCAGGCATGGTCAGTGCCATCACCATTCGAAGTTAGCGTTCGGCCAAAATCAGATTGTGTGAAGGTCGTAACGCCGTTGGCGATACCAAGTTCGACCGTGGCTGCGTGAAACGCCGAGATTGCGTCACTCACACCTTGTAGCAAGCCAGGCTGCGCGTTGACCTGATCGTCGTGGGTATCGAAACCACCTGTGCCTATGAAGAAAACCTGTCGTTGCATGCCCAACTGGTCACGAGATGCGATCAATCTGGCGACGGCCTGCAGTTGATTGCCCAATCCGCCCGATGGGAACACGGTTGTGATCGCACCTGAGTCGCGCGCGCTCGCGATGGCCGCGGATACCGCGTCTGCCGAATCGATGGCACGACGTTGAATCTCAGCAAAACCACGTTCGTAGATCGAACCGTATTGCGCGTCCACAATTCGCCCGAATGTTTGCCGCTGTTCGTAGAGCGGGTCGGTCGGATCGGTCGAGAAGCCTTCAAACTGAAGCGGGCCATTTGCCCCCATGACATACGCGACTGTCTCGTCTCCTGACTGGAACAGGCTTGTGCCGGATAGCGACGCATTTGTTGCCATTTGTTGGGTCGCGACATTGCTGCGTATCAAATCGGCCATACGTCCGGCCCAGCCGGTCTTGCTGGTGCTTGCGCCCTTGAGCGAATGCCATTGAGCCTGCTGATCGTTGTGCGAGAACAACTGTGTGGGCACGATCACAGACTGGTTGAGGTACTGGTCCCGCGTGGTCGGTTCAACCAGCGGGCCAACATTCGCAACCAATGCTGCCTGGCCGGTCTCGAAAAGAGACTGGATACCGCCCATCACCGGATGCAGGCCATACTGTGCGCCGTCCGGGGTCAGCGGGTTAATCGCCAGCAACTGCTCTTTTGGAATTGCGAGGTTTTGCCGTGCATTTGCATAAACGGTGTATTCGGCGTCACTGCGCGGCACGAGCATATTGAACGAGTCGTTGCCGCCGTGCAGAAACACACAAACGAGTGCGCGGTAGTCATCAAACGGAGCGGCACTTCCCACAACTTGCGAGTAGGCCATGCCCGGCGTAGCAGCTAACGCCGCAGCTGCACCGCTGTTAATCAGAAAATCGCGTCGATTCAAATATTTCATAGTTGCTCTCCCGGGATACGGCCCGCTGGCACTTAACGCTGGTAGGCGTATTCCGGTGATGTCGTAATAAAGTAAATTGTTTCGGCTGCTCGAAGCGCTGGATCCGTCGCCGGAATAATGGCGAGCATGCCGGCGATTTCGTTGCGTAAAGTGTCTGAAATCTCGCCACCAAGCAACTTGCCCGCAACCGTATCAATCAGCAGATCAACATCACCAGCCACAGCCATGTCTTCTTCGAAGTTGATGTAAACGTCATCAGCTTCGAGATCGCTGTTTAGTGAGTTGGCGGCGAACGCCTGGTAGAACATGAAGTTCGTCACGTAGGTATTCAGATACTCGGTCGAGATTTCGAGCTCCGGGGCAACAAAGCTGTTGTTTCGAATCTCACCCGGCGGCGCGAAGAATGGACTGAAGAAATTGAACACGTGCGGCGCCTGCAATGGTCCTTGCCCGAATATGATGTAGACAAAATTGAGAGGGTAACGACCGCTTTGCGATGTGGCATCGTATGCACGCCACAGTTGCGTGAGGCGAAGTATCGGTTCTTTTATCTTGCCGTCGATCTCAATCGGTATATCCGGGCGAGCTTCATCATCAAGGAGTATGGCTCGCACGACGGCACCGAGGTCACCTCGCACACCGCTGCCGCTGTCGTTAAACACAGCTGCAACACGAGACACGTAGCCCGGCGATGGATTGCTGGTTACCAATCTTTGGATCAGGCGAATCGCGATGAATGGACCGACGTTTTCGTGGTAGAAAATATTGTCCAGTGCGGCCGCAAGATCCTGATCGCCCGTCTGGCCGGCCGGAATTGTTACTCCGTTGAGCGCCTTTTTGGAGCCGGTGTCGTGAAAATCGGGCCACAGTTCCATCGGCGCGACCTGGCGCTCGGCATTGGCGAAGTTTATGTGAAACCGCGGTGCCCCCGCGTAGGTCCAGCCAGTATAGACATGCGCGAAGCCTTCGATGATCGACTGGTCGTAGGTGGGAATCTGTTGATTCTGCGCGTCGAGCTTTGGCGTACCATCTTGATTCAACTCGAGGAGACCAATCGAAAACAGCTGCATGAGCTCGCGGGCGTAGTTCTCGTCGGGGCGGATGTTGATCACCGGATCCGGCTTCTCATTCCCGAGCATGCTGAGATAAACACCCATTGATGGGTGCAAAGTGACTTTTTCTAGCAAGTCACGATAGTTGCCGAATACGCTCTGGGTCAGCATGTCGTAATAACTTGCCAATCCGTAGGGTTGGCCATTCAGGGCACCCTGCTGTGACACAACGAATATTTCGGACAACGCAAACGCGACCCGTTGCCGTAACTGATCGTCACCATGAAGCGAATTACGGAACCAGATGTCGACGCGATCGGCCTGCAGCTGGCCCATGAATTGTGGCGGCGGCAAAGATTGCATGTGCGGTAGCTGCAACGATGCCGGTCTTCGCATCTGGTCGTTGATCCAGCCTTCGAACCCCATCGTGATGACGCGTTGTGCCTCGGCCTCGGTCGCGCCGAAACTGGCCTGATTCAGAAACTGAAATGCCTCCGCTTTGGCTATCGCTGGCGGTGGGGGAGGCGGCGGTGGACCAGGCGGACTCCCGTTGGAGCCGCCGCCGCAACCACCAAGGCCCAGCATCAATGATGCGATTAATGAGATCAGTCTGGTGCTACTCATATGCTCTAGTTCTCTTTGACCGACTCCAGAAAAGCGACCTGCTCGTCCGTTAACAAATTCTTCAGCGTTATCAGCATTGTCACTTGCTGCTTCTTGACTTCGTTCTCGGCCTTCAGCGCAACACTGACATGCTCGAGAACCTGCTCCGTGTCGATTGGCGATCTATCCAGTTCAACCATCATTCCCTGATACGCCTCGCGAACATCCCACTCGTGTTCGGCGACATTCGCCTGCACTTCCACAACTGCGGCCTTTATGGCCGTGAACTGTTGCTTGCTGAGATTTAATTCAGCCTGATGCTTCAAGATAACATTGGGTGGAAACAGCTTTCCTTGAAAGACATCGCCTTTCGGCTGTTGTGCAACCGACGTTGTAGCCGCCAGACATACCGTCACGGCCAATATCCACAGTTTCTTTCTCATAACAACGTTCCTCCTGCCAGATCCGTTGACTCAAACAACGCTGGCAATTCCTGATATATGTCAAATCTCTTCTCGGAAAGCAGCACATCACTTGGCGCAGTCCAGGTAGTCGACCCCAGCAAATCTACAACTTGTATATAAGGTGGTTCTTCGGTTGGACTCTGAATTGTCAGAGCAATAGCAACGACGGCAAGCGTGGCCGCAACAGCAAATCCGACATACCGTCGGCGCGATGCAGCAACCTGCGTCTCAGCCGCGCCCCAGACTTTTTCGAACGACGGCACACTGCCCTGCTCTGCCTGACCAAAAGATCTTGTGACGGCATCGCGTAATTCTTTATCTGATTTCATTCGCCAATTTCCGTTCGGGTTGCAATTTTCGATCGCAGCGCTTTTTTCGCTCTGTCGTAGTGGACACGACCGGTGCCTGTCGATACACGCATGACTTTTGCCGCTTCTTCGATCGTAAGCTCTCGGCAAAACACAAGTTCAATAATGTCCCGCTGGCGAGCCGGCAGTTCTTGCACCGCATTCCAGATACTCGGATCTCGCTCCGGTTCTTCTGCGTGAATCGTCTCCGCTGACGCCAGTTGTTCGTGCTGCTTTACCAACCGTAGTCGGGATGCAGCGCGTCTGTATCGACCGCGCGCGAGGTTCTGCACGACGGAGAATACGAAGGTCTTGAGCGACGATTTATTGTCAAATCGGGCAGACCCACTCAGCAACTCCACATAGGCCTGTTGCATCAGATCCTCCGCGGCAGCGTTGTTGAAATCACATCGGGAGAGTGCCCAGCCGTACAACTGGCCATGAACGGCTGCCAGCGCCGCACGCGAAACATATGGGTTTTTGTCCAGAGCATCGCTTTCCCTCATACCGCCTCCTGAGAGATTGGTGTCGTGAGGTGGATGCTCATATGACACGTTTGCTTACGTTTTGACGCCCTTCTACGCGCAGTCTTCCATTACCGGCGCAAATGCCGTCGTCGCAACCCGGCAGCCCGCAGCTGTCTGGTGCAACGTGAACGAGATGGTTTCCGCGCAACCCAGTGGGCGGAATACAATCATGATCGTGACACCATGTTCGACACCGTCGACTCGTTTGCGGAGCCCGGCATCGCAATCCACGACAAAGCGATCGTCTTCGAACGCTCCCATGTTAGAGAGGCTGGCGAGATACGCGGTAACCTGCGCGCAGATGCGGTCAGCGAGCCGCGAATTGTCCGACTCGAAGATTGCCCAACGCGTTGCATGATCAATTGTGCTGATTATTTTCAAACAGAGCCGGCGAACCGGGAGGCTCGCAAATTTGCGATGCGATTCGCTGCCGCGACCCATGGTGACCGAAGCCTGAACGCGAGCCTTGCCTGCCGGACCTCTTGCGATGACATTCAAGCCTTCTCGCGACAGTGTATGCACATCACCGTCGTCGACATCGAAGGCAGCAACCAGGTCACGTGTGAATCCCATGCCCTGCTGATCCAGCTCGTGCCAGGGCCCATAGGTTCTATCAAGTTTGCAGAGCAACCCTGCTAGCGCGCCGCCCACAGCCCGGGGCCCGCGCTCGCTATCGCTGCGCTCATACATGCGTGGAAAATAGCCAATCATGCTGGGACTCGCCAAACCAGCGTCACGTACGCCAGCTACTGCTGTGGCCGGAGTCAGCCAATCAACTCCCGGGTCGACGATCAACATTGCTCCACGTTCGCGACAATACAACTCCGCTGCCAGCAGCGATGCCGGCCCCAGATCGCGACATTTGCCAGGTGGTGGCACGTAGAGCAGATCGAATTGAGCGATCCGCTGCAGAGCGAACAAGCCGGTCTCATCGCTACGTGAACCTACAAGATCGTAGTCGGAAAGTTCCTGTCCGTCGGAGCCTTGCTGCGCATGTTGCACATAGGCTGAATCAAACGGTGTGTTCACGCTTACTGTGGGTTCCGGCCGATGCATCGGAAACGGTGATTCGACAGCTGCGATCGTTGACGTCAGTAGCAGATCCGCAATGAAATTCTCAACTCCCTCTCGATAGTTCGCGCGCCGATACAATTCCTGATCGGTCACAAGACCGGTGGCGGGGTCGACACGCTGTAGAGTGAGATTGAATACTTCACCGCTGTCTTCGTCGATACCATCGTAATCGATAGCAGCGCGGATGCTTTCAGTTGACCCAGGCTCCAGCGCGCGCAGCACCAGCGCGGATCCACTGGCAGGCAGACAGATCATCGCGCCACGTGCATTGTTAGCAACGCGCACAACGTACAGGTCCTTACCGCCGTGCTCGAAGAATTGTTTCGCCGCCGGACCCAAACTGGAGCGTGTCCAACTGTCGCCAAAACGACGGCGATATTCACCATAGCTGTGAACGAGAAGTGGTTCGTTCAGGGGGCCACGCAAAGCACGACCGACAAATACGGCCGTGGTCTCAGGCGACACATCGATGGGTTGATCCATCGGTGACATTTCGGTGACCGTAATTCCTCGGTCAACAACATCTGACAAGCTTATCTCCGAAACAGTCAGATAATGATTACCGTATTCTAATCAGTGGCCGCCCACGATGCCATTGGATTCGATAGTATCTGAACTATGAGTGACCATTTGGCAGCTGCATTTCCTCAACTGGCGAGCAATTTGCCAAAGATTGTCCTCGCCGATTTGCCAACGCCGGTGGCTAAGTTGCCGCTTGCTACGACGTTCGGCAATCGCCATGTTTCCATCAAGTACGACAATCAGACAGGTCGATTGTACGGCGGCAACAAGGTTCGAAAGCTCGAATACCTCCTGCAGCGGGCGAGTGACAAGAATGCGAAGCGCGTTGCGACCTTCGGTACTGTGGCGTCGAACCACGCGTTGGCAACATCCATATACGCCAAATCGATGGGGCTCGATTGTACTTGCCTGCTGTTTCATCAAAGCCGCACGCCGAACGCACCAAGCGTACTCAATATGCATTTGCAAAACGAAACGGAGCTGGTGCCCGTCGGTGGCAATCGCAAAGAACAAGTCGGCACCATGCGCCGCTACTTTCGAGACCGCGATATTTGGGTAATACCGGCCGGTGGCTCGTCCTGGCTGGGCGTGGTTGGCTTCGTCAATGGCGCACTCGAACTCGCCGATCAAATTGCGTCCGGTGAGGTCTGTGCACCCGACCGGCTGTACGTGGCAAACGGCACGATGGGCACGGCGGCAGGTATCGCGCTCGGCCTGGCTCTTGCCGAACTGCCAATTGAAGTCCATGCGGTCAGGGTCACCCATGACTTCGTCGCGAGCCCTCCGGCAATGCGGCGCCTGATGGTCAAGACCGCGACAATGCTAAACCGACTGGACGCGTCGATACCGGCGGATCTCTCTGATCGAACTCGCTTATGTTTTCGAGATGAGTTTTTTGCAGGTGGTTACGCCCATACAAACGAAGAAACTGTTAGCGCGGTCGACACCGCACGCGAACAACTGGGGCTGACACTGGAAACAACTTACACGGGCAAAGCAATGGCAGCGCTGTTACATGATATTGAGCAGCCCGAATTCGCGGAGCAATCGATGCTGTTCTGGAATACCTACAGTTCGAGACCGTTACCAGTAGGAAGCGAACGGCCGAATGACGTTTCGCGATTACCCGATGAGTTTCTTCGTTACTACGATTGAAACGCTCATAAAGACTCCGACTCCGACTCTTCCTCTACCTCACGAATCGCTTCATCGATCATCTCGCGAACTTCAAGCAGCGTAGGCGCATCCGGGTCGATCTCCACCGTGTTGTGAACTAACACTGCACGCGCAAGAACCTCGTCCATGTCATGCAAGCCGACTCGAACCGGCACGCCGTTGGCGACACTCGCAATCGTACGCAATTGATCTTTGTCCGCCTGGCGCAACGGCGCACCTGCCTGGTTTTCCTCATCTTGCAGCAGGCTTTCGAGCCGGTCGGCAGGACTGATCGTATCGTCCTCCAGCGGCTCGTGGCTCTCGAAGTACATATCCCCGTCACGCCAACCGAGCAGGTACGGCTCGTTAATAATCATTACGGTCTCGCCGATCTCGACGAGCTCATAAAGCAACTCGATATTCTCCGGGTACAAGCGCACGCAGCCATGACTCACGCGCATGCCAACGCCATATGGCTGATTAGTGCCGTGAATAAGATAGCCCGGCATATCCAGTTTGAGCACGCGCGTACCCAGCGGATTATCGGGGCCGGCAGGCACGATAGAGGGCAAAGGGTCACCTTTTTCGGCGTGCTCGCGACGAACCGACGCAGGGACGAACCACTGCGGATTCCTAGCCTTTGCAATAACGGTGGTTGCACCGAGCGGCGTCTCCCAACCCACACGACCAATACCAATTGGATAGCTTTTTACGATTTGCGGCTGCCCTTCAGGTACGGCCGGAAAATAGAAAAGACGCTTGGACGCGATATTGAGAATGACACCCTGTCGCGGCACGTTAGGTAACACGTACTGTGTCGGCAACAGAACGGGTGTCTGCTCGCCAGGCAACCACGGGTCGACGTCCGGGTTAGCTGCGATCAGTTCGTCATAACCCAGCCCATAAGCGCGGGCGAGATCGGACAGCGTGTCTTCTCCGCGCGTAAACACGATTTGCGGCACGCCGATAACCGATTGATCGGGTGATGCGAGAACAAAATGATTCGCCTGGATAGGATCTGCAACCGGGCGCTGTGAGAGTGGCACCACAGGCGTAGCGTCGCGCTGGCCGCGAACGGTATCAAGAAAGTCTTGCAGAGCGGCGCAACCCCCTAAAAAAAGCAGAGGCAGCAGCAATAAAATGCGCGGGGCTATGAGCGCTTACTCCTCTCTGGCAGCGCGAACTGATTCGGGCTCAACACAGTCCGGTATCCTGCCCTGTGCGCGCGCTTCATTGTAGAGCGGCAAAACTTTGATCCACTCTCCAACGAGCGAGTCGATACGCGTAGAACTTGACGGGTGAGTGGATGCGAATTCGGCCGGAGCTTTCGCCCCGTCTGGCACCATGTTCTTCCACAGCGGTACCGATTCGCGCGGGTCGAATCCTGCCTTGGCCATGTATTCGAGACCGATAACATCCGCCTCTGTCTCCTGACCACGCTTATACGGCAACAAGAGTCCGTACATCGCGCCCTGAGACAGCGCCTCTTGCGCCGTGTAGGTGGCACCGTAGTTGCCGCCACCAAGAAGAACGGCTGCTACAGCTATACCGACCTGCCCGGTACGACCCTGCAGCAATTTTCTTTTGGTGTGCCCGGCGGTTACGTGAGCGATTTCGTGTCCGATGACTGCAGCAAGTTGATGCTGGTTTTGTGCTGCTTTGAGAATCCCCTCATAGACAACGATCTTGCCGCCCGGCATAACAAATGCGTTCAGCTGATCGGTTTCGAGAATTGCCATCTCCCAGTTGTAGTCGCTATGTGGCGGTTCGAGAACCGAAACGACAGCGTTTGCAACACAGGCGATGTAGTCAATAATTTCGCGATTGGTCGTTAGCGGCGCCGACGCTTTCAGCTTTGCGAATTCACGTGCCGCCTCGGCCTCCATCGCGGCATCAGACGCTGCAAAACCAGCCGGCGCCCACAGCAATGCGCTACTGGCGATAATCCAGAGCGGTGTTGAGAAACTGTGTTTTTGCTTGCTCATGAGCGTTCCTGAAGCCGATACCCCAAGTATATCGACATTTTCGAGCAGCGCGGGTTCCCCAATTTAGCGCGGCAGGCGTGATTCGAAACGCCGCCGCCAACCCGCAGCATCAGCCTTTTCAAGGACACCGTCGACACTGGACATCAAGCGTTTCTGCAGTGGCTGCTTGATCTTGAAGCTGAGCGAGTACAGATCCCGATCGGCTGACAAGTCAGATAACAGCTCATCGCTGGTTCTGATTTCATCGGCGAGTCCAAGTTCGAGAGCCATACTCCCATACCAGTGTTCCCCGGTCGCGACCTTGTCAAGATCGAGATTCGGCCGGTATTTGCTGACCGCTGTTTTGAAAAGCGTATGCACGTCTTCAAGCTCTTCTTTGAGCTTGGCGCGATCTTCGTCGGTGTTCTCGCCGAACATCGTTACGGTTCGTTTGTATTTGCCAGCCGTAACTTGCTCGAAGTCTACACCGTGGCTATCGAGCAGACGGTTGAAGTTAGGAATCTGCGCCAGCACCCCGATCGACCCGAGAATGGCGAACGGCGCCACGTAAATTTTTGAGGCGACGCAGGCCATCAGATAACCGCCGCTTGCTGCAACCTTGTCGACGCATACGGTTAGCGGAATATCCCTGTCGCGAATACGAGCCAGCTGAGAGGCTGCGAGGCCATGCTCGTGGACGACACCGCCGTGGTTCTCGAGGCGGACGATAACTTCATCTTCCGCTGTCGCAACTTGCAGGATCGCGCTGACTTCTTCGCGCAATGAAGGAACCGCACTGGCTTTGAGGTCACCTTTGAAATCCAGGACGAAGCTGCGTGGACGGGATGACGACTCTTTTGCTTCAGCTTTTTCACGTTTCTTGTCTTCTTTGGCGTCCTTCTTTTTCTCGTCTTTGTTCAGAATCGCCTGGCGAAGCTCTGTTGCCAGTGACTTGTACTTCTTGTTGATGCTCTCAATTTCGAGGCCTTCGTGCGCCGCTTTACGCCCGGCAGCTGCCACAACACCGACAACGACAACGATCGCCGCAACGATTGTGACAGCCTTGAGGAGAAACAGACCGTATTCAATAAAAAACTGACTCATGGATTCTCTACCAGGTCACGCCTGAATGAGGAATTTCAAACAGCGAGACCTACATTGTTTTTCTGCAAGACCTGCTCTGCACGATAGCTGGAACGAACCATCGGGCCGGCAACTACTTCAAGGAAACCTTTTTCAAGGCCTTCGACTCTGTACAGGTCGAATTCATCCGGCGTTACGTATCGCTGTACCGCCAAATGATTCGGCGTGGGCCGCAAATATTGACCCAGTGTCAGTATGTCCACACCGGCATCACGCAGGTCATCCATCGTCTGCAGAATCTCTCTGTCGCGCTCACCAAGGCCCAGCATCAAGCTGGTTTTTGTCAGGACATCCGGGCGATGCTGCTTCGCATGCCGCAACACACTGATTGTCTGTTCGTAACTGGCGCGTGGGTCGCGTACCGGGTACGTCAGACGCTTCACGGTCTCGACGTTCTGCGCAAAGACCTCAAGTCCCGAATCGACCACAAGTTCGACATGCTTCATGACACCATTGAAGTCTGGCGTGAGCGCCTCAACAGCAGTGTCCGGATTCAGTTTTTTGATCTCACGCACGCACTTTGCGTAATGGGAGGCACCGCCGTCATCAAGATCGTCACGATCCACTGACGTGATCACAACGTATTCGAGGCCCATCAATTTCACGGCACGAGCTGTGTTTGCTGGTTCCTCTGCATCCAGCCAGCCTTTTGGATTTCCCGTATCAACTGCGCAGAACCGGCAGGCTCGCGTACACACTGAACCAAGCACCATGATGGTGGCCGTGCCGGCATTCCAGCACTCGCCGACATTGGGGCACATCGATTCTTCGCAGACGGTGCTCAGACGGTGATCTTTGACGATCTTCTGAACGGATGAGAAGCCGCTACCTGACGGCATTTTCGCCCGCAACCATCCGGGCTTCTGACCCCTGGCAATCGGCTCGGCATCACGGCGCGTTTTTACGCCGTTCTTTATGGCCGATATGCCGTCGTCGGTCTTGTACTTACTGCCGCTTTGGACGATCGGGACGCCGCGGAACTCTTTGTCGGTGCTACTGCTCATCCTGGGGTGCTGCATCGCAGAAAAAGGGCAGGCATTGTCGCACAGATTTATTCAAAAAAAATCCCGGCCGTAGCCGGGAGAGTCAGGGGGAATCGGTGCTGCGCCAGAAGAAATCTAGTGCAATCTTGACCAGCTCACGAGCTTCACAGCGTTTTTCTGCAGGTCAAAGTTGCGGGCCAATACGGCCTCTATGTCACGCTCATTCTGGTCCATATCCATTGGCTGGCTTAACTCCACCACGCCGCTGAATTCGTTGCCGCCGCGGTAATCTGCGTCGGTCAATATGAACTGCGTGTAGTACTTCGCGGACATGGGTCAAGATTACCCCTGCCTCTGGTTCTCAACTGTGAGCCAAAGCACAAAATACGGATTCGAGGTAAGATCATTGATTATGTTGCACTGCCGCAATCTCTCCGGTCGCGCAAATGGCTTGCGCAGCGTAGAATCCGCGCAAATTGACGACGCGGCGCACAGATTTCGCGCCGCAGCATATGTAATATCGGCTCGTAACTGCCTAACGCTTGGGCAGTTTTTCGAACCAACCACGCAGGAAACGAGCACATGGCTAAAAAGACGGGATTCGCACGTAGCTTCCTGATCGTTGCACTGCTGCTGGGCGCAGGCACCGCAGCGGCTCAGGACGAGCTCAGAAACACATTCTTTAAAGAGGCTGACGCAGCCAAGATTGCCGCGGATGTGGCTGACGCACAATTGCTCGCGCCGCGCAGCTACGAACGCGGCATGAGTGAGTACAACGCCGCCGAGGTCGCACTCGAACGCGGTCGGAATATTGAGACCGTTCGTTCAAATGCTGCCGATGCGACGCGTTACCTCAAAGCCGCATCGAAGGCCGCTGAACTGGCCTCGACAGCGCTCGCGCAAGTCATGAAGAGTCGCCAGGACGCAGCGAATGCCCGCGCACCGGAATTGTCATCGGAAATCTGGCAGACGGCACAACGCAAATTTGGTGATGCGATTCGTATGCTCGAGCGCGGTGACCTGAAGAATGCGAAGCGCCGCGAAGTCGAGGCGACCAGCCTGTACCGGGACGCCGAACTCGTCGCTATCAAGGCGCAGTACCTGAGCGAAACGCGTCGCCTGCTTGCGGATGCCGACCGCGCGCGCGTCGGTCGCTACGCGCCAACAACGCTAGGCAAGGCCAAGCAATTACTGGCCAACGCCGAACGCGAACTCAATGAGAACCGATACGATACCGACCTGCCCCGCAGCCTTGCACGGGAAGCCAATTACGAAGCTAAACATGCGCTCTACCTTTCGGAAGTAGGCCGCAAGGTCCGCGATCGGGATATGACCGCCGAACAGCTCGTATTGGAGTGGGAAAAGTCGCTACGTGAAGTGGCAGGTGCTGCCGACATCGTGCCTGATATGGAGCAGGGCCCCATCAACCTGCAACAGTCACTGGTCGCCTATATCGACCAGATGCGCAACGATAATCAGGCACTCGGCCAGCAAAAGGCTGAAAACGAAACGCGCCTGTCTGACATGGAAGAGGAGATGCGAACGCTCGACGAAAGACTTGGCGGTGCGACTGTAGAACGCGCTGCTCTCGTACAGCGGCTGGAAGCTCTGGCTCGTGTTAAGCAGCAGTTCGAACAAGTAGAGAAGATGTTTGCCGCGAGCGAAGCTCGCGTGTTCCGTGAGGGAACTAACATTATCCTGCGATTGGTCGGGCTGACGTTTGACAGCGGTGCGTCCGATATTCAGCAAGCGAGTTTTGACCTTCTCGGCAAAGTGGAAAAAGCGATTGACGTATTTCCGCGCAGCGAATTGATCATTGAAGGCCACACCGATTCATTCGGTGGTGACGAGTTCAACCAGACACTATCGCAGCAGCGCGCGGAGTCGGTTCAGCAGTACATGGTCAATGCGATGCGGATTCCGACGTATCGACTGATCGCCACCGGCTACGGTGAGACGCGACCGGTTGCGAGCAATGAAACGGAATCCGGTCGTGCGCGTAATCGCCGCATAGACATCGTCATCCGACCGAATCTCGAAGCGGCCGAGGAATAGGATGTGGGCCTTACGGCCTGGCGCATGAGCGCCACCATTCTGTAACGACTTTTGCCGTAACGTCATTGGCAAGATAGCCATATTCAGCGTGCACATTGAGTGCGCCGTCCAGTCGAAAGTAATTGTGCAGCTCGGCATCCTCAATCGAATCGACGAGCCCCAACTCAAGCATTTGGGCAAAGTCATCGGCCAGGCTTGGGTTGATTGCCGTTAAGTCGCCGACGGACGTCAGGTTGACCCAGCGACGGATGTTGTTCGGATAGCGGCGCTCACCGCTCTCACTCTTGCCCTGCAAGCGCCGCTGAATGTAGTTCTGACCAAGTGGGCTGCCCATGGTCAGCAATTGATCAATCCGTGCGTGATCATGATGGCTATGCGCCATTTGCCAGAGGCTGTCGTACGCTATGACAGAACCCATACTATGGGCAATGAGTAAGATCGGACGCCGAGCTTCGAAGGCGGCGCGCAAAGGAACCTTCAGCATTTGCCGCGTGTGCTCTGCAATATCGTCTTTATTTCTGACGTAGCGCCGTAGATCCCGAAGATGCAATTCCATGCGCTCGGTTGCGATATGTGGAATCAGGAACGGCAGTAAATCACCCAGCGAAAACACTCGTCGCGCAAGCCGGCGTTTCCATGATGACGCTTCAGCAATATCAGCATCAGTGGCACCATCCTGTGCAATAACCGCATCGATCGATGCTGCATCGAGAGCAATATCGCGATGTGTCCGGTAAAAGTCATAGGTCCACGACACAACGTCAAAGCAATGCAGGTTTGCTGCAATATCCAGTGCGACCTTTTCGTCCTGACGCCGAATACCGGCGATCAGACAGCGAAACAAGGCATCCCTGTGGTGACCGTGCTCGGGCTTCGGCAGTAAGCCAGGAACGTAAATTATCAGCGGTAGCTTGGTCATCGGACTGCAGTGATATTGTTGTGTTCGACCATTGTCATACCATTACGTAAACTGCTGCAAGTTGAGTCCTTCAAGGGGTGAAAGACAATGAAATATCTACATACGATGGTTCGCGTCACTGACGTTGAGAAATCACTCGACTTTTATTGCGACAAGCTCGGCCTGGTCGAGTTGCATCGTAAAGACAGCGAGCAGGGTCGATTTACGTTGATCTTCCTGGCGGCGCCTGGCGATGAAGATGCGCAAGTCGAGCTTACTTGGAACTGGGACCCTGAGGAGTACGGCGAGGGTCGCAATTTTGGCCACCTCGCCTACCAGGTCGATGACATCTATGCCGCGTGTCAGCGCTTGATGGACGGAGGTGTCAGCATAAACCGGCCGCCGCGTGACGGTTACATGGCATTCGTGCGCTCGCCGGACGGTGTCTCGATCGAGCTACTACAGAAAGGCGACGCATTGCCGACAGCTGAGCCATGGGCGTCGATGCCAAATAGCGGCCATTGGTAGTGCTTATGGCGTTGGCATAAGCGGGGGCAGAAATTCGCCTTTCTCAACTGTTTCGTCTTTGAGAACCGAGAATGAGCGAATGGCCCTGGCGAGTGCTTCGCCGTCCCACTCGCCGCTTTGCGGCCCGTAGCTCAAGCTCGACAGCTTGCGTAATTCGTCGGCCAACGGTGACGATACGCGCCGCGCAATGACGCCGATACTGCGCGGTGCGTCATCAGGCCACTGCAATGAGCCCCAACTGATCATCGCCTGTCGCACGCCGGCGCTATCACCCGCGACCGCGGCTTTGCGAGCAGCCCTGAGCTGCCTCGCCTGCAACTTGTGAACGGGAGTCGGCGCAACTTTTTCAGGTTGCCGCTTCGGCCGTGATGACCACCACCAGGCCAAAAGCGTCACTAGCCAGACCGCCGCCAGCAACTCGCTGGTACCCCGCCAAAACCTGTCAGGAGCGGCTGTTGTCGCAGCAGCCTCCCTGTTCTCTTCAGCCGGGACAGTGGCCGCAGCCTCGGGCTGCGGTGGAGCAGGCTCGCCCGACGGCAGAATATTGATGGATCGCTCAGGCAATCGAGCAACCTGCCACTCACCTGTCGCGATGTTCCACCAGGGCACCTCGAGCGCGGGCAGAACGACTGCGCCTTCACCCGTAGCGATCAGCGCATACTGATCTTTGCGCACACCGCGAATACCACCTGATTCGATACGGCGGCTCAGCTCCGGTTTATCCGGATAAATATTGATGCCCACCACGGATGGCGGATCAAGGGCCGGAATCTGCGTTTCCAGCTGTCCGAGTACGCTGGTAGTCACGTGCCGCGTCAGCGGTTCACCCGCCCGGATTTCATCAGTTTCCGCGGACCAGTCCTCGAATAACTGCAGACTGCGAGCCGGTAACCAAACCGCATCCGCGTAGTCCGCTGGCGCCGCGGGAACCGGCAAAACGGTAACGGACCGGGACTCGGACTCGTACATTTTACGGCCGGTGATACGGCCGTCGCGCAACACTCGAGCCTCAAATCGTGCCGGCGATATCTCGATCTCGCCGCTTTCTTGCGCGTACAGCGCGTACACGCGCTCGACCACCTGGTAGGCAGTACCATCAATAATTGCTTCATAGCTGCGATCGTCGCCCGCGAGTTCGCTGAGAGTCTCGACACCACTGATAACGGGCTCGCGCAACGCGGGCTGGCGAGTTGCTACGGCGCGGTAGATCTTGACCGTGAGAAGGACCTGCGCCTGCACGTAGGTTTCCTCGAAATCGACCTCGCTCGTTACAAACACATCGGCTTCGCCCGGTGGCGCGTAGCTAGGCTCGCTGACCATTATCGTTAGCGGATCACTGCGTTCGCTGCCAATAGAGATTGAGGGAATGGTGAGCTGACCCGCGCTCCTTGGCATCAACACATATGTCCATGTCTTGCTGCGCCGGATCTGGCCATTGACGATGGTCGTATTGCTGAGCTGGCTCCCTTGGCCGACATAAAAGTCCGTGTCGAGAATCGAGATGTCTGGTTGCATATCGATGTTGCTGTCGGAGATAACCTCGAGCGTGAACGATTCGTTCAATTCAATATCCGCCCGATCGACGCGAGTAACCACTGACGCGAACGCCTCACTGCACATTAATAGTGCCGCGATCGCGATGGGGATGACTTTTCCTGCTGTCTTTACCACGGTTGTACCTCATCGTCGGGCCAGGTGTTGTTGCCATCCTGATCCTTGCCCGTCTTTTGATATTGGTATCGGAACTTACGCCGCAGCAAGCCGCCCGGATCGTTCGGTATGCGACGCAACCATTGTTCCATCGCCTGCTGCTGCTCCTGCTCACGACGCAACGCCTCAAGTTCTTCCTGAGTGAGCTGCTGCGCCATTTCTTCATTCTGTTGCGCTTCTTCCGCGGCTCGCTGCAACTCTTCCTGAAGCGCATCGAGATCTTCCTGGCTAGCCTCTTGTTCGTCGCGCTGCGAATCACTCTCTTGAGGTTCGCCTTCGGAATCTGACTCGCTTTCCGAGCTTTCCTGCGACTCGCCGTCGCTTTCCGACTGCTCTCCCTCGCCTTGCTGATCGGACGATTCCTGTTGCTGCTCTTGTTCCTGTTGTTGTTGCTCAAGCAGCTGCGCCAGGAGATCTCGATTGTACTCAGCATCAGCATCGTCAGGATCGATCTCGAGGACTTGCTCGTAGGCGTCGATTGCTGACTCAAGCTCGCCCTGCCGTGCCAGCGCATTGCCGAGGTTGTACAAACTCTGCGTATCTTCATTCTCAGCGAAGGCGGCCGCGCTCTCTGCGTAGTCTTGCGCCCGATACTGCGCAACGGCAAGCCAGTCCGGACTTTCGAAAAGCTCCACCGCGTCTGCCGCCTCCCCTTGTTGCAGCTTCCTTTGTGCCTGTTGATCCCGGGTCATCCAGATATCGTCCCAAATCGACGCTTCTGCAGGTTGCGACAGCGGCAGAATAGCCAGAGCGATCAGCAGCACCCAGCCGCGTCGAAAAGCCATAGCCGCAAGCGGCAGCAGCAGAAATACCAACCACGGACCTTCTTCGCGCCAGCGATCTGTCGCGAGCGACTCGTCCCCGGTTGCGCGTTGCACAGCCTCGCCCGACAGCAGTGTGCCGAGATCCCGGTCGTCGGTCGTCAGCGTCGCAAAGCGCCCACCACCTGCTACGGCGAGAGCGCGTAACGAGTGCTCCTCAAGCTTCGGAACTGCGATTTGCCCGGATCGATCAGTAACAAAACCACCGCTGGCTCTTGGTATCGGCGCGCCCTCCGTAGTGCCGACCGCGAGTACAGACAGCGAGTAACCAGACGCCTTGAGATCTCGAGCAACACGCTCTGCTGCCGGCGACGAGCCGCCGTCGGTTATTAGCAGTATTTCGCCAGCCCCGGCGCCCGCCTGCTGTAGCAATTGCCTGCCCTTCTCAAGCGCGGCAATTGGGTAGCTGCCACGGCTTGGCATGATGTCGGTGCTGACACTGTTAACGAGCGCTGCGATCGTGTCCGTGTCGGTCGTCAGTGGCGTTACCGTGAACGCGTTAGATGAATAGACGATCAGCGCCGTTTGCCCGCTGCCGCGTTTTTCGAGCAAATCGAGAATCTTGAGACGCGCTCGTATCAGGCGACTCGGTGCGAGGTCACGCGCATCCATGGAGCGCGACAGATCCAGTGCTACGACCAATGCCTGGTCTGAGCGAAAAACAGGCTGTTCAATACGCTGCCAGGCGGGCCCGGCCAGTGCTATTACGGCAAGCACGCCACCAATCCCGAGCAGCAGCCAGCGATAGTCGGAACGGCGTTTGGCAGATCGCGACAGAACAAATGGTGCGAGCGCGGGATCAACCACGTTCTGCCAATTGCCTGCGCCGAGTTTACGGTACGCCAACAAGATGACCACCGCGATAACCAATGGCAGCGCCCACAACCAGTCGGGGCGAAGAAAATGAAATTCAGCTGGCATCGGCTTGAACCCTCGACTGCCAGCGAATTGCCAGATTTTGCAGCAGGCTGACAACAGCAAGTAATGCGGCAAGTGCGAATGCGCCGGCCAGTGGCCAGTAATAGAGTGACTTCACGGGTCTGAACCCTGCCTCAGGTTCGTCGACCGGCTCGAGCTCGTCGACCAGGCGATATATATCCTGAAGCCCGGCCGTATCCTTGGCTCGAAAGTAGCGCCCACCTGTCATCTCGGCGATGCCCGTCAGGGTCGCCTCGTCAAGATCAGCAGAAGGGTTGATGTTGCGGCGGCCACCGATCAACGACGAGACTTCAAGTTGTTCTGCACCGATGCCGATGGTGTAAACGCGCAGGCCAACCTGTTGCGCCAGTTGTGCTGCTTTGAGCGGCTCCACTTCGCCCGCGGTGTTGGCGCCGTCCGTGAGCAAGACGAGTACCTGCTCGCTCCCATCTACTTCCTGGTCGTGAATGCGTTTTACAGCGAGCGTTATCGCATCACCAATGGCTGTCTTCTCTCCCGCAAGACCAATGAACGCCTCCAGTAACAAAACCTTGACCGTCTCCCTGTCCAGCGTCAGCGGCACTTGCAGGTAGGCACGCTCACCAAACAGAATCAGGCCGATGCGATCGCCTTCACGGCGACTGATGAAATCGCTGGCGACAGCTTTTGTCGCCGTCAGGCGATCCACTCGCCGATTGCCGAGTTCGAAGTCCTTCTGATCCATGCTCCCTGACAGATCAACCGCGAGCATCAGGTTGCGGCCGGATACAGGTACGTCCAGTTCGTCGCCTATACGCTCCGGCCGCGCTGCCGCGAGCACCAACAGAACCCAGGCAATAGCCGCCAACCAGAAGCGCCAGTTCAACAACTGTTCGGTTTCCGAGCGATGGCTCAGCACTGAAAACGCGTCGAGCTGAGGTACGCGCAGACCGGCATCCTGCAGGCTGGCCGACTCGGACAACAGCCAGCGCGCAATGAACGGCAGTGGCAATGCCAGCAGCACCCAGGGCCAGGCGAGCGACCACATCAGTGCTGCGCTCCAACCGGCGTCGCCAGCCGCTGCCTGACGGCCGACAACAGGTCGACGAGATCCATCGCTGAGACGTCGTCGTCCGGTTTCCTGTACGGCAGCTCAAGCAGCTTGCGACCCGCCTCCGCCTGGAATCGTGGTTCGTCGAAATCGCGATCCAGCCACGCCAGCCACGCATCACCGGTGAGGCCGGCCACCTCGCCACGTGGCGCATAAGCAAGCATGGTACGGCGCAGCAATTCGGACAGCTCGCGGCTGAATCTGATTGCATCGTGGTGCAGCTCGAAATCTGCCGTCAGTTGCTCGAGCTGTCGCAAAGCATGGCGACGAGCAGCGCCTCGCGCACGGGTTCGCATATACCATCGAAGCAGATACGCAAGACCTGCGACCGCCAGTGCGATTACAAACCACCAACCAGGTGCAAGCGGCCACCAGTTGATCGCATCCGGCAAGTGCAGGTCGCGAAGCGGAATCTGTTGCGGATCCATCAGTGTGTTCTCCGCCCGAGCGCGGCCTGCAGTGTTGTAACCGGATCGTCTTCTGTAGACATCGACATCAGGTGCACGCCATAGCGATGACAAAAGGCTTCAAGTTCGTCTGTGCGTTGCGTGAACGCGTCCATGTAGTCTCGCCGCGCAGATTTCGCGATGGTGTCTATTGCCAGTTCGTCGTCGCGCGAAACCAGACGGTATCGCCCCGGCGGCGGCAATTTTCGTTCCAGAGGATCATTAAGGAACACGGCGAGAACCTCGTTGTGGCGCGCCACGCTCGACAGGTAGGACTGTGCCGCGCGTGAGAAGCCCAGAAAGTCACTAAGCACCACCACAAGGCTGCCAGGCCGTGCAACACGACGCAGGGCAGACATCGCCTGAGTCAGCGCCGCTTCTGAGTCGATCTCCGGTGCCCGCTCACGATTCTCCCAGTCGGGATGGTTGACGAGTTCGTGCACAAACCGGAGCGCCGCCCGTCGGCCCAGCCGTGGTTTGAGCTCGCGGTGTGTCGTATCGCCGAAGATCAGGCCGCCGAGTCGATCGCCTCGATGATGCGCCGCCCACGACAGCAACGCTGCCGCGCGACTCGCGTTAACTGATTTGAAACAGCCCCGGGTCGCGAAGTGCATACTCGCGCGCAGATCTGCGACGACCAGGACGGGTCGTTCGCGCTCTTCCCGAAACAACTTGGTGTATGCCGTTGTACTGCGCGCAGTTACGCGCCAATCAATGCTGCGCGGATCATCGCCGGGTTGGTAGGGTCTGGATTCGTCGAACTCCATGCCGCGACCGCGAAAATGCGAGACATAAGCACCCGTCTGCAAGGAGTTGACACGCAGCGCATCGAGCGCGATGGCACGCGCCGGCCCGTTGAGCCGGATCAGCCCGGCCTGGCTGACGCTAACCGGCGACGCATCTTCATACATGTGGTCAAACGGGACCACTATGGAACTCCGACACCATCCAGAATACGCTCGATAATGGAGTTTTCGTTAACGCCATCGGCTTCCGCTTCGAAACTCAATACGAGCCTGTGACGCAATACGTCCGTCGCAACCGCCTGGATATCCTCCGGGCCCACGTAGTCTCGCCCGGACAACCAGGCGTGTGCGCGCGCGGCACGATCAATGCCCATGCTGGCACGCGGGCTGGCACCGTACATGACCTGCCCTTCGAGCGATTCGTGGACGCGGCCCGGATCCCGGGTGGCAACAACGATGTTGACGATGTATTCCTCGAGTTCATCGGCGAGATGCAGCCCGAGAATGTCCTGTCGCGCCTGCATGATCGACGCCAGCGACAATAATTCCGGCGGCTGGAACGCGTCGCGTACACCGGATTTGGCCTCGTCACGGTTCAGGACAAGAATGCGGCGCTCATCTTCGATCGTCGGGTAGCCCACTTCGACGTGCAACAGGAAGCGATCAAGCTGGGCCTCGGGCAGAGGATAGGTACCTTCCTGCTCAATAGGGTTCTGCGTGGCCATGACCATGAACAGATCCTCGAGCGGATAGCTGCGATCACCAACGGTGATCTGGCGCTCTTCCATCGCCTCGAGCAAAGCCGATTGTACTTTGGCCGGCGCGCGGTTGATCTCGTCGGCAAGGATCAGGTTGTGGAACAGCGGCCCCTTGCGAAACTCGAAGGTACCTTCCTGAGGCCGGTAAATATCCGTGCCAGTCAGGTCTGCTGGCAGCAAATCCGGTGTAAATTGCAGGCGATGAAAATCACCCTCGATGCTCTCAGCAAGAACTTTGATCGCTCGTGTCTTCGCAAGACCCGGCGCGCCCTCGACCAGCAGGTGCCCATCACACAGCAGCGCAATCAGCATGCGGTTGATCAGGTGCGACTGCCCGATGATCAGGCTGCTGGCATGCGCCTCAAGTTGCTGGAATTGTTCTAAGACACTCATCAATAACTCCGGACTGAAAATCGGCGTGCCATTCTAGTGATGATGCGCGTGCAGGCCAACTGGTCGCGATGTTTTTTACTCATACCGGCTCCACTTTGGTATTAATGCTCCCTCTTCCGACAGCAGCCGAATCGATACATTGCAGATAATTCCGAGAAAATGCGCCGGGATGCGCTATTTCACAACGGCTACAGCCGTTTTGATGCTGACAGCGGCAGCGCTTGCGGGCTGCAAACCGACCACCAGGACAACGCTCGAGCCAGCGCCGGCGGCTGCCACCACTCTTGTGCCGTGTGGCGATGCGGGCTATCTGCGAGGACAGCTGTACGGTGCGATCCCTGTGTCGCTCGACTGGAGTAGCGCGGATCTTAGCTGCGAGGGAATGCCGCGACCGAGTAGCAGAGGTGCGAGACTGCGCTTCGCCGGTGTGGCGGCGGACGGAGACCTGCAGCTCGCCATCATCATCGCCATTCCGGACCTGGAACATGACGCAGTCGATCGCGAGCTCGCCAGCAATGTCACGGTCATCGAAGAAGGCGGCGGCCGATTCTTCAGCAGCTCTGATCTGGGCAACTGCCTGACCGTCATCACCATCCTGGAAAAGCTCGATGTCGACGCCGACCGGTATTCTATCGGAGGCAAGCTATACTGCGTCTCGCCGCTCGCCGAGATCAATGGCGATTCGAGTGTACTGATACCCGAACTGGCATTTCTCGGACTGGTTGACTGGAACTCGTCATGACACGACGGTTAATTTTCGCATCCGCGCTTTTGTTCGCCATGGCCGCCAACGCAGCAGCCGACTCACTTGAAGAAGCGTTTTCCAAAGACGTGCTCATTGTCGAAGCCAGCGCTCATGCCTGCCACCGGTTCGATGTCTATCTTGCTACTAGCAATCCGCAGCGAGCTCGCGGCCTGATGCATGTTCGGCATCTGCCGCCCAATACCGGCATGCTCTTTATTTATGAGCGCGCCGACTATCTTTCGATGTGGATGAAGAACACCTACGTATCTCTCGACATGATTTTCGCTCGACCGGATGGCAGCATCTCATCTATCGTGCGCAATACGGAACCCATGTCATTACGTTCGATCGCAGCAACCGAACCCGTTAGTTTTGTACTTGAACTCAATGCGGGAATCACCGAAAAACTATTCATCGATGAGAACAGCCGGCTCGTATTGGAGACTGTAGACAGCGATGACGAATGACCGACGAACACTGGTTCAGTTTCTAGCCAGCACCGCGCTAGTGGCGGCCGCTTGTGTTGCTTACTTCGCTGCAGCGGGTTTGGCGGATGACGACATCCGCTTGTTATTGCGACTGACAGCTCAAGTCGCATTTGTGGTTTTGCTGTTGGTGTTTATTGCCCGACCGCTTCGAGATCTGATCAAAACACCCCTGACGCTCACGCTGCTAAAGAACCGCAAGCAGCTCGGCGTCACATTCGCGGGCATCCATACGGTGCACATGACACTCATTTTTTATCGCGCTCAGCAAATTTCTGATTTCGAGTTTAGCCTCGCCAGCAACCTGCTCGGCATGGTCACCTATGTCATCATTTACCTGATGCTGATTACGTCTTTCAGCGGCCCCGCCAAAGCCATCGGCCCCAAAGCCTGGCGTATCCTGCACAAGGCAGGCCTCTTTCTTGTTACGGCGGTGTTCGCGCAGACGCAATTGCCAAGATCGATGGACGACCTGGCTGAGGCTAATTGGGCGCTCATCGGGCTCTTGATTTTCGCACTGTTGGTGCGCGTGACAGCTTTTTTTGGCAATCGAAAGAAAGCCGGCGAACGCTAGTCGCTACTAGAGAACTGCTGCTATTGAGCTAGCCAGGTAATCGACGTTTTCGACCGTGATGCCAGCCACATTGATACGGCTGGAATCGACCATGTAGATTCCGTAGTCCTTCTTGAGAATGCCTACCTGCTGCGGGGAAACTCCGAGAAAACAGAACATACCGTTGGCATGCACAAGGTGCGAGAAGTCGTGATCGGGTGCTTTCGCCTTGAGCGCGTTACTGAGTAACGCTCGCATATCGTGTATCCGATCTCGCATCCCCTTGACCTCATCGACCCACCGCGCCCGAAGATCGTCGTCGTTGAGGATGATGCTGACGATGGCCGCACCATGATCCGGCGGCATCGAGTAGAGCGTGCGCACGTAGTGACTTAGCTGACTGGCGAGTATCGGCACCGATGCGGCGCTTGCAGCGAGCACTGACAGGGCACCGACGCGATCCCGGTACAGGCCGAAATTTTTCGAACAGGAACTCGTGACAATCATCTCTGGAAGAAGCGATGCCATGTGGCGTATTGCAAAGGCGTCAGCATCGAGATTTTTCGCGAAACCCTGGTATGCCAGGTCGATAAAAGGCACAAGCTCTCGCTCAAGCAAAATATCGGTTATCGCCCGCCACTGCTGCGCAGACGGGTCGAGCCCCGACGGATTGTGACAACAGGCATGAAACAGTACGAGATCACCCTTCGGCACAGCCTGCAACGTCTCCAGCATGGCGTCGATCTGGATGACATGCCCGCGCCTGTCGTAATACGGGTACTCCTTGAGCATCATCCCGGCGCCGCCCAGCAAGGGCTCGTGGTTGGCCCAGGTGGGTGTACTAACCCATACGGTCGGATTCTTTTTGGCTCGCAAGACAATGCCAGCTGCCACTCGCAGTGCGCCGGAACCGCCTGGCGTCTGAATCGTAATGAGGCGATCGTCAGGGACAGCAGCATCGAACGTCAGCGCCTGCATCGACGCATTGAATAACGGGTCGCCGGCCGTGCCTATGTAGGCCTTGCTGGCTTGGCTTTCCAGCAGCCGCTTTTCCGCCTGTTTGACGGTGTCGGGTACGGGCGTCTGCCCGCTGGCATCTCGATAAACGCCGACGCCTAAGTCAATTTTTTCGGGGCGAGGGTCATTCCGATGCTCGACGATCAGGCCAAGAATGGCATCCGCCGGCATGGGTTTTAGCGACTCAAACAAGTCAGGTCTCCGTATCAGAGTGTATCGATCGGTGTCTTTATGTACGCAATGC